>Ga0208017_100022_pt1 | contig 150523 bp, 126 predicted proteins | sample 30_taG_FD_184104 | JGI IMG/M metagenome (GOLD analysis project Ga0208017, IMG submission 184104) | Marine viral communities from Cariaco Basin, Caribbean Sea - 30_WHOI_OMZ (SPAdes) (version 2) | ecosystem: Environmental > Aquatic > Marine > Oceanic | place: Caribbean Sea: Cariaco Basin... | reverse complement strand
GTTCTACCAACATCGGTCTCTTTACCTGAACAATACGGTGCTATCTTTGCCCACTGGGCATCACTTAGGGTTAATCTAGTCATAACACTATGATTATCAATTATTCTATATATGTCAACACACCCTAGTGAGATTTAAGCAAATATAACGCGCTTTTCATGACATCTACTGCCACACGCTTACAATGATGCTATAGTTCATCTCACGTCTTTGAGCCACTATATTTTTATCCGCTTTTTATTCGTTTATCTATGTCAAACACCGCCCTGCAACCTGCGCAACCTGCACCTGCCATTCGCGCCTATCTTGGCGGCTCGTTTGACCCTGTCCATCGTGGGCATGTACAGATGGCGATGGCAGTCTATCAAAGCCTGCTACCACTCGCCCAAGCGCAGCAGCGCGCGCTTTATGTGTCGTTGTTGCCCAATTCGCGCTCACCCTTCAAGCGCCAAAGCAGCGACCCTAAGCATCGTTTGGCCATGCTAAAGCTGGCGATACAAGGCACGCCACTATACATAGATGAGCTTGAGATTTGGCAGCCGCCGCCTGTCTATACCATCGATAGCGTGCGCACCCTACGCCAGCGTTATCCTGCCGACAGCTTGATATTTATCATGGGTATGGACAGCGCCCGCAGTTTGGATAAATGGCAAGATGGTCTACAGCTGACCGATTATGTACATCTGTGGGTCTTTTATCGCGATACTATGCCAGTCCCTGATACGGATAATACCAGACAAGCGCTGCAATATTGGCTGCCCACACCTTTGCAGACGGCAGTCACCGACTCGCCAGCGGCATTGACCCAGCCTATCTCTCAGCCTTCTTTTATTCAAACGCCTACAGACCCTACGATAGAGCAGGCGGTCTTGAAAAACCCAGCGTCTGGCCGCATTTATATAGACATGCGGCAAGTAGCAGCCATCTCCAGCACGCAGATACGGCAAACGCTACAGCAGCCCCGTGGTGATAGCGAAGCGGTGCCTGATAGCGCGGCTGGTAACCATACCAAGCCAGTCAGAGACGAGCAAATGACCGCAGCATCCGCTATCAATGCTATTATGAACCCGCCCGATCCACTCGCTAAATGGCTAAATCCTGCTGTTTATCATTATATTATCGCCCATCAGCTATATTCTGCGGCGCAATTCCGTTAAAATCGCCTTATCTTTGTTATTTCGCCATGCTCGCCCCTCTAGGACTTGACCGCTGATACGCTGACTGATGTTTTGGCTAATGGTTGGACTACTGGCTTGCTAGCCACTTTGACATAATGTCACTTTGGCATAATGGTCACTGGGATAATATCTTCCTAGGCAGACGGATGCTTTAACATTTTATTTTATATATTTACGATTTAAGAGATGAAAATTTATGACCAATACCATGACTGACGACCGTTTAAAAGAATGCTTAGCCGTTGTAGAAAGCACCCTCGATGACATGAAAGCAAAAAACATCACCGTGATGAATGTAGAGAGCCTAACCGATGTCATGGAGCACATCGTCATCGCAAACGGTACCTCAAAGCGCCATGTCCGCGCGATGGCTGACAGCGTCGGAGCCGAAGTCAAGCAAGCAGGCTTTATGCCACTTGGCCGTGAAGGCGGTAACGACTCGGATTGGACCTTGATCGACTTAGGGGCTGTCGTCGTGCATATGATGACCCCGCAAGCCCGCGAGTTTTATGACCTAGAGGGTCTGTGGTCATCGCCTGAGAGCCTAGCTGAGCTGGTCGCTACCCCGCGCGAAAAGAAAGCCGGTCGCCGCAATTAATCTACGGCCACCAGCTGTCTTTTCTACAGACGCATATACAAGTGATACAAAAAAGATCAGCGAATCCGTCTGGTCTTTTTTTTGGGTTTTGGTCAACAAGACTGCAACTACGCCGCGTTTGCGCTACTATGATGTCATGATAAAACCATTTTATCTCCAGATAATCATCTACTAGGACACGCCATGAGTACTGCCATTGCCAACACCGCTACCCCAAACGCTCATACAGATTTTAATCACCCGTTACCGCTGCATATCGCGACCTTGATAGAGGTGCGCGCAGGCAAAGCCATGCCATTCGCCCGCGAAGCCATGAGCGCGATTGACAAAGCACCGATTAGCGCCCCTGTCGCCGTTGACTTTATGGGCTTGACCACAGACGAACAAGCCGATCGTAAGCATCATGGCGGCCCGCTAAAAGCGGTGCACCAGCTGCCGTGCGCCACTTATACCAAGATCAATGCAGCGTTTGACCTTAACGTACGGGTCGGCACACTCGGCGAAAATCTCATCACTGAAGCAGTAAATGACCTGCCTGAGATGGAAGAGTCTAGCGTCTGTATCGGTGATGTTTTTCAGTATGGTGAAATAGAGAATGCTGCCAGCCTCCAGCTGCGTATCGTTCAGCCGCGCCGGCCTTGCTACAAAATAAACGACCAAATCGGCCAGTTTACCAAAGTGCCCAACATCGCGGCATGGGTAAGCAAACAAGGTATCGCTGGCTGGTACTTTCAGGTGGTGCGCGATGGGATGGTCGATGCAGGTTTGCCTGTCTATCTGGTCGAGCGCCCCTACCCGTTTGCCACGTTAGAGACCTTATGGGAACTCTCGAACGCAAAAGAGAAGTTTGACGCTGATATTATAGAGCCGTGGTTGGCGATAGAATGTTTGGAAGAGAGTTGGAAAAAGGTATTGGCGAAGAAGGTCAAAAGGGGCTGAATACAATCAGCAAAATCTTTAGACATCATCTGATAATAATAGGTGGTTAAAATATAAGTGGACAGCGACATATACCCTTTATCTAAACAGAGCATTTCATGGTAAAAAACATCTTTTTAGCACTTGGCTTAGCCCTACCTTTGGTTGGCTGCGTCACGACCACTTCACCAGTCGCCACCACCAAAAGCTACAGCGTCGATAGCGACACTTATCAAGCCACGGGCAAAAGCCAGCGCATTAAAACCATCGTCCTGCACTACACCGTCTCAGACAATGAGCGCTCGATAAAAACCCTGACCACCGGTCAAGTCAGCGCCCACTATCTGATTTTGGATAGACACGATGATAAGATTTATAGCTTGGTAGATGAGAGCGAGCGCGCGTGGCATGCAGGCGACAGCGGGTTTGCCGGTAGGACGATACTTAACGATACTTCCATCGGCATCGAGATTGTAAATGCAGGTATCAAACCTGAATATCGCAACGCTCTAAACAATGGCGCGCTCGACTATCATCCGTACGAGCACTATGTCGAATTTGATGAATTACAGATTAAAAAAGTCGCTGAGCTGGTGCAAGATATCGCCAAGCGCTATGACATCCCGCCAAAAAACATCGTCGGCCATGCTGATATAGCGCCATCACGTAAAATCGACCCCGGTGCCAAGTTCCCTTGGCAGCGATTGTACAATGAGTATGGCATCGGCGCTTGGTATGATGAATTTGATAAGCAGTTCTTTATGCATCCAGACGCCTTTGCCGCAGCGACGATACCTGAAATTAAGCAAGCGTTTCGTGATTACGGTTATCAAATCAATGACACAGACGCGTGGGACAAAGCCAGCCGAGATGTCGTCTATGCCTTTCAGCTGCACTTTCGTCCCGAGCAGCCAACAGGGAATATGGATAGAGAAACCTACGCGATATTGCAAGCGCTCAATAAGAAGTATGCGGGACGTGATGACTTTTATTAAGACTGAATTTTAAACCTTGCCAAAACGATGTGCTTTAATTGATATAGTCTGAGCACGTTTAAACCGCTACGGTGTTACCCGCCCTAGATGTACTTAGTGTACTATCTGGGGTCAGTCACCTTGTGGCGATTTTAAAACTCCTTGACTAGACTGGTTAATCAATACTTGTTAATGAGACCTCTTATGACGCTACGTATTCACGCGCTGTTTCATACCGATTATGCGGATCTAAGCTTTATCAAACAGTGGGCGCGCGCGCATAATCATCCGATCACTGTTAGTCGCTCCTACGATAACGACAACCTGCCAACGCTGGATAGCTTTGATTGGCTCATCGTGATGGGTGGGCCAATGAGCGTTCATGATGAGGATAAATATGCTTGGCTCATTAAAGAAAAGCGGCTGATAAAACAAGCCGTTGATGCCGGTAAAACAGTCATTGGCATTTGCTTAGGCGCGCAAATCATCGCGCATTGTTTGGGCGCTGAGGTGAAACCGTCTGGAGTCAAAGAGATTGGCTGGTTACCGATGCAATTGACCGAAGCAGGTCAAGCGCATCCACTATTACAAGATCTACCCAATGACTTTACGGTGTTTCACTGGCACGGCGAAGGTTTTGACTGTCCCAAAGGCGCAAGCATTATTGCTGAGACGGACGCTTGGCCGAATCAAGGCTTTATCTATCAAACGCCAAAACATAAAGCGCGTGGCACTTGGGTACTCGCTTGGCAATGTCACTTTGAAGTCACCAGAGAGAGCTTACCGAAGATGGTCTCCAATGGTAATGCGGCTATTCAAAGTGGACTGAAAGACTATTCCGAAACGGTACAAGCACCGGATGAGATATTAGCGCTAGGCGATAAATATATCGAAGAAAATAACGCCAGACTTACCACTATGTTTAATCGAATAGCATCGTCAGCAAATAAATAGTATAAGGAGTCAGTGATGAGTCATTCACAGCAAGACGAACAACAAGAACTTGAAGAGTATCTAGAAGCCAAGGCTAAAGAAGAGCAGGAAAATCAGCAACAACAAGAAGGTAAATCGCTGTCTGAATATGAGGCTTGTGTGCTTAGGGAGAGTGCTCGGGTAAAGGAGTTGATGGCTGAGGCTCGGGAGGAGGTTAAAAAATGATTTACTATTTTTTATGTATTGATAAAATTAATTTTACTTACATTTAATTTCTTTAAATAACAAAATTCATGGGACTCAAAATATGGAGTTTTTAATATGGACGAAATAAATATCAAGACTGCTATTACTACTGAGCAAGTACTAGAGGACAAAGTAACGATTAAGGAAGAAATACATGGAGTTGGCGAAGTAATTGATATTTTCTTACATAGAATTATGGATATTGAAGAATGTGCATCAGAATATATTCCTGAAGCTGCTCAGCGATATAATAATAAAACAGATGAGTTGATCCATGAATATGAAAATATAATAAGTACTTTAGAAACAGTAGACGGTAAAGAAAATAAGGTAGTATCTGAAAAAGACCTAAGGAAAGCTTTTAGAAAAATTAGAAGGCATGTCGGCTCATCTCCCGTTAAAACTCTTGAAAAAAGCTTATTCGTTAGCCTTTTTTCATCCTTTGATAAATTTATTGGTGATTTAATTGATATTCTATTTAGGAAAGAGCCAAAATTATACTTAAATATAAATAAAGAAATTAAAATTTCAGAGGCTCTTGAATACAACTCTATTGAAGAACTACGCCAGTCATTCTTAGATAAAGAAATTGAATCAATAAGAAGGAAAAGCTATCAAGAACAATTTAAAAGTTTAGAAAACCAGTTTAGTATTACTACTCTTACAAAGTTCAAACAGTGGCCGTCATTTATTGAGAAATCTCAAAGAAGAAACTTATTTACACATTGCGATGGTGTAGTTAGTAAACAATATATTGATGTCTGTAAATCAGTTAGCTTCAATTTTGAAACAGAAAAAAGTGTAGGTGAACAGCTCGAGGTGGGAACTGACTATTTGTTTGATTCTTGCATGATTGTTGCTCAGGTAGGTATCATGCTTGGACAGACTCTATGGAGAAAAGTTATCCCTAGTGAAATTAGTGAGTCAGACAATCATCTTAATGATAAGATATTTGACTATTTACATGAAGAAAATTGGATTAATGCTATTACACTCGGTAACTTCGCACAGAGCCTTAAAAATAACTCGAACGAATCAACAGAAAGAATTTTTTTGATAAACCATGCTATTGCTCTTAATGCCATTGATAAGAAAGATGAAGCTAAGAAACTATTAAATAAAAAAGACTGGTCTGCGACACTTCTCGATTTTAAACTTGCTTACGCTGTAATAAATTATGATTATGATGAAGCACAAAAAATTATGATTAGAATAGGCAAAAAAGGCGAATTGGTTAGTGAGCTTCCATATCATGACTGGCCTTTGTTTCGTGAGTTTAGAGAAACGGATCAATTTCTTAGTGGTTATGAAGAAGTATATGGATATCCATACATATCTAAAGTACAGGAAATAGCCGAGGCAAATAAAAACGAAGTTGAGTTTCTTCATGAAGAAACTTTAGTAAAAGATTATATAATTGAGTCAGAGTTTTCCACTATACAATGGATTCCAAATACTAGCGAAAGATCAAATTTTTTAACTATAATTTAAATAATTATTAATCAAAATCTTTAGTCTTTATGCTGTGCGTAGCGCATATATAAAATTACAGTTCAGACTAATTTATCATAAAATGGACATTCAAAAGCCCGTTTTAGCCCCGACTGTAGCGGTATCCTGCTGGTTTGGACGAGTTGTGATGGCTAGGTTTTGGGGTGTCGACGCGAAGCAAGCGACGACCCAAACCGTAGCCAACGCCGCGCCCAGACTGGCAGATACAAGCGGAAGGCGGGAAATAGCTCCCCTACTTCTTAAAACTCAAACCCCAAACAAAAAAAGGTGAGCATTACGTCCACCTTTTTTTTATTACCTCAAACAATATTCTAAACTAACTCAAACTATCCTAACGCAACCAAGCCCGCGCATTGCGGAACATCCGCATCCATGCACCATCTTCATCCCACTGCTCAGGTTTCCAGCTATGATTGTAGGCTTTTAGGTTACGCTCAGGATGCGGCATCATAATAGTGACGCGGCCATCGGTACTACATAGACCGGTGACGCCGCCGAGCGAGCCGTTTGGATTGAGCGGATACGTCTCGGTTGGATGACCTTGGCTATCGACATAACGCATGGCGAGCTGACCGTGCCGCGCCATACCGTCGATCTCGGTGTTATCCAGAGTGGCGTAGCCTTCACCATGCGCCACAGCGATTGGCAAGATGCTGTCTTGCATGCCTTTGAATAAGATGGACTTGGTGCGCTCAACTTTGACGTTGACCGTACGCGCTTCAAATCGCGCTGATTTATTGGCGATAAAGCGTGGGAAGTTTTCTGCGCCTGGGATCAAATCTTTCAATTGCGCCATCATCTGACAGCCGTTACAGACACCTAAGCTAAAGGTATCCGGACGGGCAAAAAAGCGCACAAACTGCATGCGCAATTCGTCATGGAACAATATAGAGTTCGCCCAGCCTGAGCCTGCGCCGAGTACGTCACCGTAACTAAAGCCGCCACAAGCGACCAAGCCGTCGAAGTCACGTAGATTGATACGGCCTTCTAGCAAGTCGCTCATATGCACGTCGACCGCTTCAAAGCCCGCTTGAGTAAAGCCAGCTGCCATCTCGGTCTGACCATTGACGCCTTGCTCGCGCAGGATAGCGACTCTCGGTTTAGTGTCGCGGCTATTTAAGTATGGCTCTTCAATTTTTTGGTTCAGATCAAAGTTTGGCGCTGCGATCAGACCTTGATGGCTGGCATCAGAGATCAAGTCATACTCTTGCTGCACGCACGCTGGGTTGTCACGGCGGCGGGCGATTTGGTAGCTGACTTGGCTCCACTCTTGCTGCAGCTCAGAACGGCTGAAGCGTAGGGTATCGTCACCCATAAGAGCAGGGGTTTGAATGATAAGGCTGTCTTCTTCAGTGCTTTGACCGACGAGGCTAAGCATATCGCTGACGTTAAATTCTTCTGCCAATTGCATGAGAGCAGCGACGTTTTCTGGTAATACTTGGATGACCGCGCCCAGCTCTTCACTGAACAGCTGACCGAGTAGGTTATCATCAGCCAATGACAGCTTGATACCTTGACGGCTGGTGAACTGCATCTCTGCAATCGTCGCCAGCAACCCCCCATCACCGATATCATGATAAGCGCTGATAACGCCTTGCGCGTTACCCGCTTGGATAAAGTTAAAGAAGTCGATCAAGTCGCTTGGCTTTTCAAGGTCAGGACATTCGTTGCCCAGTTGGCTTGCCGTTTGCGCGAGGATTGAGCCGCCAAGACGCAGCTTGCCTTTAGATAAGTCAATACGGTAAAACGCACTGTCGCCGTTGATCAACTCAGGGGTGAGGGTTTTTGCCACGTCAGCGACCGGTGCAAAGGCCGTCACGACCAAACTCATAGGCGAGACAACTGATTTGTCTTGGTTTCCACCTTCATCGTTATCCGTCCAGTTGGCACGCATCGATAGCGAGTCTTTACCGACTGGAATAGCAATACCCAGTGCTGGGCATAGCTCTTCACCGACTGCGTGGACGGCGTCAAACAATGCCGCGTCTTCCGCGTCGTCGCCACATGCCGCCATCCAGTTCGCCGACATGGTGATATCGGATAGCTGAGCGATACGGGCACCTGCGATATTGGTAATGGCTTCACCAACCGCCAGACGCGCAGAGGCTTTTGGATCGATAAGGGCGACAGGCGTACGCTCGCCGACACTCATCGCCTCACCAGTCATCGGCTGACCATCTAGCGCCACCAGACCTGATGCTGTCACCGCGCAGTCAGCGACGGGCACTTGATAGCGGCCGACATACTGATCACGTACCACCATACCGGTGATCGAGCGGTCACCAATGCTAATGAGGAAAGACTTGCTCGCGACAGTTGGATGACGTAGCACATCTTTGATGGATTCGGTTAGATTGATATCAGCCAAGTCCAGCGCAGACAACTCAGTCTCTTGACGCTCAAAGCTGCGCTGCATCTTTGGCGTACCACCGAGCAATACTTGCATCGGCATATCGACTGGCTGCTCGTCCAATAGCTCATCATCCACCACAAGCTGACGGATATCCGTTGCCGCGCCTAAGATGGCATACGGGCAGCGCTCACGAGCACAGATCGCATCAAATTGCGCTCTGCTCTCTGGGCGAATCGCGAGGACATAACGCTCTTGTGCTTCGTTTGACCAGATGGCCATCGGTGACATGCCCGCTTCTAGCGACGGGATTTTACGTAGGTTTAAATGCGCGCCCATGTCATGGTCATCGACCAGCTCTGGCATGGCGTTTGACAGGCCGCCTGCACCAACATCATGGATAGAGACGATTGGGTTGCCGTCTTTACTGGCATTACTAGCGTCAATATCGTTCCCCGCTAAGGCCCAGCAGCGATCGATAACTTCTTGACAGCGGCGCTCCATCTCGGCGTTATCACGCTGCACTGAAGCAAAGTCTAAACCTTCATCCAACTCACCGCTATCGACTGACGATGCCGCGCCGCCGCCCAAACCGATTTGCATCGCCGGGCCACCAAGGACGATAAGCAAATCCCCTTCGCGAATGGCGTTTTTTTCAATAAGGTTGCGTTTGATATTGCCATAACCGCCCGCCAGCATGATGGGCTTATGATAGCCGCGCATCTCACTGCCGTCTTTTGCCGCCGAGGTATCAAGCTGAAAACTGCGGAAGTAGCCGCATAGGTTCGGGCGACCAAACTCGTTTGAGAAATTGGCCGAGCCTAATGGCGCTTCGGTCATAATCTCAAGGCTAGTCGCCATACGATCTGGCGTACCGTAGTCTTGCGTGCTTAATTGACCAGACTGCTCCCACTTCTCAGGCATCTCAGGAATATGCAAATGTGACACATGAAAGCCTGTCAGGCCGGCTTTTGGCTTGCCGCCGCGGCCCGTTGCGCCTTCATCACGAATCTCACCGCCTGCGCCCGTTGCCGCGCCAGCATAAGGAGCAATCGCGGTTGGGTGGTTATGGGTTTCGACTTTCATTAAGATATCGATGGCCTCTTGATGAAACGCATACGGATGGATTGAGTTGGCATCCATCGCGTCGGTTGGAATAGGGTAATAACGCAGCCCCTCTGCCCCTGCCATCACCGCCGCGTTGTCCTTATAAGCAGACAAGATGCCTTGCGGGTTTGATTGATAGGTGTTTTTGATCATCTGAAACAGTGACTTTGGCTGCACTTCGCCATCGATCGTCCATTCAGCGTTGAATATCTTGTGACGGCAATGCTCAGAGTTGGCCTGCGCAAACATCATCAGTTCAACGTCGGTCGGATTACGCTGCAGCTCATTGACATAGGCATTCATCAAATAGTCGATGTCTTCGCTCGATAGCGCAAAACCAAACTCTGTATTAGCCGACTCAAGCGCACTGCGTCCTTCACCCATCACATCGATACGGTTGAGCGCCGCTGGTGGTTCGTCATCAAACAACTTGCTCACGTCGTTTAAGTCATAAACCAAGCTCTGGGTCATACGGTCAAATAACAACTGCTCAGCGGCAGCAGGCAGCTTGCCATCAGTGCCCGTAGTGCCGCCTGCAACGGTAAGGGTATATACCACAACACGCTCAGCGCGATTGAGCGCGATGTCGCAGTTATTAAAAATATCGGTCGCTTTACTTGCCCATGGCGAGATCGTCCCAAAACGCGGCCCGACGATCACTTGTATCTGATTGTCCTCTGGAGTGACAAGCTCAGTGCCCGCTGTGACGCCCAGCAAGTCCCGCGCTTTTTGCGCCTCTTCATCAACAAGCTTTCGTGATAGTACATATACTTGCTGAGTATGGATCTGGCTGACATTTAGTTCGGTCTTTTGCTGAAACTGACTGATGAGTTGCTGCGTCTGAAAATCGGTAAGAAACGGTTGTCCGGCGATGGTCATCATAAAGGCATAATCCGTAAGAAAGGCATCTCTGCCATGCAAAGTAAATGGTCTGCGTATTATAACAAGAAGCCCCATAATAAGCAGGCCAAAACCACGATAAATTGCCAAAGTGACAGCTTTCTTTACTTGATGCAGCAGCAATCTGCTGCGCTAATTGAGGATTTGCAAAGCAGCAAGCTTCGATGGATGCCGTCACAATTTTTACCTAATACTTATAGTCCTTACAAACCGTCACATCGCATTACTGGCAGCCTATATAAATGCTTTGCCAGTAGTCGTTATGCTAGATGGCAGTTGCGGGATAGCGGAGGTTTTTTATATTTTTATTCAAAGTCTCTGCTCAAAGCCAATCGACGTCACCATCGAATAACACACTATCAAATATCAACAATCTATAACCCTAACAAACTATAAAGAAAAGGAAATCCCTATGAGTAGACAAGACCATATCGATAAAGTGCAAGAATTGGTAAAAGACGTTAAATTTGCCATGATGACCACCCGTACGCATGAAGACCACCTGCACGCCTGCCCGATGACAACCAGCGAAACCAGTATCGGTGCCAAAGAGATTTGGTTTATCGGTGATAAAACCACCGAAACCGTCAAAGACATCGAAAGAAACCCACAAGTAAACTTGGCTTATGTCAGCCAAGACGCCAAAAATTACGTCTCGATCAATGGTAAAGCCGAGCTGGTTGAAGACCAAGAAAAGCTCGATGAGCTATGGTCGCCGATTTATAATGCGTTCTACGAGCAAGGCAAAGAAGATCCAAATGTCCAGCTCATCAAAGTCGTACCACATGGCGCTGAATATTGGCTCAGTGGTAGCTCAGTGGTCAATATGTTTAAGATGACCACCGCTGCGGTCATGGATGGCAAAAAAGCGACCAATCTGGGGGAAAACAACTCCGTAACGCTATAGAGTCAATCGCGCTATAAGAGATATTACATAACAAGAAGTATAAATATAAGCGATAACCGTAGCAAAGAACGCCAGTGGCTGATGCGACTGGCGTTTTTTTGCTGGGAATTAGGTGTTAAATATTAGGTGCCCATATCGAGTATTAAAAACTAGGGTCTTTAATCGATAGATGCCTTTATAGACAGATTTGAATATCAACTGTTTTGTTTGAGATACGGCCAAGCCGCTTTTAGATAAATCATCATCGACCATAGCGTCAAAACCACGGCGGCCACCATAAGCGCATAGCCGATGGTTTCAAGCGACTGCCAGTTTAGCAGCAATACGGTAATCGCCACCATCTGAAAGGTGGTCTTGAGCTTGCCGACATAGGAGACCGCCACACTGGTGCCTTTGCCCAGCTCAGCCATCCACTCACGTAGCGCCGATACCGCGATTTCACGCGAGATAATCACAATCGCTGCGATGGCCATGATGATATTTGGGTGCCACTGCACGAGGATAATCAAAGCTGCCGCCACCATCAGCTTGTCAGCAACAGGGTCCAAAAAGCGGCCAAAGGCTGAGGTGACATTGAGCTTACGAGCAAGATAACCGTCTAGCCAATCGGTAATCGCCGCTAAGATAAACACACCCGTCAATAATAAATGGCGCAATAAGCTATCGCTAAACTCACTCATCCCTACCCGCGCGATGACATTATCTGAGATAGCAGGCATGCCAATTCCCATCGCTGGCGGCCAGTAAGCAATCGCTACAAACAGCGGAATCATTAAGATACGAGCAATGGTCAGATTGTTTGGCAAGTTAAAAATACTTTTGGTATTTTGCTTACTTGGTGGTTCCTGCGTATGCAAATGCGTACTCTCAGTCATGGCAAACCCAGTTTTATATAGACATAATAATGGCAGATAGCTTAGCACTTTTCGGGCAAGCCGTCATGCCATCTCTTATACTGCCCCCAAAGATAAAACGTAATGTCATGTAACCAAAATCGCCGAATCGTAGCCAAATCACCATCAGTTGCGTTATGATAGCCATGCAAACAAAAACACTTGTACACTTAAATATGTAAGTAAATATATCTCCCTATTGAACGGATTATAATTGCCCTAATCTTAGTAAGTATAGTCAGTACCGAAGATATCTTTTTAGATGTCTTTGTAGATAAGAACCAAAACGGCCATGTACAGTACTTTTAAGCATACTACTGATGTGTTTGGTGCCATGCAGTGTCGATGAAAACACGTAATAACCGCATAACAACAACAAGATACCACCACTGCCTTGTAGCGCGATTTTGCTACCTGTCCAGTTTTCCTCAGCCCACAGCACCTCCTCTGTGGGCTTTTTTTGTCTGGTAAATTTTCTACAGTAGATTAGGGAATGTCTTTTTCTTTTTTACTCTTAAAGGGCTCAGAAAACTGCAAAATCAAAAAACCAACCGCTGACAGAATAATGGCAATCTCGTAGCGACCATAGGCCACCGAAATACCGATTGCGCCCGTGTTCCATAAGCTGGCCGCCGTGGCAGTGCCTTTTGAACCCATCTCGTTTTTAAAAATCGCCCCGCCGCCGATAAAGCCCATACCAATGATGATGGCATACATAATCCTCGCCTCACCTGCTGATTCATAGATATCCATACCCACTAGCATAAATGCACAAGAAGCAATCGTCACTAGTGGAAACGTCCTCAGCCCCGCGCCGTTGTCTTTCATCTCGCGGTTGAGCGCGATGGGCAACGATAAAATAAAGGCAACACCCAATTGGAAAAAGTGGTACTGCATGAGGTCTAAGTCTATATCGAATCCAAACATAGCATCTCCTCCATGGATATTATCAACGGGCCTCCCGCCCAGCGCCGATTATTATAAACGCCCTCTGTCATTATCAAGGGGTAGCAACGCATCACCCTGCAAGCGCGGCGCAGATCACCTCAGCTGTCTGCTGCGCCATGTGATAGCAGCTCTCGATATTGCCTTGCCCACACCAGTCGCCACTGACGATCCATTGCCGAGACGCATCAGTGAGTACGCCTTGGGCGGGGGTTTGCGCATCGGAGCGCGTCGCGGCATAGCGCCAGCGATGACAGTCGATCTGTGTGGGGGCACAGGCATCATCCCAGCCCAAGGCATGCTGCGCTGCTGTCAATAGCGCAGCTTGTACAGGCCCTATCTCTTCATCGACCTGCTGCTCGGACCAGTCGTTGCGGGCATGGATGGTGATACTCGGTAGCAGTGTTTCATGGGCAGGTTTTCGCTGCTCTATAAATATCCTATCGATGATCGAATCATTGACATAAGCGACGTCCCAGCTGCCACCGTCTTCTGCATCCGTCAGCGCCGCAGGAAGTGCCTGCCCCTCATTCCAGCCGAGCATCAGCGTGTAGCAAGCTTGCATCTTGATGGTGCTGATGCTCTCTTGTTTGTCAAAGTCACTGCCAGCCATCAGCTCGCCTGCTTGCACGTTTGGCGCGGTACAGATCACCCAGTCAAATAGCCCAAGACTATGGCCTGCTTCATCAAACAGCTCAGTTTTTTGCTTAGTTTGTTGCTTATTTTCGCCAGCTGCTGGCTCAGTGTACTGCGCCAGTGGTGCCACACGGGTTTGAAAACGCATGGTGGTGTGCTGTAGCTCGCTTGCCAGCGCGCGCCCCCAACTGGTCATCTTTGGGGTACTGATATAGCGAGCTTGCTCGGTATTCCAGCGCTCTTTTTTTATGGTAGAGGGCCGCTGACCCGCCGTATGGGCAGCGGTTAACTCAACCACGTTGGCACACCACGGCTGTATCATACCCATGTCGAGCCATGGCGCTATAAACTGCTGAAAGCTGGCGGTCTTTGCGGTAAAAAACTGCGCCCCAAACGCCCATTGCCAGTTTTTATGCGTTTGGCTATCGCGGCGATATCGGGTGGCCAAACGCCCCACGCTGCGTGATTTTTCAAAAATCGTCAGCTGCGGTATCGGCTGGGCGGCAGGCGTATGACCAAACGCACGCTCCAATAAAGTGGCGGTAAACAGTCCCGTCAACCCGCCACCGATGATGGCAATGGTCGGTGCAGCGGTATCAGCAGGATGACAAGAGTGGAGTGTGTGCTCAGACATAACAACAGTCGGCCTTGTGGTGTTTTGATCAAAAAAACAATGTGTGTAAGCCAGCATGTGCAGGCAGTCTTGTGCAGATAGCGAGGCTCATAAAAGCTATTGAACCCTTAAAACCTGCTGATATCAATATCATCTACGTAAAAAAGCCATGCTACCGTCGATAACATGGCTTTTTTTATTGTTGATATTATTACTACTATTTACTTACCTGCTTAGTCACCGCGTTCCGCCTTGACCACCTCAACCAGCTGATTGATCACTGAGCTATCGGCTAGCGTGGATAAGTCACCCAAGCCCACATACTGCCCTGCAGCCAAATTACGCAAGATACGGCGCATGATCTTGCCTGAGCGGGTTTTGGGCAGTTCATCGACGATATAGATAGCATCAAGATTGGCAATCGGGCCGATCTCTGTACGCACATGGCGATTTAGCTCGGCTTTTAGCGGCTCTGTGGCCGTCTCGCCAGATTTTAAGATAATAAAAGCACAAACCCCCATGCCGCGTATCTCATGCGGCATACCGACGATAGCCGCCTCAGCGGTCGCCGGATGCGCCACCACCGCGCTTTCGATCTCCGCTGTGCCTAAGCGATGGCCTGAGACATTGAGCACATCATCGACACGGCCGGTAATCCAGTAGTGTCCATCTTCGTCGCGCTGCGCGCCGTCCCCTGTAAAGTAATAACCTGGGTACTCACTAAAGTATGTCTTTAAAAAGCGCTCATGGTCGTTATAAATCGTACGCATCTGCCCCGGCCAGCTGCTCTTAATTACCAGATTGCCTTCGGCAGCGCCTTCTAAAACCTCGCCATCCGTATTGACAATCTCTGGCTTGATACCGTATAGCGGGTTCATTGCCGCCCCTGGTTTTGGCGCCACCGTACCTGGTATGGGAGCCATGAGAATACCGCCTGTCTCAGTCTGCCACCATGTATCGACGATGGGGCATTTGCCACTACCAACGATATGATAATACCAGTCCCAAGCCTCTGGGTTGATTGGCTCGCCGACCGTACCCAGCAAGCGTAGGCTGGAGCGATCTGACTCACGGACAAAGGCATCGCCCTCTTTCATCATCGCCCGAACCGCTGTCGGCGCCGTGTACAAAATCGTCACGTCATGCTTATCAATGATATGACCAATGCGCGCCCACGTTGGATACTCAGGCACCCCCTCAAACATCACAGTCGTCGTACCATTGGCAAGGGGTGCATAAGTGGTATAAGTATGCCCCGTCACCCAGCCGACATCCGCCGTACACCAATAGACGTCATCGTCTTTGATATCAAACACGTCACGGAAAGTTGAGATGGCATACGTCAGATAGCCGCCTGTGGTGTGCAGCACGCCTTTGGGCTTACCCGTAGAGCCTGAGGTGTATAATAAAAACAACGGGTCTTCGGCATTCATCACCTCAGGCTCGCAATGCTCAGACTCGCCATCGATTAAGGTATGGTACCAAATGTCGCGGCGGCCACTCATCGGTACTGAGTTACCAGTACGGTGCACGACGACAACGTTGGTGACCGTGTCGGTGCCATCCATGTCCAACGCCCGATCAACGTTGGCTTTTAGCGGGGTGTGTTTATTGCCGCGCACGCCCTCGTCTGCGGTAATGATAACTTTGGAGCGACTATCGACCAAGCGATTGCCCAAGCTCTCAGCAGAAAAACCGCCAAATACCACAGAGTGTACTGCGCCGATGCGGGTACAGGCCAGCATACCGATCATCGCCTCTGGTATCATTGGCATATATAGGGTCACTCGATCGCCTTTTTCGACACCCAGCTTGCGCAGTGCATTGCCCAACCGGCAGACTTCTTCGTGCAGCTCTTTAAATGAGATGATTTTATGCTGCGACGGGTGATCGCCTTCCCAAATGATGGCAGGCTTGTAAGGATGGGTCTTTAGATGACGATCGAGACAGTTGACAGAGACATTGAGCTGACCGTCTTCAAACCATTTGATGCGAAAATCGTCCAAATCATAGTTGACGTCGCTGATTTTGGTGGGTTTTTTTATCCAATCGACCAGCTCGGCGCGCTGTGCCCAAAAGGCATCATTGCTCTCAGGAGATTCGATAGATTGCTGATAGTCTGTTTGGTATTGCTCCGCGCTGGTATTGGCGGCGGCAAGAAAGTCGTCTGCAACAGGAAATGATTTTTGCGTCATAGTATTTATCCTTTTTCATTATTATGACTCGCACAAACCGCCGCGCGCGACTGCCTGTACAAGCAATAAGAGTCATCTTCCATAATGTGTGACACTCTGTGTTAGTTTGACAAATAAGCGGGACGGTTGCAAGGCATCAACGCCCATTCATAACAATTTCACTGTACAGCCGTATACTTGCTTATTGCTGGCGCGCGACTGCACCATTACATTTAATCCTTGTAACCTGATATGAAATATGGACAATAGTTACACGCCAGCGGCGATGACACGCGCTTATATTGGCTTTTTTTCGCCGATGAGGGTTTTTGGCTGTTGTTACGCACTTAACCTGTTTAGCTTCCCTTTATATGGGCTAATCTAGGCGTCACGCGCATCCCCCACCCCTTTTTATTTATGAGATCCCCATGAGTCACCATCGTCCCGCTTCCCACTCTACCCATTACGACGTCATCATCATCGGTGCGGGCGCATCCGGTCTATACTGTGCGCTTACCGCTGGTCGCCGTGGTCGCCGCGTGCTGGTGCTCGACCATGCCAATAAAGCAGGCAAGAAAATCCTCATGTCGGGGGGCGGACGCTGCAATTTTACCAACTATGTCGTCGAGCCGAGCCATTTTGTCGGCGCCAATCCGCACTTTTGTAAGTCGGCCTTGAGCCGTTATTCTAATTGGGAGTTTATCGGTATGGTAGCGGCGCACCATATTCCCTATCATGAGCGCGAGCACGGTCAGCTGTTTTGTGACGACTCAGCCCAAGACATCGTGACCATGCTGCTGGATGAGTGCGCGGCAGTCGGTGTGCATATCAAGCTTAGTACGCAGATTGATGGCGTAAAACCGATCGATAGTGCCAACCATGCACGCTTTGAGTTGAGTACCAGCAAATCGCTGAGTAAAAAAGAAAAGCAAGCAAGAAAAGAGGCCACAAGCTCGCCCACGTTGCCACAAACCATTTACCGCTGTGAGTCGCTGGTGGTGGCAACGGGCGGCTTGTCGATTCCGACGATAGGTGCCAGCGGTCTTGGCTATGAGCTGGCGCAGCAGTTTGGTCATACTCTGGTGGCAACCGATGCCAGCCTCGTGCCTTTTACCTTTACCGATCAGACTGGCGAGCTTATCCGCTCACTGGCAGGCATCAGCCTACCGGTGATTGCCAGCAATGAGCGTATCTCCTTTAGACTACCGCTGCTATTTACTCATCGCGGGCTCTCAGGCCCTGCCATGCTTCAGCTTTCAAACTATTGGCATACTGGAGAAACCATCCGTATCAACCTGCTGCCAGATACTGATATGACTGCACTCCTGCTTGCTCACAAACAATCCCATCCACGCCAGCTGGTTCGTACCGTTTTGGCTGACCATACCACCAGCCCGCTACCCAAAAAACTGCTCTCCGCCCTACAAGCGCATCTGTGGGATGACATCAAAGAAACCGAGCTTGCCAATATCAAAGACGAGCGGCTACTGGAGCTGGGCGCGGCGCTCAACGGCTGGCAGCTCAAACCCTCTGGCACCGAGGGCTACCGCACCGCCGAGGTCACGCGCGGCGGAGTGACCACCGACGAGGTATCATCAAAGACCATGCAAAGCAATTTGCAAGAGGGCTTATATTTTATCGGTGAGGTGCTAGACGTCACCGGCTGGCTGGGCGGCTATAATTTTCAGTGGGCGTGGGCCAGTGGCCATGTATGCGGCGAGATAGTATAAGTGGTATAAGCCGCATTATCATGCCCCCGCTGCTCCTGCTCTATGTAAAAAACCCAACCCAACCAATCTTGCGTCAGTGAAATAATGACTCAAACAAGCATAATATATGTTATTTTGAATATATACTGAGATAATACTATATTGAGGCATCTGACGCTTGGCTCCCGTTATGCTGCATAAGCCATATACTATTTTTATGAGGTGATACATGCGTTCGATCAAACATATTCATGGTGACAAAGCGCCGCAATGGATAGGTGATGGTTTTTATGTAAAAACCTTAATCAACCATTTGGATGATGACCCCGACATTAACTATCGCCATACTGACCCGTTTTTGTTATTTGACTATGGCCAGCCGACCACCTTTGCCCCAAACCCTCATTATCAGACCAAGCCGCACGGCATCGGACAACATCCGCACAAAGGCTTTGAGGCAGTGACTGTCGCGTATGCAGGTGAGATCAGTCACGCTGACTCGGCCGGCGGTCGCGGCGATATTTTGGCAGGTGATGCCCAGTGGATGACCACAGGGCGCGGAATCACGCATGAGGAGTTTCACTCTGAGGCGTTTGGTGCGCGCGGCGGGCTTTTTAGCATGGTACAGCTGTGGGTCAATCTGCCGAGCGCTCATAAACTAACAGCGCCAAGATATCAGAGCATCAAGCGCGCCGACATGCCGATGGTGACGCTAACAGCAGATAGTAACCATCAAACAGCGATTGGCACAGCGGCGATTATCGCTGGTGATTGGCAAGGTATCAAAGGGGCGGCCAGCACCTTTACACCCATTAACCTCTGGGACATCGCGCTACATCGTGCAGGCGCAACGACACTACAGCTCCCTGATACTCACAATGTGCTCCTGCTGGTACAAGAAGGCGAGGTGCTGGTGAATGGCACCGCCATCAGTGCGGGTCATTTGATTCAATTTGCCGCGCCAACCCAGCACCGCGCTGAGATGGCGGCGGAGCAAGTGGCAACTCATGACCGTATTGAGCTGTGCCTTCTCGCCGCTCACACTGACGAGCTGGCCGCTACTCCTGTCAAAGCGCCTGTCAAAAAAACGCCTGTCGAAACTTCTGCCAAACTGCTGTTACTTAGCGGTGAACCTATCGGCGAGCCTGTAGCAGCCCACGGACCCTTTGTCATGAATACCAAAGAAGAGCTACATCAAACCTTGCGTGCTTATCAAGCAGGTCGTTTTGGTCAATGACCGCTATATCGTCGATACTAAGGCGTATCTCACTTCAATCAATAGCCGTCTAAATGAGCTAAAAATGAGGAGCTGCCCTACTAAAAGGTCTGTCAAAATTAACAAATATCGAAGCCCTAACATCGAATTTCTCATAAAAAAGCCGCTTTACAAAGAGGTAAAGCGGCTTTTTAACGCTTAAAATTTAAAGTTAATCGTCGCTACATTAGGCTTGTTTTTTATCCAAAAACGCATAGTCAGTATAGCCCTCGCTACCGCCACCATAAAAGCTCTGCGGATGCTGCTCATTTAACGGTGCATCTTGACGAATACGCTCCGGCAAATCAGGATTGGCAAGAAAGTCACGACCAAATGCCACCGCATCGATGTAGCCGGCTTGGATATTTTGCGATGCTTTTTCGGCAGTATAGCCGCCAGCTGCGATAATCATGTTGTCGAACGCTTGGCGGATACGCTGGCGGAAGCCTTCGGTATAAGGCGTGCCACCCGCCCAATCAGGCTCAGAGATATGCAGATACATAAGATTGCGTTTATTGAGCTGCTCAATCAGCCAGATATTATCGTCTTCATCATAGCCAGCATCTACGCCATTAAACGAGCCTTGTGGAGAGATACGAATACCAACGTGATCGTTATCCCAAGCCGCAATACAAGCGTCAACGACCTCGAGCGTTAGACGGGCACGGTTTTCTTTACTACCACCGTATTCATCATCGCGCTTATTGGTGTGCTCGGCCCAAAACTGATGCAGCAGATAACCATGAGCGCCATGAATCTCTACCCCATCAAACCCAGCTTCTTTGGCATTTTTTGTCGCTTGCGCAAAGTCTTTGATCACTTGCTGTATCTCATCTAGTGTCGCCGGACGCGGCGGTGTGGCTTCGACGCGAATCGCTTGATTATCGCTATCACGCAGTGAGGTACGAGCGCCGACTTCGACATCGGAGGCGGAGATCGGCGCTTGCCCATCTGGCTGCACGCTTTTGTGCGCGACCAGTCCTGTGTGCCACATCTGCACGACGATTTTGCCGCCTTTGGCATGGACATTATCGACCACAGCTTTCCATGCGGTGACTTGATCCTTAGTATGAATACCAGGCGCGCCAGCATAGCCTTTGGCCTGAAAGGATACCTGCGTCGCTTCGGTGATGACCAGCCCTGCTCCTGCGCGCTGCGAATAATACTCGCCTGCCATTGCGGTCGGCACATCGCCTGGCTCGACTGCGCGCAGACGGGTCAGAGGTGCCATAATGATACGGTTTTTGAGTGTTTGGCTGCCCATTTTGACAGGTTCAAATAAATTATCGTATGCCATATTGTGTCCTATGGTGTTTGTCGTGATTGGTGAATGCTCGTTATTATACTGCTGCCTATAGTCGACGCTAAATAAATCAGATACATCGCTATCAAGCCGCTCAATGCTTTGTCATACATACTTATTATGGTATCGGTGCGCTGCGTATCTATATGCGCTGCGACCGAATAAAGGCATAAAAAATCATATTGAACGACCGTTACCTTTATAGGGAGCGGATGGATTTATTCAAGCAAGCGTTACAAACAAAAACACCTCTGGTCTTTATCTATCCTGCCCCTTGTCCTGCCATCCATGCAGCAAATCAACGCAGCCAGTCATGCTCAATGATATGACGATAAAACCTCGGCTACATATGCCACAATGACGCGTACCATACTGCCCTGCGCCCTATATCCTATCTCTAGCTTGTGTGTCTCTCGATTAAATAGAGAAAGCTAACATTTATCAATATAAAAGCAACGCCGTCATCCAATAATAGACGGTGTTTTATTCGTATTAAATAGTGGCAATATCGCGTATTTAACGTATCAAAAACATCGATCAAATAGAGAAAAAACATGCAAACGCCAACCGCAGCGCCCCAAACAAAGCATCGAAAACACCTTGCAAAAAAAATACTTGCTAGCGGCTTGCAGTGTGGGGCTTATGTTGGCCTTGAGCGGCTGTCTTGCGACAGAAAAGTCGACTATCAGCTAATGCGACAAGAAGATGCAAAATGGGTCGCTGACGAACAACTGACCGATAGACTCATCGCCGTTGGCAAGCCAGCGCGCCTATTGGAGGAGTGGATAATGCGATTGTGCTTGCAAGGGAAAAGCGCAGCTATCTGCTACAAAGCACAAACCAAGACCCTGAGCTGACAGCTATACTAAATCACGTCGAGCTGGCGTATTTTTCCTTTAAACCCATGCCAACAAAAGACACGCCGCACTTTGCGATAAGAATTGGTGAAAGCGGCTGCCCCTCTCGCCCTGACGTTTTATCATTATCAGCCAGACACCACGTTGGCAGAAGAAAAAAGGCTAAAGGCGCTGATGCCTCTTGCCAAAGCCTTTGACATCATTACCTTCCCTATTCAGCTGATCATGGTCGGAGGCGCAAATTAACCACACCGCCGCGGGCTTGACATGGTATTTGGCTGCTAGTATTTGACTGCAAGTCCTTACCTTTCAGCGATGAGATGGCCTGCGCGAGTTTAGGATTTCAGCAGTTTTTTAACCGACAACTCAAGCGACAGATAAGTGCCGATTAATATCACCACCGAGCCAATGATGGCGCGGGTATCTAGCGCCTCGCCCAGCAGCACATAGCCCAAGATAATGGCAAAAATCGGAATCACCAAAGTGATGCTCGTTGCCCGCGTCGGTCCGATGTTTTTGATCAATTGGTTCATAAAGATGAGGGCAATCGCTGTAGAAAAGACACCTATACAAACCACCGACACCCACGCCTTGGCGCTGATGCTCTGATCATAAGGAAACGCATAAAAAGCCACAGGCAGCATCAAAATACTGGCGATGATCAGCGAGCCTGCAGTGATGGCCACGGGTGAGACATTATATAAATAATGACGGGTGATATTGGCCCCAACTGCATAGCCGACACAAGCAAGTAGCGCATAGCCCATTGGCAACAAACCGTTAGCCAATCGGGCCTCTGAGACACCGCCAGCAAATAAGCTTTCGCTCATCAAAATAGCGACTCCGATCACGCCGATGACCAAGCCCAGCACTTGTCTTTTGGACAGTCGGTCTTTAAAAAAAGTACTGGCGATAAAGCCGCTCATCATCGGCACAGAGGCATTGAGCACCGCCAACACTCCTGCGTTGACTGACTGAGCAGAAAAAGAAAACAACACAAACGGCAGAGCCGCAGAAAAAATACCAACCAGCGCCAGCAGCTGCCAATGATCGCGCAGACCGTCACGGTTTTTCTTATTGACCATGACAAACGCCAGCATCACCAGCCCAGCAAATATCACCCGTAGACTGGCAAACGCTAATGAGCCAAACTCAGGCACGCCAATGCGATAAAACACAAACGACAGCGACCACATAAACGACAGCGTGATAAAAATAATGAGATCGCGTTTGCTCATGGGTTCGTCCTAGTTAGCGCTGAGACCGTCTTAGCAGTCATAAAAAATGCCATGTGATAAAACATGGCAATGATAACAGCTTAGGACGTATTGAACATAGCGTAAGTAGCGATTAAATATCGACATCTGATTGCTATTTTGACAAATCCACTTTGTCTAAGACAAAATCAATATCTTTGTCACCGCGCCCTGATAGATTGACCAAAATAGTCTCATCGGGCGACATATCTTTGGCCGCACGCATCGCATAGGCGATGGCGTGTGCCGTCTCTAAGGCAGGGATAATACCTTCAAGTCGTGATAACGTCATAAACGCGTCTAAACACTCCGCGTCTGTCGCTGATTCATAAGTCGCAAGACCCATATCTTGAAGTAGTGAGTGCTGCGGGCCAACGCCTGGATAATCAAGACCGGAGGCAATTGAATGTACAGGCGCAGGCTCACCCTTGTCGTCGAGTAACACATAGCATTTAAAACCATGAATCACGCCTTTCGTCCCAAGCGTCATCGTCGCCGCGTGATTGGGCGTATCAAGACCTTCGCCTGCAGGCTCGACGCCGACTTTTTCTACGCTGTTATCACCCAAAAACCCGCTAAAAAGACCAATGGCATTGGAGCCGCCACCGACACAAGCGACCACTTTGTCCGGCAGTTTTCCAGTAGCGTCCAAAAACTGTACACGTGCCTCACGGCCAATCACTGACTGAAAGTAGCTGACGATTTCTGGATATGGCGCAGGCCCGAGTGCTGAGCCAATGGCAAACATACTGTTGTCCAAATCACTAAGATAAGTCTCAAACGCACTGTCGACCGCCTCTTTTAGCGTGCCTGCGCCGCGCGATACTGGCACGATATTAGCACCTAAGATTTTCATCCGGCTGACATTGGGATGCTCTTTTTCGATATCGACGACGCCCATGTGGATCTCACACTCCATGCCCATCAGCGCCGCTGCCGTAGCTAGTGCTACGCCATGTTGCCCTGCACCTGTCTCGGCGATGACTTTGGTTTTGCCGAGCTTTTTGGCGAGTAACACCTCCCCTATACAGTGATTGATCTTGTGTGCGCCGGTGTGATTCAAGTCCTCACGTTTAAAATAAATCTGCGCGCCGCCACAATGCTCGCTTAAGCGTCTAGCATGAAATATCGGACTAGGCCGACCGATGTAAGTCTGACGCAAGCGGCTCATCTCATTAACAAAATCCTCGTCTTTAATGATCGCACGAAAGCCTGTCTCGATCTCCTCCATCGCTTTTGCCAGCTCAGGATGCTCAATCTTGCCGCCATACTCACCGTATAGACCATCAAGGCTTGGCAAGATTGATTGGTGCAGACCGTAGCTGTCTATTACATTTTTTGTATTATGGTTTTTTGTGGTATGGCTGCTGGCGGTGTTTTCTGTTGTCATCGTAAACCCTTATATCTATTAAATATGACGCCGTGATTTTGCTCATTAAAAACAGATTTGACTGTAACAAACTTGGTTAACAAATTTAGTTGTATCTTTGTTCTAGTACACTGAAACAGATTCTAAGCCAACTTGTCATCTGGGTCAAGTCGCATCGTATATTTGACTGACCCATCCTCTCGTCATGCACCGTTTTTTTTATGCACGATATGTCACTGAGACGGCAGACATCGCACAAACTGTCGCCAAGAAATAATAAAGTAAGGTAATATTGCTAGACTCTCGTTCATTAGATAAATCAGACCATCAGAAAGCCTATGCAGCGTCGTCACCTTATCAAATCCATGGGCTTTGGGCTGGGAGCCGTCAGCACCTCTGCAGCCATCAGCGGCTGCCAAACCCTCGCCAAGGAGCCAAAACTGCCTGCGACTGTCACCCAAGCGGGTCACTTTGACAATATCATCGTCGGTAGTGGCTATGGCGGCGCGCTCATCCCCGGTAGCGCAGGCGTCAATCCGTATGTGTTTATCACCGGACTTGCTGAGCGCAATATGGCGAATATTTTGCGGGAAGATTTTGGGTAAGGTATTAGAGTTTTAGAATTTTCTTAGGTGGAGAAATCTTTTGGTAGCATTTCTTTATAAATATATTCATGCCTATTGTGAATTAAGATAAAACTACTATGACTATATCAAAAATCATGTTTGGTCTTAAACGGTGGGCTACATATGCGCTAACCTATAGCCGTTTCTAAATAAAACAGATACATTATATATCAACGTGGAACTGGTATAAATTTTCTTTGCGTGCTGTGCTTTCGCCGACATAGGCTGCGTAAAACTCATCCCAGTCCCACTGTATCGTTTTTATACTGAACTCACTATACATAGGTACAGCTCGTTAAGACCGAACATTTTTTTCAAGCGCTTACTTACAGTTGACTCTTTTCACTGATTGTCTTTAAGTATTTATTATTGCGGAATATAACCATAATAAGCTCGCAATACACTCTGACAGAGATTGCACCGAACACCATAACCATTAACCCTGCAAAAAATCCTGCCGCACCCATACCTGAGAACATCACACTAATACCGCCAACAAAAACGGCAAATAGCGATAGCCAATATATAATAGTTATAACTCTGGGTGTAATGAAAGAATCAAATGATAATAACGAATTCATGGTCTAATATCCTAAATTGAATGCGGATTGTTAAAGCTAATGACAAAATAAAGCTTAATATTAAGTGTAATATTGTAGCAACATTATACCTATGTAGATTAACAAAACAATCTAATTAGAGACATAAGTTCACTTTAATTGTGATTAATTTTTATACTGCTGTTAAATAATTGAAAAAGGACAAAAAATGAAACTACGCATCCTAAAATCTGCCGTGACCAACCCCTGGTTTAACCTCGCCACCGAAGACTGGATATTTAATACCCTTGATCCTGAGTCGCACACGCTTTTCCTATGGCGCAATAGCGAGACCGTGGTCATCGGACGCTCACAAAATCCGTGGGTAGAGTGCAAAATCGATAAAATGGAAGCCGACGATGTATTTTTGGCGCGGCGTCAGAGTGGCGGCGGCGCGGTGTTTCATGATTTAGGCAATACCAACTTTACCTTTTTGTCACCCAAGGCCGACTACGACCAAGATGCTAACTTCACTATTATCGTCAATGCGCTAAAAAAACTCGGTATCGACGCTGAGCAGTCCGGACGTAATGACATGCAAGTCGGCGATAAGAAAATATCAGGCAGCGCCTTTAAGCATGCATCTGACCGTAGCTTTCATCATGGGACACTACTCGTGAACGCTAACATGCAAAAACTCGGCGATTATCTCAATCCGCATCCACTCAAATTGCAAGCCAAAGGCATTAAATCTGTCCGTGCGCGCGTGGCCAACTTGGTTGAGTTTAATGAAGACATTAATCACGAAACTTTATCCGATGCCATTATCGAAGCGTTTTGTGAATACTACCAAGACACTGATTATGACGATACTACGCCCGTAGAGGAACTAGACAGAGACACCCTAGCAAAAGAACCTTCGTTAAACGCCTATTACGAGCAGATGGCGGACTGGAACTGGCGCTTTGGTAAGACGCCGCAGTTTAGTCATCATATCGAGACCCGCTTTGACTGGGGCATTATCGACTTGCATATGGATGTTCAGCAAGCTGTCATTACCGATGTCGTCATCTTCTCTGATGCGCTAAATGTTGAATTAATTGACCTATTAAAAGACACATTGACAGGTATTAAATATGACAAATATGAGATTAATGCCAAGCTTGCTGAGCTGGGCAAAGCACATCCTGAATTGGCAGCACAGATAGACGATGTATCTGCGTGGCTGACTAGTGAGATGGAAGGTTAGGTTTTGCTTGATATCTGTAATGAATGCATAGACTCAACTTCCTTTTGCAGCCAATTACTCAAAAGCATCTATACTTTACGCCGACTGAGATTGCCATATAGTCTACACCTTTAAATAAACTTAAGTTTGATATTTAGCGTCATAGCCCTCTATAATGTCAGACAAATAATAGACTCAAGTTAAGGGTCCAAACTTTAGGTATTTAAGCAAGGTAGCACTATGGCAGCCTATATAACCGTTGGCGCAAAGACCTCTCACGGTGGGACGGTTATCTCCGGCTCACCGCATACCACTCATAACGGCATCCCTGTCGCGCGTAAAGGCGATAAAGTCATCTGTAAAAAATGCAAAAAGGTCACCACTATTCTTAGTGGTGACCCGTCGTTTATTGTCGATGGTTCGCCTATCGCACGCGGCGGTGATGTGACCAGCTGCGGCGCGAAACTGATTGCGATTCAGCAAGCGTTTGCAAAGTCGGATTTTGATGTAATGGGAGTTGAACAACCTGAGCAATACATGGCGACTTATGGTGATGTAAATCAAGGAAGTGATAGTGGTAATTACTTTAGTATTGAGGATGTATATTTAAATAACAACTTGTTTTCTCCCTATGGTATTAAAACACGTAACCATGTAGGACCTCATGGACAATCATCAAGAAATGCAGCTCCTGATAAATATGACAAAATATATATCAAAGTCAAAGTGCAGAGTGGTTCATTCAAAAACTTCAAGCTGGATGTATCAGGGACACCAACGCCCCTAGCATCCAAATCTGGCACTTTTAATAAAGGTGATATTATTACGTTAGAGTGGGATGGCTTTATTGGTGATATCTATGCTAGCAAGGCTCTATTAGCTGGCGTCGATTTAAAAGTATCTGCTACAGATTTGAGTAGCAATACTATAGCTAGCGATATAGAAAAAGTTGTATTTAAGTTTAAAAAACAAGATTGGATAGATATTAGTATAGATAGACAAGCAAAGCGCATAGTTGCAAATCTCAGAGTCAGTATATCTGAATTGAAGTGGGATATAGTGCCTGACAGGGTAGTTAGCAATCAAACTCAAAATCAACTCAATAGACCTATAATCTTTAGGGATAAAATGTCTGATTATTTGACCAACAGTGAGGTTGAGAGTTTGGTTAAGCAAGGCGTCAGCCGCTACTGGAGCCGTCAGCACAATACAATTAAAAATAAACGACTTGATATCGATGTTCATGGAGAGAAGTTTCAAGTATCTACCAAGTGTGAGATTACTGATCGTAATAGCATGCCTAAAATGGATACTATCTTTAATACTAATAGTGTACCTGGACGCTCTAGATACTGGGAAGCATCAAGGATGACTTATTATAATGTTGGATATTTGCTACTCATTGATTCGCACGGTAAGCAAATATGGAGATTCCGGCGGAAAAGTAGCGCTGATAAGATTTTCAAAAGAGTATTTGCACATGAAATAGGTCATGAGATATTACTGGCCAATGGCGGGCAGCATTATTCCAAAACTCATAAAGGTTCGTCTACTATCTTACAAGCAGTGAATGGCACATACACTGCTACAGGTAGTGAGTATGATTTAATGAAATATGCTAAAGGTGATAATCCAGATGATTATTACGATAAGGTAGTCGCTAGTGAAGAAGACGTACTTGGATTACTAGCGATATCGCAACTTACTTTATAAAAAGGTAGCACGTTTATGAGCATATTTAGGACATCAAGCAGTTTAATTATTGGCACTTTTGTTTCTTTGTGTATTTTAAGCTGCTCAGCAGGACAGGCCATCCATAGCTATGCCTCTCCGATCATTACTGGGCAAGTCTTGGATAAAACCACCAATAAGCCTATAGAAAACGCTTCTCTTTTACAAACCAGTGCAGATACAACAATGACTGATCATAATGGGTACTTTAGACTACCTTCTTATAAAGAGGATTATACCACCTCTTATACTGGCAGGGGAATAAACCTCATGACTGAAGGTGATTTGGATTTATATAAAGAAGGTTATAGAAGAAAAGTCTTTAGCAATTCTGGCTTCAAGAAACTTGAAGTCAAGCATACCTCAGAAGTTCCGTATCATATTCATTTGGGTAAGGTGTTTTTAGAGCCGCTACCAGAAGGTGTGGATATTAACGATGTTGAAGATGAGTACATTGATGACATGGCATTTTGTCAGCCTAATGAGTCTCAAAAAGAAGTCAACTGTATGCCACTACCAGATGGAGTTACAAATGAAGCCTTATAAACTATTTGCCTTTATCGGTGTGCTAACGGTTCCATTAAGTGCTTGCTTGATACTAGAGCCTACTGATTACTACGTCACGCCAGCACTTTCAGGCCAGTTGCTAGACAGTGAAACTCAGCAGCCTGTTACTGATGTAAGTATTTACTTAACGGATGAACATCAAACAACTTCTGATAGTACAGGTAAGTTTACCTTGCCGCCTATGGTCGTCTCAGATGATAAAAGACATAGACGCGATAGAGAACAGCTGCAATTCATTTATGAATACGCTGATATCATGATTGAAGGCGACGGATATCAGCGTCGCTTATTTAACGTGGATGGCATAGCTTTACTTACGCCAGCTTTGGATATCAATACACCAGTGTCAATAAATATGGGTAGTGTATATCTTACGCCACTAGCAGAAGGTGAGCATGTCTATGATAGGGTATATCAATATACTAAGACGATGAGATACTGTAAACCTACTGAGTCTCAAAAAGAAGTCGATTGCATACCCGTACCAGAAGGTAAAACTTATAAGCAAGTTAGTCCAAATCAACCTGTAGAATAGTTCGATCTTGTATAGCAATAGGTTTATCCATTCCAAACTCAAATGCCATCAAGTTTGGTTTCCGATACATTATGGCGATAATAACCGCTATGTACATGTTGGCGCGATATCTGAGGGCTGCGTCACAGTGTTGGATGTGATGTCGTGGAACAAGGTCTATCACTACTTAATCGACCATCTTTTCTGATGCGCTCAACGTCGAGCTGATTGATGTGTTAAAAGCAGCTTTGACGGGCGCAAAATACAGTCAAGACGGCATTGCAGCGCGCTTGGACACATTCTAATCAGCTGAAAACCTTGAGAAAATGGTGTGATATTTAATCCTTATCTACTACAGCCCCATCTTTTATCTTACTTTTTAAGCTTAAACATTTTGTTGATATCGCTTAGTATTTCTGGATGCATTTTAAATAACCCTGCGCATAGCCCTTCCATTACTGGAGATATTGAAATATCAAAAAACAGTAAAGGTGACCTATGTTTTATGCCAATATTTAGCTCTGCCACTGTCATGGATAATCCTATAAACTTTAATTATATCAAAATGGAAGAGCTTGTTATATTAGACCCGAACGCAGAAGTAAGTAGTCATGTCAAAATACAAATTAAACCTGCAAATAAAGATTATTTTTCCTTAAAAAATGGTCAGAAGGTATGCTTAAACTCTGATAACATCAATTTAAAACAGACTATTTACTCCAAGTTAGATAAGCAATTATTAGTAGTTTCAATCGGAGGCTTGGATGACAAGGAAGAACACTTTATAAGTTTTCAAAGAAAATTTGACTATCCTTATACACCTGAGTGACAAGAAAAATTAAATGTATCAAAAAAAATTTTATACCTTAACCCAGTCTATATTCCTAGCGACAGTGCTATCCAGTAGTTTATTAGCTTCTGCTTGTTCAGCGGAGTCTTCAAACACACCTATATTATCTAATCAAAGCACTGCTGCTGAAATATACGAGCTCGGCCTCGCCTATTATGAGGGCGATTCAGTCCCTCAGGATGATAAAGAAGCTTTTAGCTTATTTAAAAAAGCTGCAGATAGAGGAAATAGTCCAGCACAATTCTACACTGGTATCATGTATTATGAGGGTATAGGTACGGAACAAAGTTATAAAAAAGCAGGCAAATATTTACTTCCAGTTGCTAATCAGGGAAATGCACCAGCTCAAAGTAATATCGCTATTATGTATGAAAATGGAGAAGGTTTCGAGAAGGACTATAAACAAGCAATGCATTGGTACTTATTAGCAGCCAGCAATGACTCTGTACTTGCTCAAAACAATATTGGGACAATGTACTATTTTGGTAGAGGAGTGCCTCAAAACTATACCAAGGCATTGGATTGGTACAAAAAAGCTGCTAGTCAAGATTTGGATATAGCGCAACTTAATATCGGCGGTCTTTACGAGAACGGTAACGGTGTGCCACAAGACTATGACAAAGCATTTGAATGGTATAAAAAAGCGGCTGACCAAGGCAATCAACAAGCCAGCAATCGCATCGGTAGATTGGTTATGAATGGTAAAATCGACGATAAAGGTATCATTATTTATAGCACACAAGAAACTGGACTCACATTAGGTGATATCGAAGAACCCCTATAGAATTAAAAAGGGTCACAGTTTACGAAGTAAAAAACGGCAGGAGATCCCTCCCCTACCGTCCTTTCAATTTAAAACTTTAATTCAAAAATTAAACTTTTAAATACTCGCCGCAACCTCTGCCCCATCACGAATGGCGCGTTTGGCATCCAGCTCAGCAGCCAGTTTCGCCCCACCAATCAGATGATACTGTGCGTCTGGCGCATCACCAACGTTTGGCATCAGCTCAACCACCGACTCTTGACCGGCACAGACCACCACGCTATCGACACGGAGCAGCTGGCTTTGGCCTTGCGGATTGGTGACCCAAATGCCCTCGTTAGTGATTTTTTCGTACTGAACGCCTGCCACTTGAATGACGCCGTGTGATTTGATATGGGCGCGATGCACCCAGCCAGAGGTTTTATTGAGGCCGCTACCCAGACGGCCTTTGGTGCGCTGCATCAGATACACTTGGCGAATCGGCTTGATGCCTTCAGGACGGATTAAACCGCCATCGCTTTGATAGTTAGTATCGTTAGTGACGCCCCACTCCTCGCGCCACTCGCTAATAGACTGCGGCTCAGGGCGGTAGCTTGGGTCTTTTAAGGTTTCAGGGCCGAGCTCATCTAAAGGCTGACCATGACGCGCGGTTAGATATTCGCTGACATCGAAGCCAATACCGCCAGCGCCGATGACTGCCACCGTATCGCCGACTGATTTTTCACCAGAGAGTAATTCTGCGTAGCTGATCACTTGCGGTAGATCCGCGCCTTCTAACTTGCCTTCAAGACTTCTTGGTACGACACCCGTGGCGACAACCACATGCTGGAATTTACCATCTTCAAGCATCGCTTTATCGACTTTGGTATTGAGTTTAATCTCAACGCCTAAGTGCTCAAGTTCATTGATATAGTAGCGAATGGTTTCAAAGAACTCTTCTTTACCTGGGATGACTTTGGCATAGTTAAACTGACCGCCTAAGATATCGCGCGCTTCAAATAGCGTGACCTTATGACCACGTAAGGCTGCGACATGAGCCGCTGACATACCAGCGACGCCGCCACCGACGATTGCGACTTTTTGTGGGTTTTTGGTCTTTTTGTAGACCAATTCCGTCTCGTAGCAGGCTTGCGGATTAACAAGGCAAGTCGAGCGTTTATTCTCAAAAGTATGATCAAGACAGGCTTGGTTACAGGCGATACAGGTATTGATGCGATCGGCTTGACCATTTTTGGCTTTGTTAACCCAGTGCGCGTCAGCGAGGAACGGACGCGCCATCTGAATCATATCCGCTTGACCACTGGCGACGATATCCTCTGCCGTCTCTGGCATGTTGATACGGTTGGCTGCCATCATTGGGATACTGATATGTTTTTTGATCTCAGCGGTAAAGTCGACAAAAGCGGCGCGCGGTACGCTGGTGACAATCGTCGGGACGCGTGCTTCATGCCAGCCAATGCCAGTATTCATAATGGTGACGCCCGCTTCTTCTAGCGCTTTGGCGACTGTGATGACCTCGTCCATGACGTTGCCGTCTTTGACCAAGTCAATCACTGACAAACGGAACAGAATGATAAAGTCTTCGCCCACCGCTTTGCGTACAGCTTTGACCACATCGACGGCAAACTTCATACGGCCATTGATATCACCGCCGTATTGATCGCTGCGCTGATTGACATGGCGCGATAAAAACTGGTTGAGTAAGTAGCCCTCAGAGCCCATGATCTCAACGCCATCATAACCCGCTTGCTTGGCCAGTTTGGCAGAGCGTGCGTAGTCCTCGACCGTCTGCTCAATGTTTTTGATAGTCATTTTGCGCGGTTTAAACGGCGTGATGGGTGATTTGATTGGGCTGGAGGAGACGATAAACGGATGGTAGCCATAGCGACCACTATGCAAGATTTGCATGATGATTTTGCTATCGTGTTTGTGTACGGCGCGGGTGACGCGTTGATGGTTGATAACGTCCATTTTAGTATTCATGGTACCGCCAGCAGGGAGCAGCCAGCCTTCACGATTGGGCGAGATACCACCGGTGATCATCATCGCCACGCCGCCTTTGGCACGCTCTTCAAAATAAGCAGCAAGCTTGCCATAATTGTAAAAGCGATCTTCAAGGCCGGTATGCATAGAGCCCATGACTAAGCGGTTTTTGAGTGTGGTAAAGCCTAAGTCTAGCGGCTCAAAAAGATGCGGGTAGTGCTCATTGCTTTGAGCAGTATTGATGGTGTTATTGCTGCTGGCTTTGCGATTCTCAGTGCTGCTAGCGCTCATGTGACGATCCTTGTAAATTTAGGTTGATGAGGGGTTCATAGTGCAAAATAGCTAAACCTTATATGACTGCTATCGTAACACAACCGCTTTATCGTCAGCTATGCAGACAAACGACTGATGAGTGAACACAAGTTATTTATCATTTCTATTCAACTCTATTCAGTGTTTCTCTTAAGCGACTCTTACAAATCCAACCGACTTTTGCGCTGTCTTTGGCTATAATGAATACGCTTTTAATTGAAATATTTGCTGAATTGGTAAAGCAAAACCATCATCAAAGTGTATTTAAATTATAGTAAAACCCGAAATAAGATAAAGGACTATCACTATGACTGATTTCCATACTGGCCTTGGTAAGAATCCTGCTAACTATCAACCACTTACCCCTATCGACTTTATTATTCGTAGCGCGCAAGTGTATCCTGACAAAGCCGCCATTATCTACGATGATCTTCAGCATAATAATCTCATCCAGAGTTGGAGCAAAACTTTTGAACGTTGCCGTCAGTTATCAGATGGCCTGCGCAAACTGGGTATCGATAAAAACGACACCGTAGCCGTCATGCTGCCTAATACCCCTGCTATGGTTGAGGCTGCTTTTGGGGTGCCGATGTCGGGCGGTGTGCTTTGTACGTTGAATACTCGGCTCGATATCAATGCCTTAACCTTTTGCGTGCAGCATTCTGAGGCCAAAGTGCTGATTATGGATAGCGAGTTTGCGGATTTGGCGGAGATTATCGACGAGACTTTTCCTAATCTGATCGTCATTCATGCCACAGATGCAGCCATTGAGGTAGAAGATTTTGGCAAAATGACTTACGAGGAATTGATTGCCAGCTCAGATGATTTGGATAATTGGGAAAAACCTGAGGATGAATGGGAAGCTATCGCGCTCAACTATACTTCTGGCACGACTGGTAAGCCAAAGGGCGTGGTCTACCATCATCGCGGTGCGACGCTTAACGCCGTATCCAATATTCTAGATTGGGACATGCCCAAGCATCCGACCTACTTGTGGACACTGCCGCTATTTCATTGTAATGGCTGGTGCTTCCCGTGGACGATCGCCGAGCGCGCAGGCGTCAATGTCTGCTTACGCCAGATTGATGCCGAGCTGATTTTGCAATTAATCGCTAAGCATAAGGTCACTCATTACTGCGCGGCGCCTGTGGTGCATAATATGATAGCGGGCGGTAAACAAGAGTACAAAGACGCGATTGATCATAAGGTCAAAGGCTGGGTTGCTGGCGCACCGCCATCAGAGACGATGCTGACGGCAATGGAGGCGATGGATTTTGATATCACCCATGTTTATGGCTTGACCGAAGTCTATGGACCCGTCACCGTCTGCGCTGAGCAGCCTGAATGGCAAGACATGGACGTCGCTGAACGCGCGCAAAAAAAGTCGCGTCAAGGCGTGGTTTCACACTTAATGACAGGCTTTGAGGTCTTTAAACAAGGCACGACGGATCCGGTTGAAGCCAATGGCGAGGAGATGGGCGAGCTGGCGCTGCGCGGTAACATGGTAATGAAAGGCTATCTAAAAAGCCGTAAAGCCACTGATGAAGCGCTAAAAGATGGTTGGTTTCGCACCGGTGACTTGGGGGTCAAATACCCTGACGGCTATATCAAGATTATGGATAGACTCAAAGACATCATCATCTCAGGCGGCGAGAATATCTCAAGTATCGAGGTCGAAAACGTCTTATACAAAATGCCTGAAATCCAAAGCTGCGCCGTCGTCGCCGCACCGCACGACAAGTGGGGCGAAGTGCCCGTTGCCTTTATCGAGATTCACGAGGGCAGCACCTTACAGCGCGACACTGTGATGGCACACTGCAAGCAGCATTTAGCTGGCTTTAAAGTACCCAAGTATATTATCTTTGCTGAAATTCCGAAGACCAGCACGGGCAAAGTACAAAAATTTGAGCTACGTCAAGCGGCCAAGTCATTAGCCCATGAGACACCAAAAGTCACCGCTAGCTCCGAGTAGCGCTATGCAGAATACTTATTAACGCTAAATAATAAAGCTCAGCCCAGGGCGTGCCCCTAATTGTCTTAGGCTGAGCTTTTTACTATCAACAGATTGCGATATTACCAAGCGCAACTATCAATTCATCTTTGGCTCAAGCCACTGAAATACCAGCATCCCAACTAGCATCGCAGGAATAAACACATAGGCCTGCCATTGCCCCGTGCCTAATAGTACGACACCGGGCCCAGGACAGATACCGACAAGGCCCCAACCGATACCAAACAGCATCGCGCCGATGACAAGCTTGCTGGTAACCTTAGTTTTGGTCGGCATCTCAATCTCATCACCTACCCAGCTCTTGCGCTGCCGCCGAGCCCATTGCACCCCAACGATAGCGACAGCAAGGCCGCCGCCCATCACTAAGGCCAGTGAGATATCCCACGCGCCAAAGACGTCTAAAAACCCTTGCACCTTAACCGGATCGGTCATACCCGATATCAGCAGTCCTAAGCCAAACAGCAGTCCTGTTAGTAAGCCGATGATATTTTTTAGCATAGTTCATTCTCACTATTTATTTTCTTTTTCTCAAAACCTCTAGCCATAACAGCCATTTAAATCAAGCCTAATACTTGCCGGCCGATAAACACGGTGATGATGCCAAACGCCATAAAAGTCGCTGTGGCTACCATCGAGCGCGGCGACAAGCGCGCATTACCGCAGATGCCGTGACCACTCGTGCAACCTGAGCCTAAGCGCGTACCAAAGCCGACTAGCAACCCTGCTGCAATCAGCAGCGGTAAAGAGGTCGTAACCTCTATATCAGGTAGCGGTCTGAACACACTATAGAGTAAAGGCGAGAGAACTAAACCTGCAATAAACAGTACTTGCCACATCTCGACGCGCTTTGGCTTTAGCAGGCTTGAAGTAATACCGCTGATACCGGCTATACGGCCAATACCTAAGAGTAAGATAACCGTCGCTACGCCTAATATGAGGCCGCCTACCAATGAAATAGGCGTGAAAACTTGCCAATCTATTTGTATACCCATAATGAGAGATCCAAAAGCTAATTTGTTTTATATAAAAACATTATATATTAAAATATAATAAATAGCTAAAAAAATACTGAGCGACTGCATTAACAGGCTCAGTATTTTTAAATGCTTGGGTTATTGACGGTTATATTCTCCAATATGAAGCCTGTAAGCGCCAAAGTAGTATTAAGCAGACTGCTCTGCTACTACTTGCCTAAGAGCGCTTTCAAAACGCTGAACCGCACCGTCGATATCGGTTAACTTATCGAGACCGAATAGTCCTACGCGGAACGTTTTGAAGCTATCAGGCTCGCCTACCTTCAAAGGCACGCCAGCGGCAATCTGTACGCCAGCCGCCGCAAACGCCGCGCCTTTATGCATATCATCACGGTCGGTGTAGCATACCACCACGCCTGGTGCTTTGAAGCCTTCAGCTGCGACACTCTCGATGCCTTTAGCTTGTAGTACTTCGCGGACACGGTTACCCAGCTCCCACTGCGCATCGCATAGTTTATCAAAACCGATCTTTTTAGACTCTGTAATAGTATCGCGGAACTGGCGTAAGCTATCGGTTGGCATTGTCGCATGATAAGCGTGACCACCATTCTCATAAGCGCGCATAATCTCTAACCACTTCTTTAAGTCCAGACTAAAGCTATTAGATTCTGTATTTTCTACGCGCTGGACGGCCGCATCGCTCATCATCACAAGCCCGGCGCAAGGCGTACTACTCCAACCTTTTTGCGGCGCACTGATCAACACGTCGATACCAAGCGCTTTCATATCGAGCCAGACACAACCTGAGGCGATACAGTCAATGACCAATAAGCCGCCAACGCTATGAGTGGCCTCGCTCAAAGCTTTAATATAGTCATTAGGCAAAATCATACCGGCTGAGGTTTCAACGTGCGGGGCAAACACCATGGCAGGCTTGGTCTCTTTAATTTGAGCGACCGCTTCATCGATATCGACCGGTGAAAAAGGCTTTGGCGCGTCGCTATCTTCACGCTGGGCGTTTAATACCGTAGAGGATTTGGCAAGATTGCCTTTTTCTAAAATTTGCGTCCAGCGATAACTAAACATACCGTTACGAATGATCAAGCAGTCTTGATCTTTGGCCAGCTGATTGGCTACCGCTTCCATGCCATAAGTACCCGAGCCAGGAACGATGGCGACCGCATCGGCGTTATAGACAGATTTTAGGTCAGCAGATAAGTCATTCATCACTTGCTGAAAGACTTCTGACATATGGTTTAGGGCGCGGTCAGTATAAACCACGGAGTATTCTAGTAGGCCGTTTGGATCAATATCTTGACGTAAGGCAGTCATGGGATGCTCCTTGCTCGTTGTCGGATTTTTGGATGGGTATAACCTGTGTTTTTCGCCCCATTGATTATAGGGGGTAATCTACCAAAAAACCAACCCGTGTTTAGTGAACGGGCGAGTAAGACATTTAGCTGCGGCGGTGGGCGTCTTGGAGTCCAGAGACCACAAAATCCAGCAGCTCACTGTCGCCTTGGCGGGCGGCTTTGCGCATGAGCTTGGATGGTGCGTGGGTCAGCGTTTGGGTAAGGCGACGTGACAGCTCGGTGAGGATATCTTCGGGATCGGCATTGTCTTGCTGTAGCTTGGCGATAGAAGCCTGTAGCAGCTTGTCCACCTGATCATGAGTACGGGCACGATACTGCTGGATGTCTTTGCCAACTTGACGGACCTGAAAACGGCGATCCATCTCAACGACCAGCTGACTGACCAGCAACTCGGCATCGACAGCCGCCTGCCTGCGCTGCTCGATATTGCCTGCGATCACATGCTGCAAATCATCGACCGAGTACAGATATACATCATCGATACGGCTAATGGTCGAGTCGATGTCGCGCGGTACTGCCAAGTCGATCATCAGCATCGGCTGATAACGACGGCGCTTGAGTGCCTGTAGCGTCATGGTTTTATCAATGAGAACATCCATACTGCCACTACAGCTACTGACAATATCGGCCTCGCCCAGCACTTGCGGCAGCTCTGCAAGTGCTCTGACCTCGACGCGGCGATTGGGATGACGCAATTCGGCCGCCAAGGCTTCGGCGCGCTCAGGATTGCGATTACAGATAATCACTCGCCCCACACCCAGCCCTGCGATATGCGTCGCCACCAAGCGGTTCATCTCTCCTGCGGCAACGACCAATAGCGTCCGACTGGGCAAATCATCAAATATCTGCGTGACCAGTTTGGCCGCAGCAAAGCTAAGCGATACCGCTTGCGCGCCTACTTTGGTCTCATTTCGCACGCGTTTGGCCGCGGCAAAGACTTGATCGACAATCCAGCCGAGCTGATTACTCAAGGCTTTTTGTTCTTGTGCCAAATGGACGGCGCGCTTGATTTGACCAAGGATTTGCGGCTCACCCAAGATCATCGAGTCCAAACCTGCGGCCACTCGCAGCCAATGCGTCAGAGCATGGGTATCACGGTGCACGTATAGATGAGGCTCAATCTCGGCCAGTGGCAGCTGCTTAAACTCAGCCAACCATGTTTTTATCTTGATAATATGAGCGCTGATGGCGGCGGCCGATAGAGTGGTGCTGGTGGTCGTGGCGGCGGTGGTTGCAGACTGGGCAGGCTCGCTTTCTACAGGCTGCGGTACCAGTGCATAAATCTCGGTACGGTTACAGGTCGAGACGATCACGCTGCCATCGGTAAAGGCCTCTAACTGCTCGAGTGCGACATTCACATCGTCACCAACAAGCGCCAAGCGCTCTCGTAGAGCGACTGGTGCGGTTTTGTGATTGACCCCAATGACCACTAATCTCATTATTAATAGACCATAAACATGACGCTCACCTGTCAGCCATACGGTGTTTTGATTGTTTATATAAACCAATTCTTATATAGTCGACTCTAAATAAAACAGATACATTGTATTTCAACACGGAACTGTATCGTTTTTATCCTAAACTTACTATATATAATATATAAACAAAAAATACTGTTTGCGACGACAGCGCTAAAAGGAAGAGCTTAAAATCGCCCATTATATCATTATTACCAGCGTTAATTAACACTCACCCACTTCGGATGAGTATTTGCTTGTATCTGGGCACTTGCCCGACAAATCAACTACCTAGGCGACTTTTATGACTGGTATCATTACATGACGCCCTGCATCTGTGCTTGTGCGCTAGTTGAGTAACACGGCTGCTATTGTTTATCTTGTCATTCTACTCTTATAATGTTTGACAGGCGCTTTCATCTGAGTGTTACCCTAATTTTTTATCTCAGCCATTATCATTGAAAACGCACCTTAACCTGACGAACCACCCCTTATTAAACGCTACCTATGGATTAGGCAGTCACTATCGGGCGAACACGGCTATCTATGATGTTTTTTGGATCATTATCTAGATCACAACCTCTTTATAACGAGCAATCTAGCCTCCGCGCTTTATTGCAAGTCGTTATCGATCGTTTGTGCCAGCGTTATAAGCTAGCGTTGTCATTGGCCGTCTGTTTATGCCTTGCCGTACCTGCGCATGCCAGCCATGCTGATACAGAATTGGCCGCAAAAACGCCACCAGCATCAGTCATTACTAGCGATAACGGGGCAAATAATAATGCTACTTCTAGTACCTCTATCAGCACGACTGTTCATAAAAACAGCCAAAGGACAGATAGCGTAACCAACATTGATGGTCTAGCGCCAGCCAGCCTATGGCAGCCTGAACTCAACGAACCCAGTTTATATGCTCTATTAGATGCAGAGTTTGCTGCGGATCGTGATGACAAAAAACGTGCGATTACGATCTATAAGCAACAATCTTTTAAAGAAGATGCCACAGCGGTATTTGAGAGGGCACTAACTCTATCATTGCGTAATGAAAGGGTTGAGGATTCATTAGCCTTTGCGAAATCATGGCAAGACCAGAATCCTGATCATGTACCTGCTTGGTTTTATGTTGCGCATTTGGCACTACGGGCACACGACTATATCTTAGCTGGCGAGACCTTAAACCGCATCTTGCGTTACGATCCGCGTGCAGATTTGAGCGAAATCCTTATCGGTATTTATCCCAATAATGACGATGACAAACGCGAGCTGCTTGCCGCTTTGCAGCCACTAGATAGTGAGCAAAATGCTTCACTGTCCGTATTAAAAGCTGGTTTACTTTACCAATTTAATGAGCCCGAAATCGCTATCGTGCATATTAACCGCGCGCTGGCACGCCAGCCTGATTATGTGCCATTTATTACCCTAAAGGCAGATATCTTACGCAAAATCGTCACCGCCGAAACCGTGGCCAATTACCTTAGCCAAGCGCGCCTGCGCAACCCTGATAGCAAGAGTCTATACCTGTACGAGATTCGCTATTTACTGGACTTAAAACAAAGCGAGCAAGCTTGGAAACTATTGCTCCAAGCCCACAGCCGCTTTAACGACGATGCTGAGATTACCTTGCTAGCAGCGCTAGTGAGCTTGGATATCGAAGAATATGCGAGTGCGGATGATCTACTCAATATGCTTGCCAAAAACCCCGCTTACCTTGACCAAGCTTATTACTATCTCGGTATCAGTGCTGAGCGCCAGCAGCAGTTTGATAAAGCCAAATACTATCTCAATGCCGTGATGCAAGAAGACTTAGTATTAGAAGCACGTCGAAAAGTGGTCGCATTTGAATTGCTCAATGACGACGTCGACGCCGCCATTGCTACTTTAGAAAAGCTACGCAAAGACTTTACGGTGTTCGCCCCTGACACCTTTGTGATGCAAGCCGATATTTTGTGGCAGCAAAATGAATCAGAAGAAGCCTTACGTCTATTGACGCGGGCCGCTCGTAAATATCCTGATAATGAGATGTTACTCTTTGCCCGTGTCCAACTGTTAGATGACAAAAGCGACTATGTCGTCAAACGTACACTCCTTAATCATTTGCAGGCGCTCGATCCTACCAATTTATCCTATCAGCTCAGTTATGCACAGTTGCTATTGGCCAATGAGCGTAGCTCTGAGCAAGGTCTGGCACTCGCCACAGCAATTATCCAGATTCGCTATGACGATCCGCGCTATGATAATGACCTTCATCTACAAGCTCTCAATGTACTGGCAGGTAATGCACTGGCCAAAGAAAACTATAAGCAAGTCATCGATTATCTGCAAACGCCTTACGATGTGCTCCCAACTCTGCGCTCAGGCACTCTATTACTGCGTGCTTATCAAGGTCTCGGCAATGACGAAAAAGTCGAAGCACTACTCGCAGACTTGCAACAGCGCTTCTCCTTTGGACAACACAATATCAATGACAGCATACAGCTATATTGATATTGGTTTTTCAAAATAACTGTTGCAGCGTGATGCCATTAGGCTTGATACTACAAAGCACCTATCAATTACAAGGGACGTATAAGAAGCTAACAGCCGTGCATAACTGAGCAACAAATAGCCCTTAAGCTAATATCTTTGTTAACCTGTCCATTTTCCCATTTTGAGAGCACATTATGTCAGCATCAACGATGTCTTATAAACCAAATAAACTGGCTTTGCTTACTGCGATAGCGACTACAATGGTGATTACCTCTGGCTGTCAGTCTCTAAAGACTGCCAATGCTAGCCATCAATCAGGCACCATGATGCAAGCTCAAAACGCAGATCAGCCAAACAAGCTAGAGAGCTTTAACATCACCGGCAAGATTGGCGTGACCACGCCTGCCAGCGACAGTAGCGGTGCGCAAGGTGGCAGTGCATTTTATGCATGGGGCCAACAAGACGATCGATTTGCCATCGAGCTAATTGGCGCACTCGGTATTGGCAAAACCAATATCGAATACGATGGTCAGACGGCCACCTTGGTCAGCGAAAAAACCGGTACTTTGACCGCTGATGATCCTGAAACCCTGCTAAAAAAAGCCACAGGCTGGCAAGCGCCCATCTCGCAAATACCCTACTGGATATCTGGTCGCGCCGCGCCCTCAGACAGCGCGCCCAAGCTCGATGCACAAAACCGCCTGATCAGCTCAGTCAATGGCGACTGGAGTGCCAGCTTTACTTATAAAGGGAATGACAAGCTCCCTAGTAAAATCAGCGCTGTACAACCACAGGGCAATAAAGTTGTGATGACGATTAATCACTAGTCCGTCATTACTAGTGTATCACCACTGAAAAATCAGCCCCTATTGCTCATTACCATAGTCGTTTATGACTGTACTTTATGATGAAAAAACATGATTGAAAACATAGCCGAAGCATCTGACTCTACTGTTACGCGTTTATCCCCTGCAAAAATCAATCTATTTTTGCATATTACAGGCAAGTGTGCTGATGGCTATCATGATTTGCAAACCGTATTCCGCTTGCTCGATTGGGGCGATTATTTGCATTTCTCACTCATGGATGATGTTGTGATACAAACGGCTGATAATAAAGCAGATGCCGATACCCTCTGTCATCAGCTATTAGTATTAGCTGGTGCAGAGACAATCACGACTAATATAGAAGACAACTTAATTTTTAAAGCGGCGCGCGCATTGCTCGCTTTTGCCATACAGTCAAACACGCTGCCCGAGCAGTTAGCACCAATTACTATCAGATTAGACAAGCATTTGCCCATGGGTGCAGGATTGGGTGGTGGCTCCTCTAATGCCGCAACGACTATGCTGGTACTCAATGAACTTTGGCAACTTAACGTTACTCGTAATGCGCTGATAAAAATCGGTGCAAAGGTAGGCGCAGACGTACCTATCTTTATTTTTGATCAAGATGCGATTGCCATGGGTATTGGTGAAAAATTGACTGCCATCAATTTGCCTGACCAGCAGTATTTAGTCTTGACGCCTGAAGCGCATGTCAATACTGCCAAACTATTCGCTCACCCCAAACTACAGCGAGATATCGCTCCTCTATCGATTGAGACGATGAAAAACCAGTCCAACTCTTATGTGCAATATTTACAGATGCCTTATCACAATGTCTTCACACCTGTCGTCACCAGCCTCGCTCCTGCGGTTGCAGAGGCTTTAGATTACTTAAAAGGGTTAGAATCGCAAGCACTGGGCATAGCACGAATGACTGGCTCTGGTAGTGCGGTGTTTTTGCCATTGGATGCCAGTATTGCCAATGATAAAAATCTATTGGCAAAGTGGGTTGAAGAGGCGCCTTGTCCTGCTTACTTGGTAGATAACTTATAATGGCGCTATAGTTAGCTGAATGTAAAACTGTTATGGATTTAAACGCGCTACTGGTATAAATTTTACTTGCGTGCTGCGTTCCCAGAGGCTGCGCAAAATTCATCCCAGTAGCGCTATGACATTTTTAGAGTGTGTCGACTATATCAGAGTACAGGCTGCGTCCCAAAAGCGGCGGCTTTCCTATACACACTAGGGCGGCTGATATAGATGCTCCTTTCGCGCTACGCCGATGGAGACTACGTAACTGTATTTAAAAAAGTATCACAACAGCACGTCAGAAAAATTTATACCCGTTCCACGTTGAAATATAATGTATCTGTGTTATTTGGAATCGACTATATAAAAAATCGAGTGCAAAAATTTTGAATAAATACCAGAAAAAGGCGCAAATGACTTGCAAAATCTAAAAATTTACTTATAATAGGTCGCCACAATAGGGGTATAGCCAAGTTGGTAAGGCATCAGGTTTTGATCCTGACATCCGTTGGTTCGAGTCCAGCTACCCCTGCCATTTTTAGTTTGGATTGCTAGTGATAGCAATTGACAACACCTTCCCAATTTCGGTATAGTTCGCAATGAGCACCGCTAGGGAACACCGTCTTAGACGGTTGATAGGTAGCGAAGCCTAGCTAATACTTTGTTAGCATTCAGCGCTCGTCCTGCCTAGACATTACAGGGGTATAGCCAAGTTGGTAAGGCATCAGGTTTTGATCCTGACATCCGTTGGTTCGAGTCCAGCTACCCCTGCCATTTTTTACTATCTTAGTAGTCTATAATTACTTTCACCACTCTTTTCTTTATTTGGGCAGTTAGACACTGCTTAGTGGTCGCTGCTTGAGTCAATAAATAGGACTTCAGTCATGCCTTATTTGGCAATTTTTACGGGCAACGCCCATCCAGAACTTGCGAAAACCGTCGCCGACCACCTACACATTCCTCTTGGTAAAGCTGACATCACGCGTTTTTCTGATGGCGAAATTGCCGTGGAAATCAAAGAGCACGTGCGCGGTAAAGACGTATTTATCATGCAGCCGACTTGTGCACCGACCAACGACAATTTGATGGAAATTATGATGATGGCGGATGCGCTCCGTCGCTCTAGTGCGGGCCGTATCACAGCAGTGATGCCGTACTTTGGTTATGCCCGTCAAGACCGTCGTCCACGCTCAGCTCGCGTCCCTATTTCAGCCAAAGTCGTCGCCGATATGCTAAATATCGTCAGTATCGACCGCGTCATGACCGTAGATTTGCACTCAGATCAGATTCAGGGTTTCTTTGACATCCCTGTCGACAACATCTACGGCACCCCTGTCCTGTTAAATGACCTACAAAAACAAGACTACGACAACATCATGGTGGTATCTCCTGACGTTGGTGGTGTGGTACGTGCTCGTGCGATGGCCAAACAATTGGGCGACACCGACATGGCGATTATCGATAAACGCCGTGCCCGCGCCAATGAGTCGCAAGTGATGCACATCATCGGTGATGTGCGTGATCGTGACTGCGTCATTGTTGATGATATGGTCGATACCGCAGGCACCCTATGCAAAGCCGCTGAAGCATTAAAAGAAAACGGCGCGCGCCGCGTACTGGCTTACATCACCCACCCTGTACTATCGGGTAATGCGCTAAAAAACATCTCTGAGTCAGCCCTAGATGAAGTGGTCGTGACTGATACCATTCCATTGTCTCCTGCTGCTCAATCTTGTAGCAAAATTCGCCAAGTCAGTATCGCACCGATGCTCGCTGAGAGCTTACGCCGCATCAATAACGAAGAGTCTATCAGCGCCATGTTTGACGCCTAACGACTTCTGTGTCAGTGGCGGTTTTACATACAGCTACACGGACACCTGATATAAAAAAAACAGCGCCATATTTGATGATATGGCGCTGTTTTTTATGTTCGCATTTTGCGTAGGTCTTTATTATTGCTACAAAACCACGTATAATGCGCGCCTATGCCGACCGTTTGTATGATCTTTGATGGTTGGCATCTTTAAAAGTGCTGATCACATTTGCCAGATAGGTTTTTGCTGATATTTGTCAGTAAACGATGACGGCAAACATATTGCTCGGTTTTTTGGTTGTCAGCATCACTGATGACCGGCCATCGAGCTTTCATCACGTATTAGTGGATTGGTCGCAAATCCACTTTTTTATGACCAGACACTTCATTTATCTTTTTATAGGATTGTATCCATGAGTATTAATCATTTCGAACTAAGTGCAGTTGCCCGTTCTGCAGAACAGCAAGGTAAAGGTGCGAGCCGCCGCCTACGTAAGCAGAACCTAGTACCTGCTATCATCTATGGTGGTGACGAAGAGCCAACTGCGGTTTCTATCAAAATCAATGAGCTGGTTAAGTCTCTTGAATTTGAAGCGTTTTTCTCACATATCTTGACGCTAAATGTCGATGGCGAAGCGCATCAAGTCGTTATCAAAGACCTACAACGCCATCCAGCGAAAGGCTTCCCAATGCATGCTGATTTCCAGCGCATTGTAAAAGGTCATAAGATCAACATGAATGTTCCTGTGCATTTCACTGGCCGTGAAGAAGCACCAGGTACAAAAGCTGGCGGTATCTTGTCTACCCTAGTCTCTGACATTGAAATCGTTTGCCTACCATCACAACTACCTGAATACCTAGAAGTTGACGTATCAGGCATGGAAATCGGCGATCTATTCCGTCTATCAGACATCAAACTACCAGAAGGCGTTATCATCTTCGAACTTGATATGGAAGATGCACACGACCGTACTATCGTTAACATGCAGCCACCAACGGTTGAAGAAGTTGACGAAGATGCTGACGAAGTTGATGCAGCTGATGTACCTGCGACCGAGCAAGGCGATGAAAACGAAGACGGCGAATAATAAACGACCGCTAGGTCGTGGCACTATGCCGTCGACCTGCTGATAGGTTCGTTTCGTCAAAAAAAACAGCAGGTGATGTATATCTCCTGCTGTTTTTGTAAGTAGGGTTTAAGCATCACAGTGCTGTCAGACATAAACGACAGCACGACCAACCTTACGCTCATTTATCACATTTAAGCAGGATGTTTTTATGGCCATAAAGCTTATTGTCGGTCTTGGTAATCCCGGTCAGCAGTATATGTTTACGCGTCATAATGCAGGATTTTGGTTTGTCTATCATTTGGCGCAGCAGTTCAATATCCCCCTTTCTCCTGACAAAAAGTTTCATGGGATAACGGGACGCGGACAGATTCATGGCGCTGATGTACGCTTGCTGATGCCATCGACCTTTATGAACAAGTCGGGTCAATCAGTGGTACCGATGGTCAACTTTTATGGCATCGAAAACGATGAGCTGTTGATCGCGCACGACGAGCTGGATATTCCAGCGGGTAGTATCAAGCTCAAAACCAATGGCGGCCATGGCGGCCATAACGGTCTGCGCGATATCACCCCGCACATCGGCAACGACTTTCATCGACTGCGTATCGGTATCGGGCATCCAGGTCACAAATCGAAGGTCAGTGGACATGTCCTCTCAAAGGCCTCACCTGATGAACAGATTGCCATCGACAGTGCTCTGAGCGCCGCGTTTGATGCGTTGCCATTGCTGTTGGTCGGCGATATCGAAAAAGCCCGCTCACAAATCAATAGCTTTAAATTACCAGAATAATGCTATAAAATTGCGCCAGCCTTTTATTTTTGCAAAATCATCCCCATTAACCTTTTGATTTCGCTCATTTAATCTGTTTTTAATATTCGTTTCACTAAGGAAGCACCTTATGCTACTTAATATGCTTAAATGCAAATTACATCGTGCCCGCGTCACTCATGCCGAGCTGCACTACGAAGGCTCATGCGGTATCGATGGTGATTTATTGGACCTCGCCGGTCTGCGCGAAAACGAATCAATCGACATCTATAATGTCACCAATGGCAAGCGTTTTCGCACTTATGCGATTCGTGCCGAAGCAGGCTCTGGTATCATCTCATTAAATGGTGCGGCTGCTCATATGGCAGACTTAGGCGATATCGTTATTATCTGTGCTTATGCGCACTTTGATGAAGCAGAAGCTGCGACCTACCAGCCAAAACTGGTCTACTGCAACGAAGACAACACAGTAAAAGACACTGCCAATATCATCCCTGTGCAAGTGGCTTAAGCGCCTGACGCTCTAAGCGCTGCTGACCCATATTAGGCATCACCGCTGTCAGCCGTCAGGGCATATATATGATTATCGTACATAAAAGCTGACTCTACAGAGGATTCAGCTTTTTTTGTGCCATTTTTATCGGGCACATTTATACTTTTATCCAAACTTAAAGACGGGCGGCGCTGGACAATACCTGCCAGCTACTTTGTAGATAAACCTAGTTTTAACGGTTCGATAATTTTTAACGATTTGACAGGGCTTAGCGTGTTTTTTGAGTTTGATGTCATGATTCATTGATAAGGAAACATACTGATGTGGTTGGCAGTTATTGCTGTATTGATCGGCTTGGCAATTTTGGTATGGAGTGCAGACGTTTTTATTGATGGTGCCACGGCGCTGGCAAAAAAACTCAATGTACCCAGTTTTTTAATTGGGGTCATTATTTTGGGTCTTGGCACTTCTGCACCCGAAATGGTGGTGTCGGTACTGGCCGCCTTAGAAGGCAGTCCGGAGCTGGCGCTGGGTAATGCCTATGGCTCAAACATCATCAATATCGCCTTGGTACTGGGCGCAACTGCCCTAATAAGCCCCATAATCATCCATAAAGGCATCATAAAACGCGATCTGCCAATATTACTCATCATTACTGCTTTGGCCGCGTGGCAGCTGCGTGACGGGCAGCTGAGTATCGTTGACGGACTGGTACTCTTAGCACTATTGGTCGTGGTCTTGGGCATCCAAATCGTGCTGAGCGTGCGCGAAGGCAGCTCACATAAGGTTGATGATATCGATGATAATAAGATTGTAGAGCACCGCGCAGTGGATGACGCGCTGAGCGCAGCAGATAGTGAGCCCAGCTTGATGCGTGGTTTGTGGGCGTTGTTCCTTGGACTGACCATGCTGGTGGCCAGCTCGCGCGCCATCGTCTGGGGCGCAGTAGAGTTGGCGACACTATGGGGATTGAGCGAGCTGATTATCGGTCTGACCATCGTCGCCGTCGGCACGTCTTTGCCTGAGCTGGTGGCCAGTCTATCAGCGGCGCGCAAAGGCGAACACGATATGGCACTGGGCAACATCATCGGCTCTAATATTTTCAACACTTTAGGTGTGGTGGGTCTGGCAGCAGTCATCGCTCCGATTAGCGCCAGTCCGATTATTTTGTCGCGTGATGTGCTGGCGATGAGTGCGATTACGCTGCTACTTGTCGTGCTGTGCGGCGCCGCTTTTATCAGACATCGCCCCTTTGGCCGAGGCTCAGGTGCGGCGTTGATGCTGTTTTTTGTCGGCTACACACTGTGGCTGATGCAAACCGTCAATATGTAGAGAGAAGATGAGATCGAGGTAGCTGTGCTAACTGCCAGCGCTTTATCACCCCTGTATGATAAGCGGTACAAATGACGCTTATCATATAGTGAGTTCAGTATAAGAACGATACAGTGAGACTGGGATAAATTTTATGCAGCATCGAGCAGCGCAGGCACAGCACGCAAGGAAAATGTATACCCGTTCCACATTGACATATAATGTATCTGTTTTATTTAAAATCGACTATACAAGCTCACAGTTATTGATTTTTCTTACGGTTTTTAAAACCACGCCATAGTCCCTCATGCGCCACTTTTGGCATCTTAAGAGTAATGGAGTTTGAGAGCATATCTTGTACGGCAAGACCGCGGCGATTAAACAAACAAAACACGTAATTAAAAATTAAACCCAAGAACGCACTGGTTAGCATAATCGTGCGCGAACCACCGATCAGGCTGCCGATGACACCAAACAGCAACGGCATCAAACAAGCCGCCAATATGCGTTTAAACGACTGCCCCCAAGTCAATAAATGCCCAGCATTGTTGACGGTCTTTAGCCGCCATGTCTGCATGCCAAGGGTCTGGCCGCCGCGTCGCCAAAATATTCCATAAAACGCCACCAAGGTCAAAACAAAGGCCGGCGTCATAACAAGGTTTTGATACCAAGTCGGTAGCGACTGCGCTTGCGACGATTCGGTACCAGTCTCCATGGTCAGCAAAGTCCCAATCACCGTCAATACCGTACCGACCAAAAACAACAGCGCCAAAATCAGCATGCCATCATACAAAATCGCCACCACCCGAGTTAAGGGTTTGGCAATGCTAGGGGCTTCATTTGGGTCTTGCTGCACAGGCGCGCCGGACGAAGATGATTTGGGCGCAGAGGATTTAGGCACAGTTTTTGGCGGGCGTTTGGATAAACTCTTTGACATGGTACAAGCTCATAGCAAGCAGTGAATAGTAGCGCTATTGTACCGTAATTCAAACGCTTATCGTACCTTTGATGATTAAAGACGTATGCGCCACGTGCTACTTGTATGTATTGTGCGCAAATGATAGGTATAAAAATGACAGACACAAAAAAATCGCCAAAGTGTCATAAGACAGGCGATTATTTTAGGTTTTGCTTAAACTTTAAAAAGGTAAGCTAGTATGCAAATGGTGCGCCTGGAGAGATTCGAACTCCCGACCCCTTAGTTCGTAGCCAAGTGCTCTATCCAACTGAGCTACAGGCGCGTATTTTGCATATCATCCACTACAGTGTTTAATAACAATTGCAGTAAATTAGGTTGGTCATTATATAGATAATATCGCTTGTGTCAACTGATTTATTAAGATAAATTCAAATTATTTTTTGAACTCATCGCTAAAAAATCATTTATCGTCGATATACTGCGTTAACACTATTATAACAACAAAATAAATGGCGGTGAAGGAGGGATTCGAACCCTCGATACGCTTACACGTATGGTTCCTTAGCAGGGAACTGGTTTCAGCCACTCACCCACTTCACCGAACGAAGTAAGACACTTATAATACTGTTCAAAAACAGCCTTACAAATACAGTATCGATGCTAACGATACGTCTTATGTCGTGGGCGAGTATTATAACAAAGCCAAAACGAATTGCAAGCCTTGTCGGCATATTTAATCTCGCTTTTATGATAATTATTGATTTAAATGTTTTTATCACTCATTGTGACCAACAATACTGCCCAAATCTACACATCAGATACCCCCTATCCCTAAGGCTGCAATAGTCTGGTTTGTTTGAATGAACCACCTGCCATAAGTACAATCTATACAACACAAAACTGGCACTTTTTATGTCTGTAGAGCGCTGCTTATTTAAAACAGGTTAACGCTATTCTGATACTGGCTTTTTGCTTATTGGCTGGCTATAGTATTTATCAGTTTTCTGATCACTCTTATAAATAAAAGGATATGTTATGCGACCCGTGGTACTGTGTTTTTCAGGATTGGACCCCTCAGGCGGCGCTGGACTACAAGCGGATATCGAGGCCATCGGCCAGGCCGGCGCCCATGCCGCCATCGCCTGTACCGCCATCACCATCCAAAGCTCGCAGCAGGTGTTTGAGTTTGAGGCATGCGCGGCCAGTTTGGTCAAGGATCAAGCCGTCGCCGTGCTCGAAGATCTGCCGGTCCGTGCCATCAAATCTGGCATGCTTGGCACCACTGACAATATCGCCATGCTCACAGAGCTGTTTGCCAAGCAAACCATCGACGCTGACACGCCGTTTGTCTTAGACCCTGTGCTGGTCGCCAATAGCGGCGGCAGCTTGGGCGATGAGCAGACCTTGGTCACCGCCTTTCGCAAACTGCTCCCCTACGCTACCTTAATCACACCCAATACACATGAGCTGCGTGCGCTAAGCGGCGAGCAAGACCTACATGTCGCTGCAAAAAAACTGTGTGCGCAAGGCACCCATGCCGTCTTGGTAAAAACCTCCCATGACTTCGACAGCGGCGATATCGAGCAGTATCTGTATATCAATGGTGAGATGGTACATCAGAGTATCTTGCCGCGCCTAAAAGGCGAGTTTCATGGCTCTGGCTGCTCGCTTGCCAGCTTTATCGCGGGACGCTTAGCCGTGGGCGATGCGCTGATTGACGCCGTCAAAGCGGCAGATAATTGGATCACTCAGACGCTACGCGCCGCTGATGTCCCGCACCCTGACGATGACGCCGCCCAATTGATACCCAATCGTTTTGTCAGTTATTCACAAATCCAATAAACACATATAAAAAGGGCGCTCTATATCGATAGAGCGCCCTTTACTCAGGCTAATTAACAGCGCAGCGCCCTAGTGTTAGCCTAACATTGGCATAAAGCTGGCGGCCAAACCACCGATGAATATCTCGAGTAAATAAAACGCCAAAAAAGCCACCATCGGTGACAAATCAAGCATGCCTAAGTTTGGCGTGATGCGGCGAAACGGTGCCAAAATAGGTTCGGCCAGACCGATGATAATACCGATAATCGGATGCTGAGACTGGGTAAACACCACAATCCAGCTGACGATAATAGAGCCGATGACCAAGTAGCGACACATACGTAAAAAGTCTAATAATAAGCTGGTGGTACCCGTAAAAAACAACGGCACCGGCGCAATGCCTTTATGCATTAAGGCAGCTTTGCCAGAGATATCGATCAGACGAATCAAAAACATCAGTACAATGGCGGCGATGCTGATACGGCCTTGCGCGACGGTCGGAAAAATACGCCCAAACACATCGACGATATGGGTCGCTTTATACGCAGGGGCAATCATAGGGTTACGAGCATCCATACCAGCAAACTGCAGCATAAAACGAATAAACACCAACATCATGGCGAAAGTGGTGACCAAATCAAAGATTTGAAATAACATGTTGTTCATGAAGCGCTACTCAATGTGACGTTATTAACGGATTTTAAGAAGACGAATGTCTTTATCAGGCGTTTTTTGATTATAAATGAGATATGTCATCATGCCTGACATATCCCAAGATAGAAAAACAGTAGTCGGCGATTATTTACTCATCTCTTCGCTCAGCGCTTGGCTGCGATCGTAGCAGGCTTGCATGGCTTCAATGATTTGACGACCAATCTCGTTGGCTTGCATAGACTCGACAGCCGCTTGCGTCGTACCATTTGGCGAGGTGACCTTACGGCGCAGCTCGGCTGGTGCGTCATCACTATTTATCGCCATTTTTGCCGCGCCTAGCATGGTCTGCATGGCCAGTGCTGACGCTTGCTCTTTATCCAACCCTAGCGCGACTGCACCATCAACCATCGACTCGATAAAGTAAAACATATAAGCAGGCGCTGAGCCTGAAACGGCCGTGACCGCATGCATGTGTGCTTCATCATCGACCCACATGACTAGCCCTGAGGCTTCCATCACCGCCGTTGCCAATTGCTTTTGTTCTGCAGAGATAGTGTCTGTACCATATAAGCCAGTCGCGCCCATCTGAATCATCGCCGGTGTGTTTGGCATCGCGCGCACGATATTGCTATAGCCGCCGAGCATGTCTGTCAACAAAGCCGTCGACAGACCTGCGGCGACCGAAATCACCAGCTGCTGATCTAGCGCATCGGCAAAGCCGCTCACCACTGCTTTCATCACTTGCGGCTTGACGGCCAATACCACGATGTCAGCACCGATAACAGCAGCGGTAGCATCGGCGGTTGGGTCGACTGTGTTTAATCCTTTAGCAGATAGCTGCTCGCGCGCCTCGCTACTAGGATCAGCGACTGTAATCAAGCTTGGCTCCACACCACAGCTGACAAGCCCACTAATCAGAGCCTGCGCCATGTTGCCGCCACCGATAAAGCTGATTTTTTTATTATCTAATACTGACATACTTGTCTCCTACGCAAAAATCCAAAAGTATTCAAACTAACATACTGCTAGGGAAAATGACACTCAGTTTACCATACTGTTACTGGCATCGTTTGATAAATTCAGCGGCTTACTTGCCCGCTTGACGCCTCATTGACTGATAGAGTGATCGCCTCTATCTGAACGGATTTTGGCGCAGCTTTGGTGTTGCTGGCTTTGTTGTCTGGCGCGCTTTTTGTATCATAATCTGACTGATGATACCCTCAGCTATCTCATCAAGCGCCGCTGGATGATTACTCTCTACGCGCATGATATCTGTGTGCAATATCCAACAATCAAAAGGCGACAACAATAAGATAGGCACGGCAGCTGCATTTTCGATCAGATCGTCTTGCCCGTCTTTTGAATGGCTAAAGTCGACGCTTACTATCACCAAGCTTTCACGCAGCCATACTGGTATTCCCAGCGTTTGATATAGTTTTTTCCCTGATTGTGGCCGCGGCATGGACACCGTGCGCACGCGCTGCTGCCGCGCTAACGGCGCAAACGAGAGACGCATTGCACCCTGATGGTTGGCAAGCTTACCTCTTAGCGTACCCTTGCTTAACGTGTCTTTGCTTAACATGTCCTTACTGAACGTAGCGCTGCCGCTTCTATCACCACCCAATAAAGCAGCCAAAGCATGAGGCCAAATCTTGGCTTGCCAAACGAAATGTGTGTCACTGCGTAATGTCATCAAGATAGGCTGCGGTCTGATAGCAGGTGTACTAGCTACCTCAGCTGTCAGATCAGAGATTACATGCTCCACCTTACCCTGCGGTAACGTCAGCCAATCCAGCCAGTCGCTACTTATACGATACAGTCGCTGACGATAACGGCGAATGACATAAGACTGTAGACCCGCTTGCCAAAAAAGCGCGGTTTGGTGGTTAGAGTCCTGACGCCGGCTAAGGCCAAATACCGCATCTACCAGCTGCTTTGTGGGTGGCAACGGCTCATCTTGAGTAAGCCAATGATGCAGCAATTGGCGCTGACGGTATGGCGGCAGTGTGTTTAGCGCTGCTGTATCTAGTACCCGCTGGGCGGACGCAAGCTGCAAATCATTGACTGCTACCCGCTGCAGATCCGCTACTGCCTGATCATTGAGGATAGATTGCGCGTCACTTAATAGCTGGGCGCTACGGGCGATATTATCAATGACGTTTGGATTGTACGTGACCAAAACTGGCATGACATTGCGGCGCAGACCACTACGGACATTATCCCCTGTCTCATTGGTTGGGTCATCAATATAGGGGAGTTGTAGACGCTGCGCATAACGGCTGATCGTACTACGTTTGGCGGTCAACCATGGCCGCCACAGTGCGTTGCGCCGTCCACCTTGTGTCTGCGTGCGCCACGGCTGTATCCCTGATAGCCCATTGACCCCAGCGCCTTGTATCAGCCGCATCAGTATCGTTTCGGCTTGGTCATCAGCGTGATGCGCAAGCAGCAGTACATCGTCGGTGTTGAGTACGGCGCGCATCACCTCATAGCGGGCGTGCCGTGCTGCCTGCTCGTCTTGACCTTTGACCTGTGCGCGCAAGATTTGACAAGGCAGATTTTGCGCGGTGGCCCAACGCGCGACGTGCTGCGCCCAGACGCCGCTATCTGCTTGCAGACCATGATCGACGTGCAGTAACTGAGGCAAAAACGGCAAGCGGCCGTGATGATATAGCTGGACACACAGCGCCGCCAGCGCTAAAGAGTCTCGCCCACCACTACAGGCCAGCCAGACGCGCCGGCCATGCAGCTGCGTGCTGTATTCTGTCAGACTGCTCAGCAATGCCTGCGCCAAATCATCGTCAATTGGTAGCGTCGCTATTGGCTTAATAGGAGAAGGAATAATTGCGCTACTGGTCATAATCAGCCTTGTTTATAGCAATCAAAATATCATGAGCCTTGACATATGTATGTCGTATAGAAATTGTGCTGCTAATTATAGTAAATCCAAATACGTCAGATACATGGCGATCAAGTCGCTCAATGCAAAGTTATTTTTTTAAAGTGTTTACATCGTAGTAGTTAAAAAGTAGCGGAGAATGTCTGAGCGCTTAGACGATTAAATAATTTATTGGCTCAAAATCTTATAAACCACCTCTTATAAATCACCTATGCATAAAAAAACGCGCCATATAATGACACGTTTTTATTTTAACACTTTTATTTTGCGATATAACTCATCAACAAATCAGCAAGGCAGCATCACTTCAGAGTCAAAGGATTTGAGCTTTTCATAACGCAGTGCGCAGCGAGTTTCAGCATCCATCTCATTGAGCGCTTTTAATTGCTCAGTGAGCAAGGACTTTAGCGCATCCATGACAGGCTGCGGCTGGACGTGCGCGCCCTCACCTTCCTCAATGACCGCATCAATCAGACCCATTTGATGCAGGTTTACCGCGTTTAGCTTCAACGCTTCGCTGGCGTCTTGAGCTTTTTCGGCAGTCTTCCATAAGATAGAAGCGCAGCCTTCAGGTGAGATGACCGAGTAGATACTGTTTTGTAGCATATTGACCCTGTCACCCACGCCGATGGCCAGCGCACCGCCTGAGCCGCCTTCACCGATGATGGTCACGATGATAGGAACTTGTAGACTAGAGAATACCGCGATACTCTCCGCGATGGCCTGTGCTTGGCCGCGCTCTTCTGCGCCCACTCCTGGATACGCGCCTTGGGTATCGACAAAGGTCATCACCGGAATATTAAACCGCTCGGCCATTTTTACCAAACGAATGACCTTACGGTAGCCTTCGGGGTTGGCCATACCAAAGTTATGGGCGATACGCTCACGCGTACTACGGCCACGGTGCTGACCGATGACCATCACAGGCTGACCCTCAAAACGCGCCAGACCACCTACGATGGCCTTGTCATCGGCAAACGCGCGGTCGCCATGTAATTCATCAAACTCGGTAAACAGCTGATTGACATAGTCCATAAACAATGGACGCTTGGCGTGGCGTGCAAGCTGCACACTATCCCAGACAGTGCTCATAAATGCTTCCCTTTAATAGTTATACTCAATAATGTTATCGGTTTTTGATAATAAAAGTACAATTGTAAACTCAATAGAAGCTATAGTAGCACATCTTAAATGGCATGACATTATTGTCAAAGCGGCTTTTGTTACCTAGATCTGTAAACCATCTTACTAACGATAGGGCACATGCCACCGGTAAGGCGCATTGATACGTCAATGGTGTCCGTCATCTGGCATAATAATGACGCTAGCTATCAAAACCATCAGGCCTCTATCACGCTAAGCTCGATACCCCATTTGGCAAACTGCTCAATCTCGGTATGCAAATCTGGCAACAAAAACGCATAGTGCTCACTACTATCGGCAACCGTAATCTGCCAGCAGTGATCATCGACGACAGCGAGCTGTAATGCTGGTAGCTCATGGTCGCTGCGGCTGTGATGAGCCAATACTGCCAAGCGCAGGAGCAAGCACAGATAGACCAACTGGTTGCCGCCGATAGTACAGGTCTGCTCCAACATATCGGCTTTTAGCTTACGGCGGTGATTGAGCATCAGCTGCGCCATGCGCTTTTGGTCGACCTGTGAAAACCCTGGAATATCTGAGTGCTCAAGCAAATAAGCACTGTGCTTATGGTAGCTACTGTGACTGATCGCCAGCCCTATCTCGTGCAAAAACGCCGCCCGTCTGAGCAAATCGCCATCATCACTACTCAGACCCAGTGTGTCTTTGACTTGTTCAAATAAATGCCGGCTGGTTTTGACCACTTGTTTGGCTTGTTTTTTGTCGCCTGAATAGCGTTTGATCAACGCCAGCACACTGCGGTCACGCACGTCTTCACTCGCAAAACGCCCTAACATATCATACATAACGCCTTCGCGCAGCGCGCCGTCAGAATAGACGATGGTTTCGATACCCAGCACTTTCATTACCGCGCGCAGGACCGCTACCCCCGCTGGAAATACCGCCTTTCGGTGCTCTTTGACACCTTCTAAATCGATATCGCCGACGTTGCCGATCTTTAGCAGCAGTTTTTCGAGTTTCTTCACCCCTTTATAGGTGATGCGCTCTTGCTCATCGGCCCAGCCCTTTGACACCAACACATTTCGCACCGCCTTGATGGTACCGCTTGAGCCGACCACACTGCTCCAGCCGACTTTTTGGTAACGGCCATTGATCGCCAGTACTTCTTTACGTGCGCCTGCGATGGCATTGGTAAACGCGTCTTTGGTAATCTGCCCATCAGCAAAGTACTTTTGGGTAAAGGCCACGCAGCCCATCTGCAAGCTCTCCGTCAGTAACGGGTCAAACTCTTGGCCGATGATAAACTCCGTCGAGCCACCACCAATATCGATAACCAAACGCTTATCACTACTGGCGTTGGTGTGTGAGACGCCCAAATAAATCAAACGCGCCTCTTCTCGTCCTGCGATAATCTCGATAGGCTTGGGCAAAATCTTATTGGCACGGCTGATAAAGTCATTGGCGTTTTTGGCTTGGCGCAAGGCGTTGGTGGCGACCACCCGAATACGCTCAGGCGGCACCGAATCCAAACGCGCCACAAAGCGGCTAAGACACTCAAGGCCGCGCTTTTCAGCCGCCGCGCTTAGGATGTTGTGCTCATCCAGTCCCGCGGCCAGCTGCACTTTTTCTGACATAGAGACGACTTTACGCACCTCCCCATGATCTAAACGAGCGATGGCTAAGTGAAAACTATTGGAGCCGATATCAATGGCGGCCATCATTTCATCGTCGGCGATTGGCGGGTTTGTAAAATAATCAATGGGCATAAGCGAAATCGTTACCATATTAGTGGGATAAAAGGTACAGACATGGGCGGCGCTGGGTCAAACGGCTGGCTCAAGCAAAGCCAAGCTGTCAAACATCTTATAATAACCAAACTATAAAAACCACATGACAAAAACGGGCCATCAACATCAATGTGAGAGGCCAGCAGACAGCAGTGACACAATTTTCGCCATTAAAGCATTTATGCCAAACACTGGCAAGTATAGTCGAATCCAGATAAATCAGATACATGGCTACCAATTCGCACAAATCAGCAGCAGTGGCCGGCAGATTATCTAAAATTTGTGTTACTCATGGGGCTTTGTTACATTAAAATGCATCAAAGGCCTCACTATCCGCTGGCCCATGCCGGCTTAACTTGCTGACCGCCAGCCATCATTTTATCATTCATTAGCAAGGAAGCTAACGCCATGAATCAAACAGCCACCCTCGATGTGATCAAAGCCGCTGACCACCACTCTCATACTCAGGCAAAAAACGACGCCATCAAAACCGTCAGCCCAACCAAACAAAGCTTTTATGATTTTTATTTAGATGAGCATCAAAACATGGCTTGCCGCCGGTTGCACTTCGCGGGTAGTAGCTTTGGCTTATTGGGCCTCGCAAAGTCGGTCAAGTCGCGCTCGCCCGCCCCGCTGCTTAAAGGTATCGCCGCAGGTTATGCCTGTGCCTGGGTCGGTCATTTTTTCTTTGAAAAAAACAAACCAGCGTCGTTTAAGTTTCCACTAAAAAGCTTTGTCAGCGACTTCCGTATGTACAGTGACGTACTGCGCGGCCGCCTGAGCCTAAAAGATGCTAAGTTTGATAAAATCAAATAAGGGCAGTACACCGCATTTATATCCATAAAAAAAGGTCAGCACCATTTATGATACTGACCTTTTTAGAGCGTTCAAACCCATACTAAAAACCGCAACTACGCTGTTGCCATCTCAGCAAATATCTCGTCAGCGGCTTTGATTGAGGCATCGATGTCTGCATCGCTGTGCTTGATAGACATAAAGCCTGCTTCATATGCTGACGGCGCCAAATAAATACCGCGATCTAACATACCATGGAAAAAGGTGTTAAATGCTTCCATGTCACACTGCGTCACGTCATTGAAGTTTTGCGGTACAGTAGTGTCGCGGTCTTTGACAAAAAACATACCAAACATGCCGCCGACGTTATTGGTGCGTAGATTGATACCATGTTTGTCCGCCGCTGCCTGAAAGCCACCGATTAGCTTATCTACTTTGGCCGATAGCTCGTCATAAAAACCTGCGACCGTTAAGTCCTCAAACATCGCGATACCTGCGCGCATGGCAAGTGGGTTGCCCGATAGCGTACCCGCTTGATAAACACCGCCTAGGGGAGCGATACAAGACATGATTTTCTCTTTTCCGCCAAATGCGCCTACTGGCAGGCCAGCGCCGATGATTTTGCCAAAGCAGGTCAAATCAGGGTCGATACCGAAATGTGCCTGCGCGCCGCCAAGACCGACACGAAAACCCGTCATCACTTCATCAAAAATCAGCACGGCGTCGTTGGCAGTACACTCCGCACGCAAGGTATCGTGGAACGCTTGCGTGGGCACGACCATATTCATGTTGCCAGCGATCGGCTCCAAAATGACACAAGCAATCTCATCACCCCACTTTTCAAAACAGTCCTTAATCGCTTGCGGATCGTTATAAGGAATGGTGATGGTATGCTTGGCAAAATCCGTTGGCACACCTTTTGAGGTGGGCTCGCCGATATCGAGCATCCCTGAGCCTGCTTTGACCAATAAGCTGTCTGAATGGCCATGGTAGCAGCCTTCAAACTTAACGATTTTGTCACGTCCCGTATAGCCACGCGCCAAACGGATGGCGCTCATGGTCGCCTCCGTGCCTGAGTTGGTCATGCGAATCATCTCAACGCTTGGCACGATCTCGCAGATCTTATCGGCAACGGTGGTTTCAAATGGGGTTGGTGTACCAAAGCTCAGACCATCATCCGCCGCTTTTTTGACCGCATCGATCACCTTTGGATGAGCATGACCCAAAATCATCGGCCCCCACGAGCCAACATAATCGATATAGCCATTGTCTTCGGTATCATAGATTTTGCTGCCGCTGGCACGGTGTATAAAAATCGGCGTACCACCCACTCCAGCAAAGGCACGGACAGGTGAGTTGACACCGCCTGGGATATGTTTGCGAGCTTGCGCAAATAGTTGTTCGTTTTTAGTACTCATAAATATTCTCTATTATTGTAGTAAAGGTAATGGTGACATAAGCCATCTTTAGTCTGTTGGCTTGCAGGCGTTTTATGCCTTTATGCCTTTTTTACCACCGAGGATTTTAGCTTCATCGGCCCATAGCCATCGAGCTTACAGTCGATATCATGACCATCGCTCGCGTCTGGTAGCAAGCGAATGCTTTTGGCCTTGGTGCCTACCTTGATGATGAGTGAGGAGCCTTTAACTTTTAAGTCTTTGATGACGGTCACCGCGTCGCCATCTTGTAGCTCGTTGCCGACGGCATCGCGGATGACAGCGCCTTGAGCTTCGGCTGCTGCGGCGTCAGTTTCCGCAGCTGTCCATTCATGGGCACACATGGGACATACCAGCAACGCACCATCTTCGTACGTGTATTCAGCATCACATTTTGGACAATTTGGTAAGCTCATCATATCCTCGGCAGCCAGCAATATTTAAGTGTATTGTAGAGCTAACATTGTACCGTAACTCGCCATCTTTAACCAATTTGTACGGTTGAAAAATGGTCGCTATACCCAACTTATACCGTAACCATTGGCGAGGCACTGTTGTTTTTTACGGCGGTACTTTTTGTGGTACTCTTTTTAATCTCATCTGGTTTTTATAAGCGCGTATTTGGTCAAAGGAGTCTGATACCAGCCCTTACTTATTATGCGCAAACCCTGCTAATCAGCGCTCAAAAAAGGATAATAACAATGACTCAATCTACCGATATATCGACTCTGCCGCAGTTTTCTCAAGTGACGCTCCAAGGCGAGGATGCCGAAAAATTCTTGCAAAGTCAGCTGACCATTGATGTCACCAAACTTGGGCTCAGCTATCAAGCTGCTGCCATTAGCAACCTAAAGGGCCGCATCGAGTTTGGCATTTGGATCAAAAAACAAGCCGAAACTCACTTTGATATCGTCATCAGCGCTGATTGTACCGACAGCTTACAAGCCCATCTTAAAAAGTACGGCGCATTTTCGAAGTTTGAGACCAGCGCTCCAGCTGCCATCTATCCTTGTGTGCTCGCTGATGAGCCGACTTTTAGTCACAAAGACGAGCATCATACGATAGAAGAGGCCAATGCATGGGCGCTGCAAAGTATCGCCACTGGCAACTACTGGATCGTCGCGGCGACACAAGGGCTGTTTCAGCCGCAAGAGCTACGCCTGCATCAGCGCGGCGGAATGGACTATGATAAAGGCTGCTACTTGGGTCAAGAAGTCATCGCCCGTATTTATTTTAAATCAGCACCAAAGGCGTTTTTGCACTATGTCAGTGGCACAGGCGAGATGCCAGCAGCTGGCGACAAAATCGGTAAAATTCAGGTGGTCAACGCCATTGCTAGCAATAACGGCTTTGAGGCGTTAGTCGTTGCCCGTCCAGAACATTTAGCCGACAGCGAGCTGACAGTGTTGGCATTGCCACCAGCACTGCAAGCAGATGTAGCCCGCCAACCATAGCACAAAACATCTCACAGCCATAACAGCACTTTTTTTAAAAACGCAGCAGAGCAATCTATGACACATATCGCGGTACTCGGGGCAGGCGTGGTGGGTGTGACCACCGCATGGTATCTTCGCCAAGCAGGCTATGATGTGACCGTCATCGAGCGTGAATCAGCAGCAGGGATGCAAACCTCGTTTGCCAATGGCGGGCAGATATCGGTCTCGCACGCCACCCCTTGGGCCAATCCTGCAACCCCGAAAAAAGCACTGAAGTGGCTAGGTAGAGAAGACGCACCGCTGCTGTATCGCCTGCGAGCGGACAAGGCGCAGCTCAGATGGGCGCTGCAGTTTTTGCAAGAGTGCCGCGCGGACAGAGCGGATGCCAATCTGGTACAGATGGTCCGATTGGGGCTGTTTTCACGAGAGGCTTTGCAGCAGCTACGCGCGGATATCGGTATCGAGTATGAGCAGCAAACGCGCGGCATCATGCATTTTTATACCGACCAAGCAGAGTTTGAGTCAGCCATTGCTCCGACCGAGCGTATGCAAGCGCTAGGCTGTGAGCGCCATATCATCGATATTCGTACTGCGGTCAGCTTAGAGCCTGCGCTCTACCCCATCGCTCATAAGCTCACAGGCGCAACCTATACTAGCCGTGATGAGTCGGGCAACGCCCATCTATTTACTCAGCGCTTGGCTGCGCGCTGCATCAAAGCAGGCGTACAGTTTTTATATGATACTGATATCCTCGCCATCAACCTCGATACCCAAACGTCGCAGCCGCACGTGCATAGCGTCACCCTTCGGCCCAAAGACGAAAATGCCCAAACCTTTAGCGCCGATAGCTATGTGCTGGCGCTTGGTAGCCATAGCGTCGCCCTGATGAAACCGCTTGATGTACAGCTGCCTATCTTCCCTGCCAAAGGCTACTCAGCCACTTATCAAGTCAATCCTCGCGCTCCGCATCTAGCGCCATTTGTCAGCCTAATCGACGATGAGTTTAAACTGGTGGCATCGCGCCTCGGTGACAAGCTACGGGTCGCGGGCACCGCCGAATTCAACGGCTACAATCTGGATCTAAATCCCACTCGCTGCGCGGCCATCACTCGCCGTGTGCAGCAGTTATTTCCAAAAGGCATCATTGCAAGCTCTGTACAATATTGGACAGGGCTGCGGCCGATGACCCCATCAAACGTACCGCTGATAGGCCGCGCGCACAAAGGCCATGTCCGTCACGGTAGTCACAATACAGCGGCGAGTTTTGATAATTTATGGCTAAATACGGGGCATGGTACACTTGGCTGGACCCACGCTTGTGGTTCGGCAAAAGCTATTAGTCTGTTAATACAGGGCAAAACTCCATCCGTCGATTTTGACTTTGTCGGTGTGACTACTGCATAAAACCTGCCTTTTATTACATAAAGATGCCACTCCTAACATAGGCACGTAGATTTCTATAATGGCGCAACACTCTAAACACTGCCTATACAGACAAGGCTATTGTGAGCGCCTATATTAGATATCACCAGTTGGCTCACGCTTGATTGCCAATGCAAGTTGAGTGTTGGTAACAATCAGCAGCCACTGAGTGATACGGTATAAAAAGACAGATAAAACGCATGTCTTATAACTTAATATTCTAAGGCTTAATATCTAAAAGTTTAGTCTTTAGACAAAACTTAGCTTTTAGACTCAGTCTCAACAATAAATTCGATCATAATAAAAGGAATATAATAATGAATGAACATACGCTAAAAGGTGAATGGAACCAAATAAAAGGTGCGGTTAAACAAAAATGGGCAGAGCTCACCGATGATGACCTCACTCATATCGAAGGCAGCCGCGACAAGCTAGTAGGACGTGTACAAGAGCGTTATGGCCATGCCAAAGACCATGCAGAGCGCGAAGTAGACGAATGGCGTCGCCAAAATAATTACTAATAGTAACTACTAATTGTACTTACGGACCTAGTTTTCTTTACTCACTCACAGTGATCAGCTCAATTACTTGCTTTTGAGTACTTGCTGTTAAGTAAATGATAAATAGTAGAGAATAAAAAAGACCGCATGAGAGTGTGCGGTCTTTTTTTGTATCGAACGAGCAGATACAATAAAACCGCATAGCAATGAATTGTTATGCGGTTTTATTGTTAACCATCCATGTTACCTATCACGGTTGCGTCATGTGCATCCTTGCACGCTATTCAACATAATGTGATACTGGGCATCCTGCCCTTTTTCTACGACTAACAGCAATCACTGCTGTTGTCAGCACAGAAAATGTGTCCTTACTTCAGTTCTCATTATCATCCTGATGCTGATCACTGAATCATTATCCTTAATGCGGTTCACTCAATCCTTGAGTCACATTCCCTAATGCCGTGTGACTATAATGCCCAATCTATAATGTGATGTTAAGTCGCGTAAGCGTCATTGCGTGTAAGCATATACTTACATGAGCGCTCCTACGCTCATTTTTACCCGACTAAGTTATTGATAATTATCCACTTTATTTTATAAAAGCAACCGCCTACTTTAAAAAATCATACGGCAATAAAAATAGATTGGCGATAAACCTATCCACACCTGACACCTTAGTCACCCAAAGTTGCCGCTGCTTACGCAAATATTTGCAAAGTTTACAACTTATTAACAGCCAAGACACGCGGCAATGAGATTAGCGTCCTACTATGGTTATGTAAGCAAATATTTCAAAAAGAAGAAATATCCCCTATAGGAGAAGACATTGTGAAAATGTTAAAACCTTCGTCTTTATCAGCGGCGGTCACCTCTGGTCTTGCTATCGCATTACTGAGTGTCTCTACCGTCGGTTGCACGGTCGCTGCGCCTGGATACGGTTATGATTATCCCATCTACGGCGGAGATGGTGATTATGACCGTGTCAGTTATAAACGCGTCAGTCAGCAGCTACGCAATAACTTGCGCCGTAAAGGCTATCAAGTAATGGATATTAGAGCGGACAGTCATCGAGGCCGCCGTGCGCTCATTGCTTATGCCAAAAAGAATAACCAAGCATATGAGCTAAAATATAGCTATCCTGATCTGCGCTTGATCAGCTCAAACAAAAAATCTTGGTCCAATATTTGGGACGACAAAGATTATCATAAGAACGATAAACATAAGAATCATGGTAAGTACAATAAGCACTATAAAGGTGATGACGTCGAGGATCGTATCAAACAAGAGTCACGCTACCCTGCCATCAAACAACGGGCGATCAGAAAGGTTGGCGCCATGGGTTACCGCGTCAAAGACATTGAGCTGGAAGAAAAAAATAATCGTGGAGTGTTTGAGATTGAGGCAAAACGCGGCTCCCAAGAGTACGAAATATTGCTTGGCTATCCCAACCTAAACGTCATCAAAATAGAAAAAGACTAATTTTGACAAGATAGTGCACGTCTCATTGATTATTCTTGTTTGTCCGTGCGTTATTCGCGCGACTTTTTATTAAGTTTTGGCATCGTTGTGGTCTTGATGCCTCTGGTCAAATAAGCCAGCCCTTGGTTTGTTTGGCCATTTTTTATAAACCGACTTATCACATTTTGACCCCATAAGAGGTTTTTATGCACATCACTACTTTTGTAAAGCCCGCTGCAGTGACTGCTATGGTTGCTGCCTTGGCACTGACGACTGGCTGCGTCACCGCGCCTGACTACAATGCCTATGGCGATCTATATGAAGACATTTATAAAGACACCAAGCTGTATAAGAAGCACAAAAAAACGCTGAAAAATATCGATAAAGAGCTGTATCAGCCAGCAATCGAGCAGCGCGCTGCCAATAAAGTCAGCAGCATGGGGTACCGTGTCAAAGATGTAAAATACAAGAAAGGCGACCACAAAATAAAGGTAAAAGCCAGACGCGGCGGCGAAGACTATAAGATCGAGCTTGATTACCCAAGCTATCAGGTGATTAAAATAAAAGAAGATTGAACCACTAATTAAGCCACTATTCGCTATCCTGCCTCATCTCTTACCAGTCAAGTACTTGGATAACATCATAAGCAGGCGTCTCATAAGGGTGCGCCTGCTTTAACGCACCAATGACCTGCTCGATGTTTTCTTTTGCTACCACCATCTCAACGCGCCATTCGGTTACTTTTTCTAGTCTATCATGCGCCCCGATATGCGGATGACTACCTGCCAAAGGCTTAAACTGCCCTATACCTTGCACTTGCCAGCAGCACGCTTCATAATTGCCAATCTTACCGCCGCCCGCGGCAAACAGCGCTGATTTTACCGACTCGAGCGCCTCATCAGGGATAAAAACGGTTAATTTATACATAGACTACCTCCTTCGAGCTTATTAAAAAAACTACCATAGCTATAAACTTACTATTTTTTAGATAACGACGGATGGTCAGTCCATATATAGCGTAGCAGCCAGTCCTTGGCGTCGCCTGCATAGTCGATGCCGATACGCGGGCGCAATGACACTGGCGGCTGACAGCCATCGTCTTCGACCCAAACGTCAGATACAGGGGCAATAGGCTTACCATATAAATTACGATCAATGTGCAAGCGTTTGGTGAGCTTACCTGGGCCTGCAAACTGTTTGGGATCTGTCCGCTGCTTACGGGGACGCCATTGCTGCTCGTCTGTGAGGCAGTCACTATCGTCGGTCACAAACCCTGCTCGTATCAGCACAGACTCGGGCGACTGGGCAGCGCCGCTGACTAAGTTGAGCATGTGATGGATGCCATAAGTCAGATAAACATAAAACACGCCACCTGGCTCATACATAATATTGGTGCGTGAAGTGCGCGTGCCAGCATGAGCGTGGCAGGCTGGGTCTGCTGCTCCAATATAGCCTTCGGTCTCCGAGATGCGCATACGTAGGATTTTTTCTGTGCCGTCACTATCTATCAGCCGCCTGCACATCACCTTACCTATCAAATCAGCGGCGACCACACAGGTCGGGCGAGTGAACCAGTCAGGCTCCAAAATGGTCGATGAAGCAGTAGACATTAGCGAAACCTTTTCTTATTTTTATGGTCTAATTGATATGATTAAGTACTAACAAATTAACATAAAAGTAAGATAAGGTATGGAGTACAGTGTTGGCGCTATGTTTGATTTTTTATACGAGCTAAACTACTAACCCGTGCCTAAAGGATGTTATTGGTTGATAAATGGATATGAATTATAGTCTGTTATAAGTGGTTCCATGATAGCAGTCTATTTTAAGTGGTCTGTTAATTGATTAAGAGGTCTGTTTTGCTAGTTCCCTTGGGGTATACCTTGCATTGACTGTGGCATAATAACTATTCCTAATAGTTAATATTGTTTAATTCAATGTAAAAAGTGATTTTTCGGGGGTCAATACGTAATCTTTTTCCATGCTCTCTGTTACTTCACCTGTACCACGTTGCCCTTTTTCATTCCAATTCCAATACCAAACATTGCCATCGCTGGTTATGACAGCATATGACAGATACCCATCAATCAGTTGAATAGGCTTAACATTTTGCATTATTAAAAAAGGCTTATCATATGTACGAGTTGAAACAGAATTTCTATTTTCCCCGAATCCATATTTTCCCCATACGTATAAATCGCCATTTTCAGTTATTGCTGAACTTTCATCGATATTAATAATTTTATGCAACTTTTCATGTTTTTGAGGTATCAAAATATCTCCAGTAGCTTTCATTGCCAATTGGCCTGATCCATTAGACCCCCAAACCGATACCCTACCGTCTTCTAATAGCGCCATAGCGTGAGAAGAACTAGCATAAAAATCAACTACTTTATTTGGTAGCTGAACTTTTTGTGCTGGATAATACTCAAAGTCTGGGTCTTGAGATAATTCGATGGAACGTCCTAATGCATACTCTGCTTTGCCTATTGAAAATAGCTCACCTTTTTTGTTTAAAGCAAGTAATACTCCATTTTGAAACTCAATACGAATAATATTCTCAAGATTAGCGACCTTAGTTGGTTCTGATAACACCTCTACTTCTCGAATACCATTTACCCATGCGTGTTCGTTATTACCTAAAACATAAACCTTGCCATCATTATCCAAGAATATAGAATTCATTTCTCCAGCAGCGATGTCTACTATATTCTTAATGCCTTCAATCTTACGAAGCTCTTCAATAAATGTATCATCATCACTAGGATCAACTTGTCCATGATAGTTACTACCCCAACCCCACACTGTGCCATCTTTTCGTAGTAGTAACATGTGACCAGCACCTGATACGGCTACCGCATCATTCACACCCTTGACTTGCCTGGGCGTTGGGTCTTGTCCTGTCTTGGTCTCTCGCAGTAGTCCACTGGTACCCCATGTCCATAGTGTACCGTCATCTTTTACTCCTGCACTCCATGAACTGGTCATAGCAAGACGTTTGGGTTCGATATTGATCTCAAGAGGCGTCTCTAGAGGTTCATCTGGCATGTTTGCCACAGGGTATTTCTCTTCGGTGAGTGACTGTATCTTTTCAATAGGGTTGCTATCGCAGGCGGATAACGTAGAGGCGATCAGCACTAGAGTAAGCACTGCCATAACTGATGGGCTTTTTTTGGGTAAGGAAGCTAAGATATCCATAGAAGGGTTTTTTATTAAGTAAATTAAAGATTAACATTAACAATTGTCTATTATAATTAATACTAATTTGAGACAAGGTGGGAGTCTGTATTGAGAATAACTCAATTCGCCCTAGAAAAGCTCACTGCATGTACACCATGAAGTACACTGTGACTATTTCAGTAAGTCAAATCGTTGATACCATTAGCCCACAGCTTAACGTTCAAGTCCTCACTAGGGTACCATTATAAATATAATGACATAAAAAAACTGAGCACACGGCTCAGTCTTTTATAACGATCTAAAAAAATCGCTTAGCTTAATGGGACGCCAATGCGGTTGGCCACTTCTTCGTATGCTTCGATCACATCACCCAATGACTGACGGAAACGGTCTTTATCCAGTTTTTTCTTGGTGGTTTTATCCCAAATACGGCAGCCATCGGGTGAGAACTCATCACCCAAGACGATACGGTCGTGGAATACGCCAAACTCAAGTTTAAAATCGACCAAGATCAAATCACCAGCGGCAAACAGCGCTTTTAGTACGTCATTGACTTGATAGGTCAGCTCTTGCATTTTTGCCAACTGCTCTTGGGTCGCCCAACCAAGAGACACGGCCAGTGACTCATTTACCATAGGATCACCCAGCGCATCGTCTTTATAAAACAGCTCATAAGTAGGCGGCGTCAGTGCTTGCCCTTCTTCTAAGCCCAAACGGCGCACCAAACTGCCGGCGGCAAAGTTACGCACCACGCACTCTACTGGAATCATATCCAGACGCTTGACCAACACTTCGTCTTCTGACAGCTGCTTTTCAAAGTGGGTTTCGATACCCGCGTCTGCCAGTTTTTGCATGATAAAAGCATTAAAGCGGTTATTAACGACGCCCTTGCGTGCTAATTGCTCGATACGCTTACCATCCAGCGCTGAGGTATCATCACGGAAGTGCAAAATCAGAAGATCGTTGTCTTCTGTTTCATATACAGATTTGGCCTTACCTTTGTACAGCAGTTGTTGCTTTTGCATTATGGGAGTTCCTGTTCGTTCAAGCTTATGTGGTAAAAACGCGCAGTTACCGCTTTGATTTGGCCCAATCGATCACATACAATCGGCAAGACAAAAACTCAGCGGTATAAGTAAAGAAATAAAATTAGTTTGAAGGCGTGCTAACCGTACGCTGAGGCTTTGGCAGTTGATACTGACTGCCTGAGTCATTTTTTAGTGTTAGGGTGTTTGTACCAGCGTTAGGCGTAGGATATAAAGGGATAAAAGGTGCAGGCTCTTTATTCGCTGGCAACTCAATCGGTGCCAGTTTTTTGCTTTGTTGGTATTCCAAACTACCATTGTCGCGTTTGCCCAGTACGTTTTTGATACTTTGGCAACCGCTCAATACAAAGGTGCTGCCCAAAACGACGGTTAGCAGCGCAGGGATTATCTTTGTGATCGTCGATGATGTTTTCATCATGTTATCTCTCTGAGTTAGCAATTATTGCTCGATGATACTATGTATGGCTCTAGGCTCTATAATGCTATTGCTTGATGACAATGGTGCTCGATCATACGATAGCTCGATATTACTAAAGTAAGTTGGCACGCACCAAAGCTTCATCGATAGTGGCATGATGCTTTTGTGCCAACCATACCAACGGCAAGCGAATCCCTTTGTCGATCATACCCATTTTGTGCAGGGCATATTTGGCAGGAATCGGGCTTGACTCGATAAACAGATCACGATGCAGATGCTTAACCACATCATGAGCTTTGTCAGCAGCGGCAAAATCGCCACGCAGACCAGCGGCAAAGGTCTCACTCATGGCTTTTGGTGCGACGTTGGCCGTCACGGAGATATTGCCCTTACCGCCGACTTTCATCAAATCAAGCGCGGTGCCATCATCACCAGATAGCACCACCATTTTATCACCCACAGCTTTGATCAGCTGCTCACCGCGGCCCACTGAGCCTGTGGCGTCTTTGATGGCGACGATATTGTCGATATCACATAAGCGCTCGACGGTCTCTTGGGCGATATCGACGACGGTGCGTCCTGGCACGTTATAGAGCATCTGCGGAATGTTGACCGCCTCGGCGATGGTCTTGTAATGCTGAAACAACCCTTCTTGCGGTGGCTTATTATAATAAGGCGCAACGAGCAAGGCGCAATCTGCACCAGCGTCGGCAGCATCTTGAGTCAGCTTGATGGCTTCCATGGTGTTGTTGGCGCCTGTGCCCGCAATCACTGGTACGCGACCTTTGACATGCTGCACAAAATAACGAATCACATCGCTATGCTCTTGCATCGATAGCGTTGCTGACTCGCCGGTGGTACCAACGGCCACCAGACAATGCGTGCCTTGCTCAATCTGCCAATCTATGAGGTCTGCCAGACGTTTATAATCGACCGTGCCGTCAGGATGCATGGGCGTTACCAAGGCTACCATTGAGCCTTGTAGTCGGGTTTTAATCTCGTCGTATGCTGTGCTCATAACCGTGCCTTACTGTATTATCCTAGCTTTTATCAAAGCTATCACATGATAGGTCGTTTGCAAATGCCAGTGTGCGCCTCTACTCTACCTATCGTTATATAGGCAAAAATAGACACTCATGGTATTACGTGCGATGTTTTATCTTACGTACTGTCGTATTGTGGAAATGCTGGTGTACACCAAGCACTTGCGATATAAATGCGTCTGTCTGATTTTAAAACATAATCATTAAAACATGATCATAAAAAACGCCTGCTAGTGTAGCATATTTTGATTTGACCGCTATCAATCAATTGAGATTACATCTACATCGCTAATCAATAAACTGCTCACCGCCGCTCACCCATGACCTTCATCAAAAGTACTACCCGTCATTAATGAATCACCATTTGGTGGCTTATTAATGACTGATTAGTGTAGCGCAATGCAGCAGCACTGATAAGTGTTTTACAAAATATTAACGAATCGTCAACACATCGATAGTGGGCCGATACAAGCGAAACGGCAGACCACGCGTGCCAATACCGCTACTGACAAATATCTGAGCACTGGCATGCTGGTATAAACCGCGCTGCTTACCCATACGACTATTGCCAAGCATACCTTTGTGGCCACTGCGCTGGATGTCTTGTTGCTTTTGCGCCTGCCATATGTTTTTTTGTGTGCCTTTTGCTGCCCCTGTGATCAATAACGGCCGTGGTTGTGGCGAATTTGGCAAGTCGCGGATACTATCAAACCGTGAGGCCAGAATAATCACCGGCTGACGCGCGTGGGTGATTTTTGTCCCAAGCTTGGCTTTGTCCGCGCTGTTTTGCTCATCGATTGCGCCACATTGTACAGGGACATCTTGCCAACCAAACAGCACAGCTACAGGCGCATCTGTTGCGTGCGCCGCTAAGCGTTGGGGCTCTTTTGTATTATCAAAACGACTGGCAGATGGCGGCATGGCGGCGCATCTGAGCGGCAACGAGGTACACTGCTGCCCAATGTAGTTGATATCAAGCACATCAAATGCGCAGGCCAAAGTGTCTTCTAATAATGGCTGGCCTTGCTTGGTGGTGTTGAGCGACTGATAACGCAAGTCTGAGCTACTCATCACTGTATAGACCGGTTTGTTGACCCCTTTAAACAGCATCAACTGCCCGACCAAATCGGCGCTAGGATAATACAGCCAATCACCGGTAATCAAAACCGCATCCACTGCCAAGTCATTGATGGTCGCGACCAGCTTACGAATATGGCGCGGCTTGCCACTATATAACCCAATGCGCAGGTCTGCCAATACAGCGACCGTCAATGGTGCCGACAAATCCAAATCGACAGCATGGTGCTCAAGGCGCAAACAATTGGGCTGAATGATAACGGTATAAAAATAGAGCAGCATGGCCGCCACCGCGCTGAGCAGCACCGGCCACGCTAGGTCAAATAGACCTTCCATCCAGCCTGTCAGTAGAAGCAGCGCCCAAACAGGCATGGTGTACGCGGCATAATACAGTATGAGCTTGCCCCAGATACGCAAAAACCGTTTGGTCGGATTGGCATTGAACGTCTGTAATCCTGACCATAATAGAATATACGCAAGCAATGCGGCTGCTATAGAGATACTTAGCGTATAAAGTGCGTGGTCAGTCATAATTACCTAGCGGTTATGGATAAAGGTGGAACAATCAAGCAGTGGCTTTTGAGCAGCACTTAGCCATCATTGCTTATCAGTCAATGCTTATTTCGCAGGGGCTACAACGCCTTATCAACTGGGCTGACAAAATAGGGCTGACAAGACGCAGATCATAAAATAATAGCGGGCAAACCCTAGCGATTAGACAGCGCCTGCCACAGCCAAACGTGCGACCAGCCAGCATCGCCCAAACGATATGTGGCGAGTTGGATAAAAAATCAGCCATTATAGAGGCCGAGCTCTATGATAGACAAGCACAATTGTAAACCCGTGTATTCACTTGACCTATCTTGCGTGCCGTACTGATGGTACTTGCCGAGACGTCTCTAATGAACCATAGAATTGAAGCATAGGATTGATCGACCCGCTCATCATTCTGCTGGCTGCCTCATTATACTGACAGCCTATGTCACTCATTGCCCTATTTATTCAGTTTTATCCAGTCAGATGCTCGCATTGCGTGACGACTCCTGTATGACACAAGGCTACTCGATACGCAGACCGATGATCCCCGGAACACCTTGACGAATGACCTCAATGGTCACCACGCCTTTTTTGGGTAACGTTGAAATGGCACTGGAAAAATCAGTGACTTTTTTAATCGGCTTTTGGTGAAAATTGGTAATCACATCGCCTGCCATGATGCCTGAGCGCGCCGCCAGCCCTGTGGGGTCGACTGTGGTGACTAAGATGCCGGTTTTGTTGTCAACTGCCAGCTCTGCTTGCTCATCGGCGGTCAAGTCACGTAAGCGCAGCCCAAGCTGTATATCATTGTCTTTCTGATCGCCACTTTGTGCTCGGACATCATTGGGCGCATGGGCCAGCGTGCCACGCGCGAGCATCCGTTTACCATCGCGCTGAATCTGCACATGAAACGCGTCGTTGGGCTTGGCACGGTTGAGTAAATTCAACAAATCCGAGGCGCGCATGATTTTCACATCATTATACTGCAAAATAATATCGCCAGATTTTAGCCCTGCTTTTTGAGCGGGCGAATCTGGCGATACGCGAGTCAGCAACGCCCCTTGCGGACGCGCCAAGTTATACGCTTCTGCCAAGTTGCGATCGATGTCTTGTGGATAGATACCCAGATAAGCACGGGCGACTTCACCATTGGTTTTTAGCTGCTCGTAGATATCCATCGCCGCATCAATCGGGATAGAAAACGACAGCCCCATATAGCCACCTGTACCACTAAAGATACGCGAGTTGATACCGATGACCTCGCCGCGCTGGTTAAACAGTGGGCCACCTGAGTTTCCTGGGTTTAGTGCCACGTCGGTTTGGATAAACGGCACACTGGTATCGCGTGAAAAATTGCGCGATTTGGCGCTGACGATACCAGCCGAGGCCGAATAATCAAAACCAAAGGGCGAGCCAATCGCCAGTACAGGCTCCCCAACTTTTAAACCATTTGAGTCGCCGATCGGTAACGCGGGAAACTGCTTACCACTGACCTTTAGTACTGCCACATCCGAGCGCTCATCGCTACCGACTAAGGTGGCATCCAGCTCTGTCCTATCGTTGAGCGTGACGGTGATTTTGTCCGCGCCTTCGACCACATGATGGTTGGTCAACATATAGCCATTTGTAGTGACAAAAAACGCGGTGCCGTAGGCATGCTCAATCGCTGGGGTCGCGGCTTGATCCGGAATACGCAGACGATCGCCAAAAAACTGCCTGAGCAGCTCTGCCGTTTGGGCCTTAGCAAGCTCCGCCTCACTGACGGTTTTGGTCACATTGACACGCGCCACCGCTGGGGTGACCTGCTGTACCAAATCCGAAAAATCCGCCGTGGTGACGGCAGCATGCGCGCTTGGCATCGCCGTGGTATATACCCCTGCCAGCATCGCTGTGCTCATGGCAAGCGCTAAAGTGCTGCGCTGTAACCAATGGCGCATACGAGGTTTGGCTGGCGCTGTAGACATATTGATAGGCATCGTGTCCTCCATATGAGTGATCATTATTATTGTCAGTGGCCGTGCTGTGGCGAATACTATCGCTGCATCTCAAAGACGATGCTATGTACAGTTAGGTACAGTGCTGCTGGAATACGTTTTGCACAGTCTGTATGACACCTGATAGCACGCAATAAAACCTATTTGAGCAGGACGAGACAAACAATGTAACAGCACAGCCATGTGATGCAAAATAGCCGCTTGATGCAAAAGTGGGCCATGTCTTATCGTTTTATCCGTACTGTTGTCCCTGATTTCAATCCCTTTTTGTTATGCAATAGGTTACTGGTTTTTTTGCTGCAATACCATTGGCCGTCAGTATCTTTATATCAATATCTTTATAGTAGGGACAGGCCATCGGTACGACAAAGATGGCGACAAAAAGGCAGCTACTGTATGATAAATCAAAGCGCTGGCCTATATTATCTGCATAAGACCAGTATCTTTTAGCGCTACATCATGATCTGCTGCGGCGCTAACGCTGCCAAATATGGCCGGTTATCACGCAATAGTCAGTCACACGGCAACTAGCAGCGATGAAATAAAATCATGTTATGATAGCAAGCCAGATAACTTTATAAACAAACAAAAGTCAATTAAAAAATCGATTGGATTGACCTTACGTTTATCAACTTGGCTCGTATCGCCCTTATTTTCCATCTTTTGCATGACTAGAGGCGTTTATACCTTATCTCAACCTTGTCAATAACTCAAAGCCGCCTATCAGCTACTAAGTATAAGTAGGCCATATGAGTCATATAAACCCGCCAACCGAGTACCATGATTGGCGTAGGTTTGATGACACGGATTGACTGTTGGATTTGGTATTTTTATCTAGTAATGCTTTTGTCTTTATTACTTTATAGTATATATCACATCTGGCTCATGTTTGGATGCATGATGGCTATCTGCTGATGGCCTTGCTACTAAAAAGCTTGCGACCGTTCGTTTGCGACATCGATACACACTGCCGATGGCAGGCAGCGCGGTCGCCCAAGCAATGGATAGATATAACATATGACAAGATTACAAAAGGATTAATGTATGGATACCGCCCTATTACTATCTGGCGTGGTTGGGATTGGCATCGCCGCCCAATGGCTGGCTTGGTATTTAAAGCAACCGTCCATTTTATTTTTATTATTGATAGGTATCATCGTCGGCCCAGTCTTGGGTATTTTTGACCCTGATTTGGTGCTCGGTGAGCTGATGTTCCCCTTTATCTCTTTGGGGGTGGCGATTATTCTATTTGAAGGCTCGCTGACGCTAGAGTTTGATGAAATCAAGCAACACGGCACCGTCGTACAAATGCTGGTCTCGGTCGGCGTACTGATTACCATTGCTATCGTGGCATTATCGACGTATTTATTATTTGATGTCGATCCACTGATTGCCCTGCTATTCGGGGCCTTGGTCTGTGTGACAGGCCCGACAGTCATCATGCCGCTACTGCGTAGTGTACGCCCCAATAAGACCATCTCCAATATCCTCAAATGGGAAGGCATCATCATCGACCCGATCGGTGCTATCGCGGTGGTATTGGTCTATGAGTACATCATCTCAGGCGGCGAAGCCAGCAGTATCTTATTGTTTGCCAAGATTGTGGTACTAGCGACAGCGCTTGGGATGGCAGGCGCTTGGCTGCTTGCATTCCTCATGCGTCGTCATATGATTCCTGAGTTTTTGCGCAATGTCTTTACCCTAGCCTTCGTGCTGGTGCTGTTTTCAGTATCGAACCATTTAGAGCACGAGTCTGGTCTATTGACCGTGACGGTATTGGGTGTGGCGCTGGCCAACTGGCCCAAATTCCCGCGCGAGACGATTTTGGAGTTTAATGAATCCTTAACCATCTTGCTCATCTCTGTGCTATTTATTATTTTGGCCGCCCGTGTTGAGCTGGCAAGCTTGCTAAGTGTTGGGTTTGCAGGATTGGTGCTGCTGGCTATCGTCATGTTTGTGGCGCGGCCTTTGTCTGTCTGGGCATCGGCCATCGGCTCAAACCTTAAGACCAATGAAAAGCTGATGATCAGCTGGATTGGGCCACGTGGTATCGTCGCTGCTGCTATCTCATCTTTATTTGCCATTCGCTTACAAGAGTATGATATCCAAGGCGTCGAGCTGCTAGTGCCACTGGTGTTTATGGTCATCATCGGCACGGTCTTGATCCAAGGCTTGGGTGCCAAAATGGTCGGCAACTTGCTGGGCGTGCGTGAGCCTGAAACCAATGGCATATTGGTGGTCGGCTCAAACCCTGTCGCGCTTCTTATCGCTACCTCGCTCAAGGACCAAGGTTTTGATGTCATCGTCGCTCACAACAACTACACCAATATTGCTCGCGCCCGCATGAGTGGCCTACGTACTTACTTTGGCAACCCCATCTCAGACCACGCCGACCATCATCTGGATTTGATTGGTATCGGCCGTCTGTTTGCCATGAGTATGGATAAGGAGATGAACACCTTATCTGAGATTCATTATCGTCACGAGTTTGGTGAGCGTAAGCTATATCGTCTTAAGTTTAGTGACGAAAAAGTCAAAAGCGAGCGCGACGATAAGCAGTCAAACTTCCATTCACAGTGGCTGTTTGGCAAAGACGTCACCTATACCAAGCTCGCCAGTATGCTGTCCAAAAAGGCACGTATCAAAATCACCAACATCACTGACAGCTATAGCTTTGAGCAATATAAGGCCGATAATAAACAATTTGTGCCGCTCTATACCGTCGACAAAGAAGGCAAGCTCCACGTCATCACCGACAAGTTTGATGGGACGGTGCCGCGCGATCGCAAGCTTATCTCCTTGGTGGTGGACGATGAGGTGCAGCCAAAGCCAGTCGATGTAACGCCAAAGCAAGAGCAAGCGCGTATGGCGGCGGATGCCAACTTTGAATCCAGCTCCAAAGCGCCTGAAAAACGCAAAGAAAAAGAATTGAACGAAGAAAGTACTGACGCTACCGAGCCTGTGAGCGTAACAGGCGCAGACAAAGTCGCTGGCGCTACAACCGTCGAGCAAAATCCTGAGCAAAATGCGCCGACGCACATGCCAAAAGACGCAAGCAGCAGCTTAGATACAGTCGCAAACGCCGCCACGACGTTGGATACCGCGACGCCAGACCGCTCAGCGGCTCAAGTAAAAAACAACAACGCTGATACTGCCAGCTCGGCCACAGCCGCCAAGACAAAGACAACTAATAACAGCAATACCAATGGCAATGGTCATGCGCCTAAGACCAAAAAAGGCTCGCTGGATCCCAATCGCTTCCCTGATGCCGGTCAAGATACTGCAACCGACACGGACAGCCGCAAAGACCCTGACGCATAACTGAGCCATAACTGGCGCATCACCAGACAAGCAGCCATAGAAAAACCCCCAGCCAACGTTGGGGGTTTTTTCTACGACGTCGTTTTTATATTAGCTCCAGCCTCTTTTGTACCGCCTGCCAGATGCGTGCACCAACCTCCTCGGCGCTGCCCGACGCCTCAATCCGCTGTATGCGCTCAGGATACTGGCGTGCAAGCGTGTCAAACCCCTCATACACCCGCGCAAAAAACGCATCCGCTTGCTGCTCAAAGCGATCGGCGGCGCTGCGCTTGCCAGCACGCCGCATCCCCTCAGCGACTGGTAAATCTAACCACAATGTCAGCTCAGGCAACTGCGGTACAAACTGAGCAATCAACATATCAATCTTTGCGCGCACTGCCTCATCACCATGGGCGCGGCCAAATCCTTGATAAGCCACGGTTGAGTCGGTAAAACGATCACATATCACCCACCTGCCAGCTTGTAGCGCGGGCAAAATCACTTGCTGCATATGATCGCAGCGCGCAGCAAACATCAACAGTAGCTCAGTGTCGTCATTTATGTCGGTCGCAGGGTCTAGGAGTATCTGGCGCAGATGCTCAGCAAATGGGCTGCCACCAGGCTCGCGGGTACGCAGATAATCGATACCACGGCTATCTAAACGTGTGCATAGCTGCTCGATCGCTGTGGTTTTACCCACGCCCTCAGTGCCTTCAAAGCTGATAAAGCGACCTTGTATTATCTGATTATCAGTAGTGTCTTGCACCAGATTGGTGTCGGCATTGGCAGGTATAGATACAGACATGAGATGACCTTGTGTCATGATTAAGCGCTATGAGGTGACATAGCGCTCGATAAATAGGTGTATGGTTTCAAAAAGAGCATCACGTAACGGAAATTATCGCTAACGGGTATTACTGCGGCGGTGTTTGTGCTTTCTTTTCGCGCATGACGCTTAGGTAATCTCTTACCGCTTGATTGTGCTCAGCCAAGCTATTGGTAAATTTGTGCCCGCCATTACCGGTTGCCACAAAATATAGCGCCTCGCTATCTGCTGGATGCAAGGTCGCCTCGATAGAAGCGGCTGACGGCAGGGCGATGGGCGTTGGCGGCAACCCATCGATTTGATAGGTGTTATATGACGTTTTGTCATCAATGTCTTTACGGCGAATATTACCATCATAACGGCTGCCCATACCATAGATGATGGTTGGGTCTGTTTGCAGGCGCATGCCCTTATCCAAACGGTTTTTAAACACTGCCGATACCAACGGACGCTCATCAGCGATGCTGGTTTCTTTTTCGATAATAGAAGCCATGACCAGTGCCTGATAAGGCGTTTGGTACGGCAGGTTCGGCGCCCGGCTTTCCCACGCATCAAACAATGCTTGCTGCTGACGCTTATACAGATCCGTTAGTACCTGCTTATCGGTTGAGCCTTCACCATAATAGTAAGTGTCTGGCGCAAACCAGCCCTCAAGGTTGTGATTGACGATGGGGTCGTTGCTACTGATTACCGCCTCTGGCAAGATACCGACCAAGTCAAGCCCCTGAGCGATGCTGGCATTACTCGCGGGACGGGTACTGTCCTCACTGTCTAGCAACACTTCTTTTTTGATGCCTGGGTTGTCACGTAAAGTCTGATAAAGGTCGCTTGCAGTCTTGCCTTCGATGATCTGTATCTTGACCATGGCAGCTTTTGCGCCTTGCTCTAGTATCTGTAGTGCCTCGGCGATGGTTGGATTTTCAGGCAGCTGATAGATACCAGCGTGCAGCGGCGCATCGACTTGCGATTTGATATAGAGCTTGGCCACACTGGCAGAAAACAGCGGAATCTGCTGTTGCCACTGTGGCAATAGCCCATAGTAAGTCTGACCCTGCTCAATCGTCACCATCTGCGCTGGCTGCTCGATACGGCCAAACAGCGTCTGATAAACCATCACCAAAAAAAACACGGCGATCAGCCCCAGCACCAGTAACACCTGATAGCCCCGCTGCATGAAAAACGACGGATTGTCGACTTTGTAAGTGCGCGGTTTGCCCTCGCCGCTGATGAGCGATATATCTGTCGCAGGGGTATCTGCTACGTTGGTGGCTGACGGCTCTACAGGCGTGTCATCCATACGCGGCTTGTCAGCATTGGACGATGCAGCATGGTCTTGCTGGTTTTCTGGTGTATCATTGGGACGTTCGGGCGGCGACTCAGGGGTTGGTGTGCTCATGACAACTCGCGGGGCAGAAGTTTGCTAGAATTTAGCACTGAACCGTGTGATTTTCAATGGGATTTGTTTAGCTTGTCGACTAATGAGCTAAAACTGTTATAATTTCGCGCTCAATATAGAAGTACACTTTAAGTGAAAAGGTTATAGGCAATGGCAAAACCATTTATCAAATGGGCAGGTGGCAAAAGTCAGTTATTACCTGAAATTACTGAACGTTTACCTCAGTATATAAAAGATGGTGCGCCATATATCTATGTTGAGCCTTTCAGTGGTAGCGCAGCATTTGCCTTATATCTTCTGGATAGCGACTATCCACCCTCTGCTGTCATCTTAAACGATGTAAACGAAGATCTTGTTAACCTTTACCAAGTTGTAAAGTCTTATCCTCAAGAATTGTTAACATACCTAAAAGCCATTCAAATAGAATATGACAAGCTAGAAGATAAAGAGGCAAAGCAGCCTTATTACTATGCAAAACGTGAAGCTTTTAATACCCGCAGTGCTGACCCTGTCAAGCATGCTGGACTTTTTATCTTTTTGAATCGAGCAGGCTTTAACGGTCTATATCGCGTCAATAGTAAAAATAAGTTTAATGTGCCTATTGGTAGCTATAAAAAGCCTAACTTTGTCTTTGAAGATACTATATTACAAGCCTCGAACCTGCTCAGTAATGTAGAGATATATAATGGCAGTTATGATGATACTCTGATTTATCTGGAGCAATCAAATCAGCAAAACTTGCCTGTTTTTTTCTACCTTGATCCACCGTATAAGCCACTAAGTGACTCATCAAGCTTTACTTCTTATGCAAAGGATAGCTTTGATGATGATGATCAAGAAAAACTGAAGTTTTTCTGTGATGTGTTAGATCAAAAAAGCTATCAATGGCTATTGAGCAACTCTGATACGACTAACCTTGATCCTGAAAATAAGTTCTTTGATGACCTATATTCAAATTATAAAATTGAAAGGGTCAAGGCGAGCCGTAGCATCAATTCAAGAGGCTCAAAGCGTGGGCAGATTAATGAACTACTAATTAGGAATTATTAATCAATAATCCTACTTGGTATTACACCATTTTGTATATCTTTCATAAAGTCTGTTTTGAAATAAAAAGCATGGTTTTTATTTGAGACTTCTCGACCTAGTACCTCTGAATAAATAGGGTTATATGTACCATCTTTTCTCTTAGAGTCTTTGCTTCTAATCTGAATATACTTCCCACTTGAAGTGTGAATAAAACCATCTTCAGGACAGTCTAAATGTTCTAGTATTTGCTGTTTAATACTAATAAAATCTTGATAATATATCTCTTTTAATGTTGAGTATTGCTCTGAGTCTATATGGTGAGCTGGCAAAAAATACCAGTCTTCAGGTGAGCTCCCAGTGGGCTTTACTACAGGAAGATAAAGCAGATTGCTGATTTTATCCAGTAATCTATTACTTTCTGATTCCTCATAAAACAAACTATCAAAGTCTTTTGATATTTGAGTAATAAACATAGTCTCACGTGGCATACCGTTCGGATGTGACTTATTTGTCTTTAACTCTCCATCAATAAAATCCGTTAGATTACTATTATTAGGCATATCAAGTAACTGCTGTAAAAACTGCCCTGTATTACCTTTGTTTATCGTAAAGCCTGAAATGTCCTCTTGTAGCTTTAAATCTCGAAATTTTTTGTGATACAGTGATGGTAACTGTGAAAATACGTCTTCTAATCTCATAAAGTACTGCCTTATATTTTAAATAATTCCGATAAACTCATATCAAACGCACTTGCGAATAACTCTATATTTGTAAGTCTCAAATCACGCTCACCTCGCTCTACCATGCCAATGTAGTTATAGTGAAACCCTGTTATTACAGCCAACTGCTTTTGAGTAAGCTTGCGAGCTTTGCGTAGCGCTCTGATACGCTGTCCAAACTTAATTAAAACCGAACTTTCCATTTGCAATCACCTTTAAAACTGTGTACTATAAAAAACACACAACTAGTGTTATTTCGATATTTCTGAAATGCGTTATCGAGGACAGTGCTATGATAAACATCGAAAACTTTACTATTAATGTAAATGCCACCCCATCAGAAACCGATGATTTATTAAAAACCCAAAGCCCAGTAGCTGTAAGGGATGAGCTGACTAACATGCTGCGTATTATTAGCGAAGATCCTCGGTTTCTCAGACAAACTGTTGTCATTCCAGACGAATGCGAGCAATATGGTTTTGTAGAAGGCGAGTTTGACTTACCCTCCCTGCTTTATTTTTTAGCCGACATGCTGGAATAAATATGACAGATCATTTATTTTTTCAAAGTGAACAAGCTGATTTTAGCCTGATGAAAGGCGATTGCTTGACACTTATTCCGTCGATAGAAACAGAATTAGATATGGTCTTCGCTGATCCGCCTTACTTTTTATCTAACGATGGTCTCACAGTAAAAAACGGCAAGGTTCAGTCTGTCAATAAAGGTAAATGGGACAAGCTAATCAGTGATGACGATGCCACTACTTTTACTTATGAATGGTTAGCAGCAGTACGTGAAAAAATGGCAGATAACGCCACAATTTGGGTTAGTGGTACGCATCATAATATTTTTACCTTAGGTCGTATATTGCCTGAATTAGGCTTTAAAATACTTAACGTTATCACGTGGGAGAAAACCAATCCACCGCCTAATTTTTCTTGTCGATTTTTTACTCATTCCACTGAATTTATAATTTGGGCACGTAAGCATCCAAAAGTGCCACATTATTATGATTATGATTTAATGAAAAAACTGAATAACGATAAACAAATGAAAGATGTATGGCGGCTACCTGCTGTTGCTAAATGGGAAAAGTCCTGCGGCAAGCATCCTACGCAAAAGCCATTAGCACTATTAGCACAAATTATCCTAGCCTCGACTAAAAAAGACGCTATTATCCTTGATCCTTTTGCTGGATCCTCTACTACAGGGATAGCAAGTAATGTGTTAGGACGGCACTTTATTGGTATTGATCAAGAAGATGAATATTTAAAACTTAGCCAAGCACGTTATGAAGACCTACAGAACGAAGGTAGAAAGACATTTTTTAAGCAGCATTTTTATCGACTGTTAAATAAAACCGATAATTAATAGCGACTAATTCAACTCAACCACTTCACCCGATAGCAAAGTAAGCGAGCTCATCGGCATCACCCCGCGCAGCGCATTACAAAAAAATAGCCGCGTTATCCGTGGCAAATCCTCACCATGTAATGAACGCATGACTACTGGTCGTTCTGTATTCGCAAGCGCATCGATGATTACTTGTCGCATGACCCCAGCAACACCCGACTGCGCCATAGACGGCGTATACCATTGGCCAGTGGTCAGATAGTTGGCCTGAGTTTGGTCGTTATCGCTGCTGGTTGACACAGGTGACGGCGACTCTGCTAGTTGATAAAACACATTGCTCATCGTGCCCTCCACCCAGTGTCCGCTCATATCGCGTAGCAGACCTTCGCCGATCTCTGGCTGTGGAGGGTTTGGCACCGGCTGAGCATTTAACCACTGCGTCTTATACCGTTGCAGCTCACCGCTTGCGAGGACATTATCCAAGCGATTGAGGCTTTTGAGTCCAGCCAATGGCGGCGGTAGGCTAGCAATCTTCGCCGATAGACAAACGGCGGCGCAATTAGGGTGCCTAGGCATCATGCGTCCATCAGGTAGCGTGATTTGCTCTGCTGTCTTGACAGGCATAGCGGCCACTTTTAGCCAGACATCGCAGGCGCGACCAGCTGCATCAGACGCATAGCCATAGCCGCGTACCGCCTGCATACTACGCGTGACGATCAGCTTTAGCATGCCTTGTTGCAGCTGCTTGCCATAGACGGACAGGCGGCTCATGAGTGCTGGGCAGTCTATATCCAGCTGCAGCGCTTTTGCATGGCTAAGCAGTCGCTGTCGATGCTGCTGTTGCCACAGTATCTGCCCATCGACGACGCCCATGGTAGTAAAAAAACCATCAGCGTATGCCAGTCCGCGATTGTCTAAGCCGACTGCAGATGCCGCTGATCGTTGTTTTGCAGCATCTAAGTCTAGCGCCTCTAGGTGCTGGCCGGCCAATTGTAGGCAGTGCCAAGCATTGCTCGGTAGGGAGGCGGCATTAGCAGGCGGTAGTGCTATATCAGATGGCGGCATTGAATCGCTTAGCCGTCATCTGTTTGGGCGGCTGATTTATTGATGATCAGCATACAGCTATAAAACTCACACTTGGCCAGCTCGACTTTTTGACCACCGATGACTTTGTTTTTGACGACTTGACCCGCCAGCATATCGGCGATGACTTTACCACCATCGTCGCCCATCAGTTGCCGTGCCAGCTTGTAGGCTTTTTTGGCATGGTTTTGACTGTGCTCTTTTTCTGTATCTGAGTCGGTGGGGTTGGCATAGTACCAGCCAAGCTCAAGATATTTTTCGGAGTCGATAATATCTAGATACGGCGCGTCGGTCTTCATAAAACGATATTTGGATGCTGGATTGCTGGCATAGTCGAGACTGTTTTCGTCTGTACTGAGCACCTTGCCAAATGTGGTTTTGATGCCGTCCAGCTCGGTGACCTTTAGAGGCTCTACCTTTTCATTACTCCATGCCGAGACATCGTATTTGACAGGCATGCCCTGCTCAGCCACCGCGCCGTCGAGGTCTGAGTCTGAGGCCGCATTGTCTTGGACTTGCGGTTCAGGGACGGCCTGCGCACTGCTATCGGTGGCCGCATCTGAGGTTTCAGGATCGTTTTTGTTGCTATCACAGCCGCTCAATGACAGAGCCGTCGCCATTATTGTACCGACTAGAAGGGTCTGTAGGTTATTATTCCACATGGGCAATTTACTCACACTTTTAGATGGGTCTCAACGTAGTATTAACGAGCTGGCAGCGATGCCGCTGATAACGATGAATGATTAGGTAACAGCTTATACTTTATTCATTTGTACTTTATACTCGCTCGTACTTTTTAAAATAGTGATGCTCTACTCTATATAGGGCGTGTTGAACATAAAACTGTTGTATAAATTTAAACGCGCTACTGGTATAAATTTTACTTGCGTGCTGCGTTCCTAGAGGCTGCGCAACCTACGTTTAAAAATAGCATCCCAGTAGCGCTATGCGCTTTTTAGAGTGCATCGGCTATATAGCTAATACGCGCCTCTTAAGCTTGTTAGTTTACCCAACTGCATAACACTTGACTACCCTTTACGTTACGCATCCCCCTCCCAGAAAGTACAGATTTGTTAAAAACCTAACCCAGCAAAGCCTTTTTCAGCAAAACCGTTGCCAAAAAGTTGTCAAAAAAACGCATAGCGTACTTCCGCTTCCGCATAGCCATGACTTATATCCATCTGCTCAAGCGTAGGGTTTGTCAACATCCGCGTTATCCCTTATGATGATTGGTCTCTAGCAGCGATTTATCGATTATTTTTTGCTCATTGTTTATCCGCGGACTCTCTATGACCCAACACTTTATCGTCGTCGGCAATCCCATTGCCCACAGTAAATCTCCTGAGATTCATGCCCAGTTTGCCGCTCAGACGGGGATAGATATCAGCTATCAGCGTCAATACTGTCCTGATGATGCCGCCAGCTTTACTGCGCTGCTCGAAGCGTTTTTTCATGGCGGCGGCGTGGGTGCCAATGTCACCGTGCCGTTTAAACAAGTCGCCTATGCATGCTGCGCGGCGCGTGGCGGCTTGTCTGAACATGCCAAGGTAGCAGGCGCGGTCAATACTTTATGGTTAAATACAGCATTGTTAAAAAACGGTGCTTCCGTCTCTGAGGCCATTTATGGCGATAACACAGACGGTCAAGGTTTGGTCAATCATATACTGAGCTTGGGCTGGCCACTTGCAGGCGCGCGCGTGGCACTGATCGGCGCTGGCGGCGCAGCTCGCGGGGTGATTTTGCCACTGATTCAGGCAGGTATCGGTGATTTGAGCATTGCCAATCGCACAGTGAGCAAGGCGGAGGAGTTGGCTTGTGAGTTGAGCGCTGCAAGCGACGTGATTGACGCACATGCTATCTCGACCTGCGCGACAAGCGAGCTGACAGGAGCCTTTGACATTATTATCAATGCCACCTCTATTGGGCTATCTGGTGAGACGTTGCCACTGGCAGATACGCTAACGGCTCATTATGCCTATGACATGATGTACGGACGCACGCTACCGTTTTTGCAGCACTTTGCCGCTCGCGGCGCACAGACATCAGACGGTTACGGCATGCTCATCGGCCAAGCAGCCCTGAGCTTTGAGTGCTGGACGACGCAAAAGGTAGATGTCGCCGTGGCGACTGCGGCGTTACATGATAAGACGTTACATGATAAATAATACTATGATAAATAGCGCTTAACCAACACGCGCCAGCAGCCAGTTTTCTATACGCCTTAATGGGCGACGTAGGCGCATCGAATGCATGGCCAGCCCGCCACCTAGGCCGGCCATGCAGCCGAGCGCCGTATCAAGCATCCGCGCACGCATGACTTCCTCTGCTATCGGTGCCACCATCGAGGCACTGCCGTACTCAGCGATAAAGATAGTCAGCGGCGTGATAAAGATCACGGCCAGACCATAATGCCGATCGACCAATGACTCGATCAACAGCATCATCGCGAGTATCGAGGCGGCCACGCCCCACTGCGACAGCCCCCACGACAGCATCCAGCCGGCGACCGCCATGCCAGCGATAGTGCCGAGTAGTCGGTGTAGCTGCTTGATCCACATCGTGCGTAGCTGCATACCCTGAATGATGATAAAACAGCTCATCGCCGCCCAGTAAGGATAGGGCATCTCAAAAAACATGGCGAGCGCCAAGGTTAAGCTGACAAAGCCCGCCACAATCGCACTATCACCGATCGTATCTGCTTCATAATGATAGACAGGCGCAGGCGCGACCGTACGCGTCATCAACAAAAACAGCGTATACAGCGCCGCCAATAACATCGACGCCCCGCTGCCCAAAACCACCAGCCCCATCGCCGCTGGCACCTGCGCCAGTGGTGTCGGCATAAACAGTGCTATCGCGCCTGCCATCATCACAAACAACCCTGCAGGTGGCGGCTGACGATAGTAACGCCCCAGCAGCACGACCCCAAAGGCCATCAGCACAAACACCGGCAACCTAAGCCATGGCAACTGCTGAGCTATCAGCCCCAAAGCAAAGCTCATCGCCATCGCAAACCCCCATGCCATGACCGTCACCAACCGATACGGCAAACTACCCACCAGCGGCAGGTTTAAGATAATCATCGCCCCCAGCGACGCCTTAATACCTGAAGGCAGCGCATCAAAATATGCCCCGACAAACACCGGAAAACTAATAGCAAGCGCGGCGATAATGGGCATGTGCCACGGTCTTTTGCTGCGATTGACCTTAAGCAGATGATCCAACTCGCCATCGATGAGCGACTTGATACGAGTCCACAAGGCGGTGCGCCAAACGACATGCTGGTTGCGTAGTTTTTTGCCCATAATTGGCCTACTGTCTCCTAGATATAGGTTGCTTTAGTCGGTGGTCTACCCTACTCTTTAGGTAATGCCTGCTTAGTTAGATAGTGCCTGCTGATTATTATCTCGCTGCTCTTACTCCTAGACCGCTGTGATAACGGCGGCCACAAAAGTAGAGCACTGATATAAAAACACTGATATAAAGGTGTTGATATAAAAGTGCTAAGATAAGACTGCTAAAAGAAAAGTGATGAAAATAACAGACTAAAAAAAGCCCCATCATTCGCATTTCAACAAAACTAAAAGTAATAAACTTTTATTAAAAACATGAATATTAGTTATATATTGTATATTTGTACGCATAGAAGATTTATACTCATACAAACGCCATAGCAGCTGACTTTTATTAAGGACGTTTGTAGGGCTTTCATGGAAGACATCGACTGGCTGCTCTTCCCTCCATGACCACTGACAAACGACCAGCAGACCATTGGTTATCAAATAGATACAGTGTCTACCTCTATCCCAAATAAGTAAAGATCGCTTACATAAACACTGGCTCAACGACTGCGCCACAAGCCTATGAGAGCGAACCAACCAAAGAGAGTGATTATGTTAACTTACAAAGCACCCTTACGTGATATCAAATTTTTGATCAACGATGTGTTTGATTATCAGACGCATTACCAAAGCTTAGACAACGGCGAAAACGCTGATCCCGAAACCGTTGATATGATCTTGCAAGGCATGGCGGATTTTGCCGAAAACGTCCTATCACCACTTTACCAGCCTGCTGACGAAGAAGGCTGTCATTTTGAAAACGGTGAAGTCACCACACCAAAGGGCTTTAAAGAAGCTTATGACCAATTTGTAGAAGGCGGCTGGCAAGGCATCTCATACCCTGAAGAGTACGGCGGTATGAACTTGCCGATGTCCATCAACCTCATTAAAGCTGAGATGATCGGCACGGCCAACTGGCCATGGGCGATGTATCCTGGTCTATCTACTGGCTGTATCAACACCTTATTACAGTACGGCTCTGATGAGCAAAAAGCCATCTATCTACCAAAGCTGGTCGAAGGCTCATGGTCAGGTACCATGTGTCTGACTGAGCCGCAGTGTGGTACCGATTTGGGGCAAGTAAAATCAAAAGCCATCCCGCAAGAAGACGGTACGTATAAAATCAGCGGCACCAAAATCTTTATCTCAAGCGGTGAGCACGACCTAACAGATAACATCATTCACATTACTTTAGCACGCCTACCCGATGCCCCAGAAGGCACGCGCGGTATCTCGCTCTTTATTGTACCAAAATTCACGCCCAATGCTGAAGGTGAGGCCGGTGAACGCAATGCAGTCGTCTGTGGTTCAATTGAGCACAAAATGGGTATCAGCTCGTCTTCGACCTGTGTATTGAACTTTGATGGTGCGACTGGTTATCTTATCGGTGAGCCACACAAAGGCCTAAAAGCCATGTTTACCTTTATGAATACTGCTCGTATCGGTACAGGTATCCAAGGTCTGGCGCACACCGAGCTGTCTTTCCAAAACGCCTTGCCTTATGCCAAAGAACGCCGCTCTATGCGCACCCTTTCTGGTACCAAAGACCCTGAAAAAGTGGCTGATGCAATCATCCACCACGCTGACGTACGCCGTATGCTACTGACGCAAAAAGCCTTTGCTGAAGGTGGTCGTTCGATGATCTATCACTCAGCGCGCTATGCGGACAAAATGGCACAAGGCGTGGCCAATGGCGATGAAGCAGAGTTTGAGAAATGGGATGACAAGCTAGGTTTTTATACCCCCATCCTAAAAGGCTTCTTAACTGAGCTGGGTATCGAGGCGGCCAAACACGGTCAGCAAGTCTATGGCGGCCATGGCTATATCAAAGAATGGGGCATGGAGCTGATCGCTCGTGATGCCCGTATCGCAACCATGTACGAAGGTACCACGGGTGTACAGGCACTAGATCTACTGGGCCGTAAAGTTATCTTGCAATCTAAAGGTAAAATCATCCGTGATTATACCTCAAGCATCATGAAATGGTGCGGCGAGTATGCGCTGGATAAAGACATGCGTAAGTTCGTTTGGGCATTGACCAAGCTATGTGCTGAGTGGAACACCTTGACCGTTCGTCTGATGCTGATGGCACGTAAAGACCGCGAAATTATCTCTGCGGCCTCTGATGACTTTTTGATGTACTCAGGCTATGTGATGATGGGCTATCACTGGGCACGTATGGCAGCGGTCGCTTATGACAAGCTCGAAAACGGCGGCACAGAAGCGCCAGAGTTTTACCAAGCCAAGATCCAAACCGCTGAGTTTTATTTTGATAAAATCTTACCGCGCACCTCAGGTCATGCTGAAAGTATGGTTGCCCCAAGCGAGAGCATGACAGCGATGGATATCGACAGCTTTGCTTTCTTAGACTAAGACTGCCCCTCGCACTCATTTATAACGATGAAAAAGCGCCTATGATTTAGGCGCTTTTTTTATGTGTCATAGAATATCAAAAAGCGAAAAAAACATCTGTGAGAAGATAAAAATGTGGTCGAGTTATATAGAGTGAGTGCAGTATAAAAACGATAGTCGCAAATACCGACAGCCATCAGCCTATCGATACCATGTCGATACCATGCTGCTAGTCATCGGTGATCGCAGCAAAATGCGCATTTAGCGTCGTCGCCAATTGATGCGGCGGCAACTCTATCTCTAAGCCGCGACGGCCACCGCTGACGTAGATGGTAGACTGCGTTTGAGCCGAGCAATCTATCATCGTCGGCAAGCGCTTTTTTTGTCCAAGCGGGCTGACGCCGCCTAGTACGTAGCCGGTCGTGCGCTCAACCAGTTTGCTATCCGCCATTTGTACTTTTTTGCAAGACAAGGCTTTGGCCATTTTTTTGAAGTTTAAGGTCTTATCAACGGGCAATATGGCCACGGCAAGCGCGCCTGCATCGCTCGATACCACTAAAGTCTTAAAGACTTGAGCGGCATCTACGCCCAGTTTTTCTGCCGCCTCAAGACCAAAAGAGGCCGCTTGTGCATCATGGGTGTATTCGTGTAATTGATAATCTAGACGGTGTTTTTTGGCAAGATTGATAGCAGGCGTCATAGGGGGTTCACTTACCTTTTTTAATAGATACATTCTAATAGATATCAGAACAGAGCGGTTTTCATCAGTCAGTACGTCCATTATTGCGCTAAACGGGTCAACTTTCAAACGATTGTACCGCCAGCTGCGCGCGCCTAGCCTTGTTTTTAAATAATGTCTTTCATTGCTATCCTTAAGTGCTGTTCTCGCTTACTGCCTGATGACTGATAGATAAGCGATGACCGCTGGCATATGAATATTAGTAGTATATACAGACAGCATATATCGCTTTGCTGGCTTTTATGGCATCATAAGCGCACTATATTTGATGATTTTTGATACTGATTATGATACCGAAGTTCCTAAAAAAACGGATTTTTAAAGCGCCCGTCACTACGGACAACGCCGCAACTGACGGCCAACCAGTCACGCCTAAGCCTTATGCAAACGCCCCGATCAATCAGCTCTATCGCAAGCTATCGGGACAAATGCTGGACGTCGCGGTCAAACCCAAACTACTAGGAGAGCTGCCTGAATTTGACAGCGATGATCAGACGCTCAGGTTTTATGTGCTGCAAGATTATTCGCGCTCCAATAGTATTTTGATTGACCTACAGACGCAAGAGCACAACCTGCCGCCTGCGTTGGTCGGCGTCCAAGATAGCGCTCATAACATCAAAGAAAACGCCGCTATTATCTTTTTAAAGCACCCAAGTGCCAAAGACAGCCAACTCTCGCCGCGTCTATCGCGTTTGGTCTCTGCGGTGTTGCAGTATCCGGAGCTGAAGGTTCGGCTAGTGCCGGTGTCTATTTTGTGGGGACGCGCGCCAGAAAAAGAGGACTCGTTGTTTAAGCTGTTGACCGCCGATAACTGGGAAGACCCAAGCATCACCAAGCAATTATTTAATATCGGAGTGATGGGGCGCGATACCTTTGTGCAGTTTCATCCGCCGCAGGACTTGCGCGCGCTGATCCACGAGCAGTTACATACCACGCCCGTAGAAGACGAGCATGCTCAACCTGTCAGCGATGAGATGCCCGCTTATACCTTGACCACTGGCGCGGATGGCAATCGCGAGCTGGTGCGGATGTTGCAGCAGCAGCTCACCACCTATCTGGACAAGCAGCGCGCCAGTATGCTGGGCCCTGATTTATCAGACCGCCGCAACCTTGTAGACAAGCTCGTGTACTCGCCTGCCATCAAGCACGCGATAGAAGCCGAGGCCAAGGCTACGGGTACCAGCGTACGCGAAGCGCGCAATGTCGCCAAAGGCTATGCCAATGAGATGGTCAACGACTACTCGCACTCGATCATTCGTGGTTTTTACAAGTTTTTGACGTGGCTATGGACACAGCTATATGATGGCGTCGAAGTCCATCATTTCGAGCGCGTACGCGAGCTGGCGGCAGACTACGAGCTGGTCTATGTGCCGTGTCATCGTAGCCATGTCGACTATTTGCTATTGTCTTATGTCATCTACAAGCGCGGTCTGAGCATTCCTTATGTCGCCGCTGGTGACAATCTAGACGTACCAGTATTAGGGCCGCTACTACGCGGCGCGGTAGCGTTTTATATTCGCCGTAGTTTCCGTGGTAACGCGCTTTATACCGCGGTGTTGCGTGAGTATATGCATACTCTCATCACCCGCAACACGCCGATTGAATACTTTATCGAAGGGGGCCGCTCTCGCTCAGGGCGACTGCTACCGCCGAAGATGGGCATGCTGGCGATGACGGTTCATAGCCAGCTGCGCCATACCAACAAGCCTGTGGTGTTTATTCCAACCTATATAGGTTATGAGCGCATCATGGAGGGCGGCACCTACGTCGGCGAGCTAAAGGGCAAGCCAAAAGAGTCCGAATCCCTTATCGGCTTACTCAAAGTCGGGCGCAAGATCGAGCGTATCTTTGGTAATGTCCATTTGAGCTTTGGCACGCCGTTGCACTTAAGCGATTTTATGACCAAGTTTGATGTACCAGCAGATAGCCTGCCTGCCGATCGCACCGATACCCCACTTGACGAAAAAACCAGCGCCATGGTGGACAATATCGGCGTCAAAGTCATGCAGCATATCAACAAAGCCGCTGTCATCACGCCAGTATCGTTATTGTCACTAGTATTGCTATCAGCCCCAAAAGCGGCGCTTGATGAAGACATTTGCCGCGAGCAAATCGCCTTGTATCAGGGGCTTGCCCAGCAGCTGCCTTATGCCGATGATACTTTTATCACCGATATGAGCCCGCAGCAAATCATTGATTATGGTATCAAGCTCAAGCTCATCGAGCGCACGCCGCATATCTTAGGCGACATCATTCAGATTGCTGGCAAGCAGGCAGCGTTGCTCAGCTACTTCCGTAACAATATATTGCACGTCTTTATTTTGCTGTCGTTCTTATCGGCCTTGGTCGCTCGTAATGGCCGCATCGAGCGCAGCCGTTTGGATAATATTGCCACGCAGATGTATCCATTTTTACAAAGCGAGCTGTTTTTGTACTATCCGGCGCACAGCCTAAACGATACCCTCAACAAAAAAGTCGATAGCCTGCTCGCTCATGGTCTTATCGTCGAGCTTGGCGATGGTATCTTGAGCGTCCCTGAGTCCAATAGTAAAGGCTATCAGCAGCTACAAGTACTGGCCACGCCTGTCGGGCAGAGTCTCGAGCGTTACTTTATGACCCTTGCCCTACTCGCGCAGCAAGGCTCGGGCAATCTGACTGAAAAGGAGGTCGTGGATTTGTGTCACTTGCTCGGTCAGCGCTTGTCGGTGCTATATGCCGACGACATTCCGGATTTCTTTGATCGGGCGTTGTTTACCAGCTTTATCAGTGCCTTGACGCGCCTTGACTACTTACAAAAAGATGAAGAAACTGGGGTGCTGACCTTTGATCATCGTATCAATGACATCGCTCACCATGCCAAGTACGTCTTGACGCCTGATATGATGCAAATCTTGCAGCAAGTCGCAAGCTTAGACGAAGAAGAGATTACCCACGCGATTACTGAGATTAGCAATAAAAAGCAGCGTAAATTTGGTCGTAAGCGTTAATTGATACCGTTATATTAAGCTGCTCAAGATATTGAGCAGCTTAAAAAAAGACCTCTAACTGATTAGAGGTCTTTTTTTATTGAGCACTATATTTTATTGAGTACCATAAGCACCGCTCTTAGGTAGAAATCTTTTTATACTTCATACGCTTAGGAGTAGCATCATCACCCATGGTCTTTTTGCGATAGGCTTCAAACTCAGAGTAGTTACCATCGAACCATACAGGGCCTTCTTCTTCGAACGCCAAGATGTGGGTGGCGATACGGTCAAGGAACCAGCGATCATGCGAGACCACCATGACGGTACCAGGGAATACTTGAATCGCATCCTCTAGCGCACGCAAAGTTTCGATATCCAAGTCGTTTGACGGCTCATCAAGCAGCAAGACGTTAGCGCCCTGCTTTAGTGTCTTAGCCAATTGCAAGCGGTTACGCTCACCACCTGATAGCTGTCCGACATGCTTTTGCTGGTCTGAGCCTTTGAAATTAAAGCGGCCAATATAAGCACGGCTTGGCGTGGTGTAGTCACCGACAGTAATCATATCAAGGCCGTCTGATACTTCTTCCCAGACGGTCTTTTTGTCGTCTAGGGTGTCACGCACCTGACCAACATAGGCAACCTTAACACTTTCGCCCAGCTCGACTGAGCCAGTATCTGGGGTATCACGCTCGGTAATCATGTTAAATAGCGTGGTTTTACCCGCACCGTTTGGCCCGATGATACCGACGATGGCGCCTGCTGGCACGTTAAAGCTGAGGTTTTCATAAAGCAAACGATCACCAAAAGACTTGGAGATATTGTTGACTTCGATGACCTTGTTACCCAGACGTGGACCAGGTGGAATATAAATCTCAGCGGTTTCGTTACGTTTTTGGAACTCAGTTGAGTTTAGCTCCTCAAAACGCTGCACACGAGATTTGGACTTGGCTTGTTGACCTTTTTGATTTTTACGAATCCACTCAAGCTCTTTTTTCAGTGCTTTGGCAAAAGACTCTTCTTGCTTTTGCTGCTGCTCAAGACGGTTGTTCTTTTGCTCGAGCCACTCAGTATAGTTACCCTCATAAGGATAGCCATGGCCACGGTCCAGCTCCAAAATCCACTGCGCGACATTGTCTAAGAAATAACGGTCGTGAGTAATGGCAACGATGGTACCACTGTAGTTTTGCAAGAACTGCTCAAGCCACGCGACCGATTCGGCATCCAAGTGGTTGGTCGGTTCGTCAAGTAGTAGCATATCAGGACGTGACAATAGCAGACGGCATAGCGCCACACGGCGTTTTTCACCACCAGATAATTTGCTGACATCTGCATCCCATGGCGGCAGACGTAGCGCATCAGCGGCTTTTTCGAGCTGGGTATTTAGGTTATGAGCGTCCCACGCTTGGATGATGTCTTCCATCTTGCCTTGCTCTTCGGCCAGCTTATCAAAGTCGGCATCGGGCTCTGCGTATTCGGCATAAATCGCATCCAAACGCGCGAGTGCATCTAACGCCTCACGCATACCGTCTTCGACGTTACCACGGACGTCTTTGCTGTCATCAAGCTGTGGCTCCTGCGGTAGGTAACCGACTTTGGTACCTGTTTGCGCGCGCGCCTCACCACTAAACTCAGTATCGACACCTGCCATGATACGTAGCAAGGTAGACTTACCCGCACCGTTGATACCTAGCACACCAATCTTGGCACCAGGGAAAAACGATAGGTTGATGTTTTTTAGAATCTCACGCTTAGGCGGAACAAGTTTTGACACGTTGTTCATCGTGTAAATATATTGAGCCATTAACACTCCGATAGACTGCATAGACAAGGTGTGACAGTCGCACTTTGCACGGATGCTCAGTGGGCTGCGCCTCAAAAATCAGGGTTGTAAATTGTCTGCCATTATCGCATTGTGGCGCATACCCTGCAAGCGAGTAGACGGCTTTCGTGCCTTTTCTGCTAAAGTATTGGATTAATTGGTGAAATATGCCAACCTTATCGAGTTTTTTGCCGACCGCAACGAGCCTTGACGATTTTGGTAAGGGTAGGCTATCGTAACATATACCCTATCCACGATTACTCGAAAGGGCTATAAATCTACTCGCAGGCAGCCCATAATAAGGCATAACGTATTCGGGCAGATAATAAATAAACAATGCCGCCATCTATCATAGATCTAGAGCCTTTTTATAAGAAACATTGATCTAGGGCTTTCGTATAAGAGCCACTGTCTAAATACCCTCAACCTAAAGCTATCTGATAAAACCAACAACGGAGTATATGATGAGTACACAGGAATTTACTGCAGACCACGCCCCAACCATCACCCACAACGAGTCCGCAAACCGCTTTGAGACCACCATCGACGGTCATACAGGCTATATCAGCTATCAGGAGCGCGACGACAAGCTGGTGTATGACCATACCATCGTGCCAAAAGAGCTAGGCGGCCGTGGTCTTGGTACAGCACTGGTCAAGCACGCTCTCGACTATGCCCGCGCTCATGATAAAAAGGTGGTGCCGCAATGCTCATTTGTCGCCTCCTACATCAATAGACGACCTGAGTATCAAGACTTAGTATAAAAAATTTGGTATAAAATACTTGATATAACAGACTGTTCGCCAGTCAGCTGCGTCATCGTTATTTTTAATAAACCAAACCACATAACAATAAAGGTTATTAATATGAGTAGTTTATCTGACAAACAAATCAACCTACAGTTAGAAGATCTGGCAGGATGGCAACGTGACGGCAATAGTATCGTCAAGACCTATCACTTTAGCGACTTTATCGAAGCCATGAGCTTTATGAATCAAGCCGCTTTTCATGCGGAGGCGCTCGAGCATCATCCTGAATGGCGTAATATCTACAATGTGGTAGAAGTGCGCTTGACCAACCACGATACAGGTGGCATCTCAAGCTTGGATATCCGTTTGGCCAAACGCATGGAGCACATCATTCAGCCCAAACGCTTATAAGCGCTATCTGACAGACAAACACAGCAGCCAAAAAAAAGTCCTCGATTCAAATCGAGGACTTTTTTTGCCAAATATACTCAAGCATCTTGCCTGCATATTTAAAATAGTTAAACCTCTTAGCTGCTTAACTGCCGACTACATACGGCGACTTACAAATGCGACGATAAATAAAATCACCGCCAATGCCAATAAAATATACGCAAAGTTTGCTGATAAGCCTGCGACACCGCCGAAGCCCAAGAAACTTGCTAACAATGCGATAACGGCAAAAATAATAGCCCAGCGAAACATAATCTTCTCCTTGAATGATAATCAAAACCAGATCGCAGATCTGTCTGCATGACTCATTAAGTGGCGTACCTCTATGGTTCTTTACTGTCACTTAAACATCACTTAATCTGCTATCCCTTCTTTTCATACTCATTAATTATTGTTTTTTTATACCTATTACAACGGCTTACGACCATAGATTAGCAACATTTGTCGCCAGACAACGTTCATTTTGGTAATAATATCGGTGGATTATGTAAACTTTGTAGCAAATCTTAATACTCGCCAAATCTTGTTTTTGTCTATAAAGATTGTGTGTAGCGACAGATGGTATTTTATAAGTCACGCTTTTTCTGTCCATTAAATCTGTTATAACCCCTCATAGTGACCCACTAAAAAGCAGCTAGGCGCAGTATGGAGGACACGCCCTAGTCATCAGCCTTACTATCACATTTTTATAGGAAGCTGACTGTCGCACACCAACCATAAAATGACTGCCAGTACTGCACTTGACCAGATGATCATTGAGCAAAAGTTGCTATGATGATGGTAGCTACGATAATGAACGAGCCGCTACAAACAACCATTCATATAAGGAAGAGAGTTATGGATACCAATACGGATACGACCAATCACACCGCTGCAAACAACACTGAAAAACGACCTTATGCGGTCGTGCTTTATGGAGCGACCAGTTTTGTCGGGCAGATTACCGCTCATTATTTGACCCATTTTTTGTCAAATGCCAAAAACAAAGACAGCTCTAATATCACATGGGCCATCGCCGGCCGTGATGAAGCAAAGCTAAACGACTTGCAGTCCAAACTTGCCAGCAAAGTCGACACCATCATTGCCAATAGTAACGACGCCGCCAGCCTCGATGCGATGACCAAACAAACCCAAGTCATCATCTCAACCGTCGGCCCCTACCTCAAGTACGGCGAGCCACTGATCAAGTCTTGTGCAGAAAATGGCACCGATTACGTCGATCTGACCGGTGAAGCCATCTTTATCAAAGACATGATGGATAAATATCAGGAGACGGCAAAGCAAAGTGGCGCTCGTATTGTCAACTCCTGCGGGTTTGATTCCATTCCTTCAGATTTGGGGGTTTATTTTACCCAAAAGCAAGCCGAAGAGAGATTTGGTGAGACATGTGATGTCATTCATATGCGCGTCAAGGCGGCAAAAGGTGGGCTGTCTGGCGGCACTATTGCCTCAATGGCAACGATATTTGAAGAAGTCGGAGAAGACAAATCACGCCGCAAGCAAGTGGCCAACCCTTATTTGCTAAACGATGATAAAGACGCGCCAAACGTACGCCAAGACAACATCAGCAAACCAAAATACGACAGCGAGCACAAACGCTGGCTTGCGCCTTTTGTCATGGCCAGTATCAACACCCGTATCGTCCATCGCACCAACCAACTGCTCGGCTATGAGTACGGGCGTCAGTTTAAATATGATGAAGCGATGTGGATGAAGGATGGCGTCAAAGGTCAACTATCGAGCTATGCGATGAGCGCAGGCTTATTTGGATTTGCCACAGCGATGATGATCAAACCCAGCCGTGAGCTACTATCTAAGCATGTGCTGCCCAAGTCAGGCTCTGGCCCTTCTAAAGAAGAGCAAGAAAACGGCTACTTCGATATTCGTCTGTTTGGTCAAACCACTGACAACCAGACCATCAATACCAAAGTCACCGGCGATAAAGACCCAGGTTACGGCAGCACTTCGCGTATGTTGGCACAGGCCGCTCTTTGCTTGGCACAAGATATCAGCAAAGACGATGTGGCCGGTGGATTTTGGACGCCAGCCGCCGCGATGGGCGATACCTTACTGTCGCGCTTAGAGGAGCATGCCGGCCTTCGTTTTGAGGTAGTCGATGCCTAACATTATTATCATGGGTAGATGAGGGGCTGCCTCACATTCATCCCAGCCGTACTGTACTTATTTTATAGCAGATCGACTATAGTCTCTGACCGTGTCTTATTTATAAGGTGCGGTTTTTTATGGCAAAAATTTTAGAAAATGTAGTGCAATATCAAATGACAAATCTGGGCGGCTGTTAATAAATACAACTCGTCAGTGAAGCCCCTGCCCCAGAGGCACAAATTGCGGTCACTGAAGCACGCAGCGTAGAGCCTGTCGTCGTCGAAACAACGCGCGTGATACATCCAGCCAAGTACAGCGTCAAAGAAGTCATTATCGCTCCAGACGATCAAATCAAACGCGTCAACACCACTCAAGGCACGGCAATCGCCATCGAAGATAGTGCCAATCGCGCTGTGATTGTGGGCGCAGAGGCCGATACCGATGTCCTTGATAACACAGAAATCAACCAAACCTTCCCGGTGGTTCGCGTTCCTGATGCTGACGAGATGCCTCAGGTAACGAAAGAGGTAAATGAATAAGGGATTAGCATATAACCTGTTTTAAATACGCGCTCAAAGCGCCAAAAAACGAAGATAACCGAAGACAAGCTTGGATAGATATTGTCGCAAATGTATTACCAACGTTTCATAATGTCACAAGAAAACACCAAGCTGTTAGAACCTTAATGACTTTACTACTGAAATACCGGCCCTAGAGCTGGTATTTTGCGTTTGGGAATAATAACAAGATCGTATCAGCACATAAGGTAGTGACTCAAAGTTCACCATCTTATGCGCGGATTTGTGGTTTTGTACATAATCATCTTATTATATTTTGGAGTTTTATTATGAAAAACACGGCTTTATCATTACTTATGGGTGCGACGCTTGTCTTACCAACCATGGCGATGGCAGCCCCAGTCAACACAGCAGAGGTGACCCCAGCGGATAAACTGGCCGAACCCGTAGACAATACCTTACAAGCTGAAGTCGAAGGCCCAGATGGCGAGTTGCTGGCCACTCAACCTGGTGCTGTAGAAAGTGAAGAGGCAGTTGCTATAACAGATGCAGCAGCCATGGAGGTGGCGACTAACGAAGCTACTGAGGAAGAAAATGATGCAATGGCAGCGGCTGGCATGCAACCTGCGCAAACCGAGCAGCCTGCACCAGCACTCAACATGCAGCACAGTGATGCAAACTATCAGCCACTATTGGCAGGTGAAGGCGCAACGGACGACGAAGCTACCAACACAGAAATCACATTACAAGAAAAGAAAAAAGACAAGCGTGGTGAGCTACTCGCAACGCAGCCTGCGGATGTCGAGTTTAAAGAAAGTCGCCGTATCGCTATCGCACGCTAAAATTTGGACGCAATAATAGCGTCTCGATAATAGCAGCGCTTCAATTATAGCGTCGCTAACAAACAGCATAAACACAGATAGTATTTTGCCTAGTAAGGCACAAGTGATACAAGCGTATGACACAAAAAAGGCAGCCCAATGGCTGCCTTTTTCTATTTTTTATAATACTGATTATTTTTTGCTTTTGGTCACGCCGGCTTCTTGTAGCAGTGCGCCCAAAGTCCCCATTTTGGCTGGTGCGTCGGCTTTTGGAGCCTTGCTGCGGTTAGAGGCACTGTCATTAGCTTGACGATGGTCACGCGGTTTTGTTGCACGCTTATCCGCTGGGCGCTTCTCGTTTGGACGATTGCTGCGCGGGCGGCTCGCTTTTTCATCACCACCAGTATTGCGGGTCGCAGGCTTGGCGGCTGGCCGCGCTGATTTTTCTGCTTCAGGCTTCATGCTAAAGCCAATACGGCCACGTTTTTCATCAATGGAGATGACACGTACCGAGACGATATCGCCTGGTTTGACACGGTTCATCGGATCAGCGACAAAATCATTGGCCATCTGCGAGATATGTACCAGCCCGTCTTGATGCACACCGACATCCACAAAACACCCAAAGGCGGTGACGTTGGTCACCACGCCTTCTAGCTGCATGCCTTCGCTTAAGTCTTTAATGCTATTGACGTCTTCACGGAAGTTAGCGGTTTTAAACTCAGGGCGTGGATCGCGCGCAGGTTTTGCCAGCTCTTCAATGATGGCTTTTACACTGACATTGTCGTCATTGGCCGCCAGTGCTGTGGTATCAATGCTATTTAATACACCATCATTACCCAGCACCTCTGGCAATGCTTTACCGGTTTGCGCCAGCAAGCTATCAACCAGCGCGTAGCTCTCTGGATGAACGCCTGTCGCATCCAGCGGGTTGCTGCCACCGTGGATACGCAAAAACCCTGCCGCTTGCTCAAAGGTCTTGACCCCGAGGCGTGGCACATTTTTGAGGGCTTCACGGCTATCAAAAGCGCCGTGCTCTTTGCGATAAGTCACGATTTGCTGAGCGACGTTTTTGTTTAGACCAGCGATATGCGCCAAAATAGCTGGGCTGGCGGTATTCACATCAACACCAACCGCGTTCACACTATCTTGCGTGACTTTATCAAGGCTGTCGGCCAACTGGTTTTGATTAACGTCGTGCTGATATTGCCCAACGCCAATCGCCTTTGGATCGACTTTGACGAGCTCAGATAACGGATCTTGCAGACGACGAGCAATAGATACCGCGCCGCGGACCGAGACGTCTAAGTCAGCCAATTCATCACTTGCCAGCTCACTGGCAGAATAGACCGAAGCGCCAGACTCATTAACGATAACCGCTTTGGCTTGTAGTGACGGGTTAGCCGACAAAATCTCTTTTATCATAGCGTCAGTTTCGCGGCTGGCGGTACCGTTACCTATCGCGACCAAATCAACATTGTAAGTACTTAATAGCTCATCGATAAGCGCTTTGGCCTCATCCATTTTGTTATCTGGAGCAAAAGGATACACCGTAGCGATAACGGGCTTATCGCTACTATCCAGCATGACATGACCTTGCGCATCGATGATTGCCATCTTGACGCCATGACGAATACCTGGATCGACGCCCAGAATCACCTTGCGGCCAGCAGGTGCAGCCATGAGTAAATGCTGTAAGTTACTGGCAAACACCTCAATTGCATCGGCCTCAGCGGTCAGACGTTTTTCGGTCAATAAACGATGCTCGATATGCGGGCGCCATTTATCCTTCCAGAGACTGGTCGCCGCCGCCTGCAAAAACTCACGACGGGCAGCAGGTGCTTTGGCATCGATATCAAAATGACTGATGATTTTTTCGATAAAGGGAGCGTCTTCGCCATCAATCTTTAGGCCCAAGACGTTTTCTTGGCGACCTCGCAGCATCGCAAGCAGGCGATGATTGGGCAGGCGCGCTAGGCTCTCACTGTGCTCAAAGTAGTCTTTGAACTTCTCGCCGACTTCGCGTTTTTCGTCACTGGCGACAGTCGATACGATGCTCGCTGTCTTTGCAAAACCATTACGCAAGTTATCAAGCAAATCCAGCGCTTGCGTCCATTCATCAACGATGATGGCTTGTACGCCCGCCAGTTGTTTGTCTAGATCACCAAAGTCGACCTCTATCTCATTGCCCTTGTCATCAGAGATACTGGCTGGCGCCTCATAATCTGCCAATGCATCAGTTGGGGTAATCTCTTGGGTCAACAGCGCTTGTGCCGGTACATCCAAACCGGCGGCGCGGGCTTTGGCAGCAGGAGAGCGGCGGCGCGGACGGTATGGCAGATAGATGTCTTCTAGCTCAAGTTTCGATGTCGCATTATCAATGCGCGCCTGCAGCTCATCTGTCAAGTTGCCTTGCGTGCTGAGCAGTTCAGTGATTTTGAGGCGGCGGCTGGCCATGTCACGCTCATAGTTGAGCGATTTTTCTAGCGCTCGCAGTTGTGCATCGTCAAGATTTTGCGTCTTTTCTTTACGGTAACGGGCGATAAACGGAACTGTCGCGCCTTCATCATAAAGTTTAACAAACGCATTGACTTGAGCAGTCTTAATGCCAAGCGCGCGAGCAAGCTTGTCGTGAATATTCGCGTGTGTGGTTGCATCCAAAACCTGTGTATTTGTCTGGGTTTGAGATGGCGTTAAGGTATCAGTGCTACTCATATACGTATCAATCGTTGAGAAATGTAGTTTTGCATTATAGCAAAAGCTGCATGAATAAAAATCCTTTTTATCTTTTTGCGCTTTTGCCTAGATTTTATGGCCGATATCGCCTTTTATCCTTTCTGTTTCGGCGTTGTTAAACAAACGCATACAGCATTTATCCTGCTGGGTGATGCAATTGCTGGTGCAATCTTATACACTAAAGTATCAGCGGCGCAGTTTGGTGGTGTCTTGCAGCGTGAATCTCTAAGTCTGACTCTAGTTAGCTGAATGTAAAACTGTTATGGATTTAAACGCGCTACTGGTATAAATTTTACTTGCGTGCTGCGTTCCCAGAGGCTGCGCAAAATTCATCCCAGTAGCGCTATGACATTTTTAGAGTGTATCTACTATATTTTGTATCGCTTAACGCCGCTACATAACTTTGTGTGCTTCTATATTTAGAAAGCTATAGTCGAACCCAAATAAATCAGATACCTAGCCATCACGTCGCTCAATGAAACGGTGTTTTTATATTGGATTGACTATAAGGCATATTAAGAGGGAACTTTGTTGTTAGATAGTTTTTTAGACAGTTTTTAATCACAGAGCAAATAATGATAAGGGTGTTGCTCAGCGCAGTTTATGCGTGACACCGATAATGAATATTCATAATAATTTTTATAAGAGGATGCCTGTATGACAGATGATAATAGCCCAGATACTTTGACTCAGCGTATTTTGGTCGTCGATGACGATGCCCGCTTGCGCTCTTTGTTGCAGCGCTTTTTAGAGGACGATGGTTTTGTCGTGCGCACCGCCCATGATGCCAGTCAGATGGATAAGCTGATGCAGCGCGAGCTGTTTTCGTTGGTGGTGCTTGATTTGATGCTTCCTGGTGAGGACGGCATTAGTATCTGTAAGCGCTTGCGTGAAGACAATGCCGACATCCCTATCATCATGCTCACCGCCAAAGGTGGTGACGCTGATCGTATCGCTGGCCTCGAAGCAGGCGCTGATGACTACTTACCAAAACCCTTTAACCCAAAAGAGCTGCTGGCACGTATCAAAGCGGTACTGCGTCGTCAAAATCGTGAGCTGCCGGGTGCGCCAAGCCATCAGCTAGAAGTGGTAGAGTTTGGACCATGGACGCTTGATTTATCAACGCGTACGCTCAAACGTGACGGCAATGTCGTGACTTTGACGACAGGCGAGTTTTCCGTCCTAAAAGCTTTGGTGCAACACCCGCGCGAGCCATTGACTCGTGACAAGCTTATGAATTTGGCGCGGGGCCGTGAATGGGGGGCGATGGAGCGCTCTATTGATGTACAGGTCTCACGCCTGCGCCGCTTGATTGAGGACAACCCGTCGCAAGCGCGCTATATCCAGACGGTATGGGGCGTGGGTTATGTGTTTGTACCAGATGAGGCAGAAGCCGAAACCGCCAAGAGTGAATAGCTTTTGACTGATTTAATTTATTTTAATATAGGCCGTGTTTGGTTACTCACAAACACGTGCCAATATGATGAGCATACCTGTGAAAAACCCAATTATTTTTCAAAACATACCCTGCACTTTAGTGACAGGGTTTTTGGGTGCTGGCAAGACGACCCTCATCAATCACTTACTGACTACCAAGCCGACCGAGCAGCGCTGGGCGCTCTTAATCAATGAGTTTGGCCGTATCGGTATTGATGGTACGCTGCTAAAAGGTGCTGATTGGTGGCAGGCGGCGCAAGAGACGATCGCGGTACGAGAGGTCAGCGGCGGCTGTATTTGCTGTACCAGTCAGCTACCCTTACAAATCGCCATCAGCCGCCTACTCAGTGAGCACAAGCCGCAGCGTTTGCTCATCGAGCCGACCGGACTGGCTCACCCTCGCGAGCTCGTCCAGCAGCTGAGCGAGCCACATTGGCAAACTGCCCTACAGATGCAAGCGGTACTCACCGTCTTAAATGCCAAACAATGGCAGCAAGCCAAATATCGTGAGCATGAGGGCTTTGCGGTACATGTGCAAGAGGCCGATGCACTGATTATCAATCGTTACGACCATTTAAGCACCGACGAAATACAAGCGCTACAAGCATGGATAGCCACACTGAATCCGCACGCTACTATCATTTGGGCGGCATATGAGCCTGCTGCGGCCGTTAGTCATGACAGCGATCATAGCGATAATCCCGATAACAGCAGCAATGGTAGCAGTGACAAAAATGACACGCTGTCAGCCTATATCGCCATGCTACGCGAGCAGTTGACCAAGCCCAGTCAGGTCTTAAACCGTCAGCACAAGGTTGCGCTTGGGCCATTGGCCAAATCAGCACTTCGCACGCCATTGCAAGGTAACATTCCTGCCGTCTCTGCGTTCGCCGGTACTACCTTAACTGGCAATAGCGCCCAGAATAATACCGATAGCGAGCTGCCTTATCGTTATCACGAGACACAGCAAGACCTGCTCTTGGCCGGTTGGCGACTGCCAGCGCATTATGTGCTTCCCGCAGATACCTTACAAAGTTGGCTGCTGAAGCTACCAAACTGGCAACGCATCAAAGGCGTGGTACACACCTCGGATGGTTGGTTGCAGCTGAACTTCACGCCTGATAGCCTAACTACCCGTACAGTCGGTGCGCAGAGCGATAGCCGCTTGGAGGTCATTTTGCAAGGTACTGACAATGGTAGCAATGATGGCATTGACCATACGCCCGTCTCTATCGACTGGCAAATCTATGATCGTCAGCTTATGGCAATGGTCGTGGCATTAGGGTAGCGAGCCTCTATTTATTGGTCGCTTCTATAGTCGATACACTCTAAAAATGTCATAGCGCTACTGGGATGAATTTTGCGCAGCCTCTGGGAACGCAGCACGCAAGTAAAATTTATACCAGTAGCGTGTTTAAATCCATAACAGTTTTACATTCAGCTGACTATATATAGCTTCAATACAGGCTACACAAAAAAAGCCAATACTGTAAAAGTATTGGCTTTTTCAATTCACTCTTATCATATGTGCCTGCTATCGAAGCTGACTGTCCTTACTACCACGCCGATTAAACAGCTCCGTTGCCCGTGCGGTTTTTTCAAGCTCGCTCTGACAGCCGACACAGTGCTGCACACCGGGTACGGCCAGTCGCCGTGCTTGTGGGATCGCATTGCCACACTCATCACAAAACTCAGCGCTTTCACCTTTAGGCATAGCCCGTCGCGCCCGCTCTAATGCGTCGTTGACCGTTGCATCCATTTGCTCGTGCTCAGCACCATCTCTTGACCATCCACCTGCCATAACGTCATCCTATTTATTATTAATGCTATTTAGCTTTTAAAAAATAAAAACCTTTAATAACAAATAGATGGGGATATATTTATGGATTACAATGCCAGTTAGGGGCGGTAGATGAGGACGCCATCATCAGATATAGGCTAAGCATGATGAGACGTGCCTGAGCCATTTTTCTTATTGGCGATCGCTAGTCTTTTGGTTGCAACGCGACCACTTGCCCACGCACGCCGATACTGGCATCACTCATCAAGCAGACATAACCTGCCATGATATCTTCAGGGGTTTTTAAGCTCATGGGGTTTTCTCCTGGGTAGGCATGAGCGCGCATGTTGGTGCGCGTCCCACCCGGATTGATACAATTAAAACGTAAATTGGTGGTATTTTTTGTCTCTTGGGTAAAGATATCGCTCATACCCTCCACTGCCTGCTTGGAGAGCGCATAAGCACCCCAAAACGCGCGCGGATGCGTGCCCACACTACTAGAGGTAAAGACGATAGAGCCATTGTCTGCGTCTTTGAGCAGCGGTAGTAGCGCCTGCGTCAGCATAAATGTCGCCGTACAGTTGACCTTCATCACTTGTGCAAAGGTATCGACGTCATACATCTCAAGCGGTGTCAGCTGCCCAAGCAGACCAGCATTATGCAAGATACCATCTAGCTGGCCGATTTCTTTATCGATCAGCCCCTCTAGCTGCTGCATCTCGGCATAAGTGGCACCCTCTAGGTTCATCGGTAGCATGGCAGGCTGCTTGCCGCCAAAGCTCTCAATCTCATCATAGACATACTCAAGCTTGCTGCTGGTACGTCCGAGCAACAATACAGTCGCGCCATAGCGCGCATAGGTCAAGGCGGCGACCCGCCCGATACCGTCACCTGCTCCTGTCACCAAAATAGTCTTGCCATCCAAGCAGTTGTCAGGGGGTACAAAGCTGCGGATCTCGTCATGTGTCAACGGCTGGGTAAAACCAGCTGTGTCTGTGCTGCTTTGCGGTTTGGTTGGCTGATTCGTAGTGTCACTCATGGCATTACTCACTGCTTATTATTAAATAGTTAGGATGCTTAATCGTTATTTCGATAAATGGCTTTTAAGGCTTAGCTTGTAGTGCTTATCTTGTAAAGGCTATAAATAATCGAACTGCCCCGAAGACAATAAAAGTTTATTTAACGCTTCAGGCGTCTCAGTAATATAGTCTGCGCCCCATTTTTTTAGGCTTTTTTGGTCTTCAGGTGGGATATAGCCATAAGCGGCCAAAATCGTCGGCATGCCAGCGGCGTTACCGGCTTCGATATCGCGTATATGATCGCCGACATACAGTACGCAGCCTGCTGCACCGCGCGGAATACCGAGCTTCTCTAAGGCCACATACATCGGCTCGGGATCAGGTTTTGAGCGCGAGACATCGTCGGGGCAGACCAGCACCGCGCAGCGCTCATCTAATTGCATCACACTGAGCAGCTGCTCAGCCAAATAACGCGGCTTATTGGTGACGATACCCCATGGCACGCCTTTTGCCTCCAGTGTGCTCAGTACCTCGTCGAGCGCAGGAAACACGCAGCTATCGACGCAGATGTCTGCTTCATAATCGTCCAAAAACTGCTGACGAAAGCGCTGCAGCTCTTCATCACTCGCTTGCAGTTGGTCATTATGACGCAGCATCAGCTGCACCATGGCCGAGGCTCCGGCAGAGACTTGCTCTCGAATTTGCCCCTCCGGCGGCGCTTGCCAATCGTTTTCACCGCTCATCTTTGCGATGATACGGACAAAGTCAGCAGCAGTATCGATTAACGTCCCATCAAGGTCAAATAAAACCGCTTTTACAAATTGGCTCATAATAAATGCTCTTAGTCTAAAAGATAAATGTAGGCAAAATCACTTGAGGACGGCGCTATCGTAGTGGCTTTTGTACCGCCATCATATAATTGACATCGACGTTTTGTGCCAGCCAGTAGCGTTTGGTCAGCGGATTATAATGCAGGCCAATGATATCTTGGCGTCTAAATCCAGCATGGACAGCCATTTTGTCGAGCTCAGCGGGGGTGATGAACTTGGCATAATCGTGAGTGCCGCGATCAAGCAGACGCAGCACATACTCTGCACCAATGATGGCAAACAAATAAGACTTGGGATTGCGGTTGATCGTCGAGAGCACGCACACCCCTCCTGGTGCCAGCAGCTCAAAACACGCTTGCACAATCGACTGAGGGTCCGGCACATGCTCTAGCATCTCCATGCAGGTCACCACATCGAACTGACCGGCGTGCGTTTTTGCCAGCGTCTCTACAGGGATATGCTGATAGCGTAGCGTGTGCCCAAGGCCACTTTGCTCGGCGTGGAGGGCGGCAGCTTTTAAGTTTTCGGTTCCCAAATCAATGCCTGTGACATCTGCGCCGCGGCGTGCCATTGACTCTGACAATATCCCGCCGCCGCAGCCCACATCCAGCACTTTTTTGCCCGCCAGACCCTGCTCGGCGGTCTTATCAGTGTGCTGCTTATCAACAGAGGACTGCGCGCTTTGATAGCCGCGTTTGATATTTTCTTCTATCCAGTTGAGGCGTAGTGGGTTGATTTCGTGCAATGTCGCAAAGGCGCCCGTGCTACTCCACCACTCCCCTGCCAGCTTATTAAATTTATCCACCTCGCTGGCATCCACATTGATGCTGTTAGTCTCGGCATCATTGACGCGGCTATCGGTATGCTCATTGGCATTTGACGAAGAGGCATGGACTGAGCTCATGATATTTCCTTTATTGTCATTATAAGTGTCGTATATGAAAGGATTATCGTACAACGTCTACAACTTCTACAACGCGCACGACGATACACTCAATATTAGCATGAGAGTAGCGGCTTTGTCGTGAGGTACATCGTCACGGATTGTGAGTCATGGCTATTGATTCGCTCACAGCTTTACAACCATTCGTTAAGAATCGGATTCACAAGCGCCTATGTTTTACGTTATCATAGGCGCTACTCTATGGTAGGTCGACCGTACTCGACACTATATCGTTTATACAGATTTTAGCACTTTTGGCCTGTTTAAGCGGTAAAACCCATCATCACCCTAAGTTTATACATCTCAAGGATAAAGTATGAAACGTGTCATTACACTGACTGGTCTGGCTATGGCTATTGGACTTGCCACTATGGGCGCACAAGCTGCCAACTATGTCGCCGGAAAAGACTATCGCGTGCTCGACAATCCAGAAAAAATCAGCGGTGACGCCATCATTGTTCGTGAGTTTTTTTGGTATGGCTGCCCGCATTGTAACGTCCTCAATCCGCATATGGAAAAGTGGGCAAAAACCAAAGACAAAGATGTCGCGTTCTTTAAAACCCCAGCGGCGCTAAACCCTGTTTGGGAAGCCAACGCCCGCGGTTTTTATGCCGCCCAGCTATTAGGGTTTGAAAACAAAACCCACGACGCTTTGTTTGATGCCATTCATAAAGACGGCAAAAAACTCTTTGACCAAGCATCATTGAGCAAATGGTATGCGTCAAAAGGCGTGGATGAAAAGAAATTTAACAGCCTATATAACTCGTTTGCCGTCGGTACAAAAATCGGCCGCTCACAAGCTGGCGCAAAGCGTTATCAGCTCTCAGGGGTGCCAGCAGTCGTGGTACAAGGCAAATACGTCGTCACCGGTGAAAGCGCCAAAGTACCCAAGGTCGTTGATTATTTGGTCGACAAAGCACGCGCCGAAAAGAAATAAACCCAGCCCTTTAACCGAGCGCTTTGGTCTTATCGCAGCGCTCGGGCATATCGGGATAGTAAGCCTATAAACGAAAGCCAATCATTTGATGATTGGCTTTTTTATTTATTTGCGTTTATAGCATTGATATAGTCGATTCTAAATAAAACAGATATATTGTATGTCAACGTGGGACTGGTATAAATTTTTCTTGCGTGCTGTGCCTACGCCGACAGATGCTGCGTAAAATTCATCCCAGTCCCACTGTATCGTTTTTATACTGAAATCACTATAGCGACGCTGGGCAGTTATTTTTTGAGCTGCGACAAGATGGCCACTTCTCGTATATAACTGGCCAAATCGGCTTCTGATTCTGCTAGTAGCTCATCATCTTGCATGTGTTTGGCGTATTCAATCCATAACAACAGCTGATACATGCTGTTGCGCTCAGAAGCTTTGTATTGTTTGATAAACTGCTTTAGCGTGCCTTCGTCATTGATATTGAGACGATCATACCAGCTCTCGATTTTGGAGACTTGCTCTTTTGGAAAATAGGCATCAAACAACGCTTTGACAAGCTCGTGGCGGTTTTCTTCGCCGATAAGCTTACCCACACGCTTGGTCTGACGATTGCGCGCATTGGCACTGGTGATGTCCGCCAATGCCATCAGCTCAGCCATAAAATAATCGCTAGCTGGCAGTTTTTTTAGCTGTTTTTTCGACAAGCTTGCAAGCGGTATGGATAACTGCTGCAAGCGCTCATGGGCTTTTTTGAGTTCTGTGCGCGAGACGCGCATATCCTGTTCTGACCAGTCAATCATAAAAGCGTTCCGAAGTGATGAATAGTAAAATAATAAAGTGCACGTCTGCTAGGATTTTACCACCGGCTTTTTTCGCGGTGCTTGGCCAACACCTTGACCCCTGCTGGCATGTTCTGTGCCAAACGGCGCTGCAAAGCATCTGTGATAAACACCGAGCGATGCTTGCCGCCTGTACAGCCAATCGCTACCGTCACGGTATGACGGTTGTTGTGCAAAAACTCAGGCAGCCAGCGCGTCAAAAACTGATCGATATCATCGGTCATTTCTGCCACTTCTGGATAGTCGGCAAAAAATGTGGCGACCTCTGCATTTAGACCAGTCGCCGCTCGCAGCTCAGGGTTCCAATGCGGGTTTGGCAACACCCTTACATCAAAGACAAAATCAGCATCGATAGGGCTGCCATACTTAAACCCAAAAGACAAAAGATTGATGACAATCTGATTGTCCATGCCGATATGCGCACGTAAGCTGTCTTTTAACTGATGGATATTTAAGCTGCTGGTATCGATTCTGATATCAGCGTGACCTGCTATCGGCTCTAGCAGCTCTATCTCTCTTTTGATAGCCGCTGGCAGGTTAAAGGCGATATGACGGGCATTATCACTGTCCACATCTTGCGACATCAGCGGATGGACACGGCGAGTGGCATTGAACCGCGCGATTAAAGTATGCTCTTGCGCGGTGACATAAACGACTTTGACCGCCTGCTTGCCATACGTTACCTTTAGCGCCTCATAAGTCTCGGCAAAGTTAGACAAATCAGCGCGCGGTGTGCGAATATCGACTCCAAGGGCGATACGGCGTATACCGCTTTCCCTCACCAGCTTATGAACTGCCTGTGGCACTAAAGACAAAGGCAAATTATCGATAGAATAATACCCAAGATCTTCTAAGATATTGAGCACTGATGTTTTGCCAGAGCCTGAGCGGCCTGAGACGACAAGGATGCTAAGTGCATCTGCAGCGGCTGGCCGTCGCACTTGCTCCAAAGCCTGTTCAGACGGCTGATTGCTATTGTGTTGATCCATGTCCATCATCCACCTGTCCTAGGTTATCCAAGCCATACATACTAAACCACGCTACTCAGCCATCATAAAAGCGGCCTTGCTTTTGCCACAGAGCGGCTATGGCAATTGTGGTCGGTAGTTGACGCTATTGCTTCTTGCACATTGCGATATTACGATGTCTAATGATATGACGGCGAATTGCATAATGACTACTTAAGCGTCACTAGCTGGTTGTCCAATAAACGCGCGCGCCCAAGCCATGCCGCTACCAAAATAACCATGTCTTGCTTATCTTTATCAAAATCCTCTGTTATAGCATCCAGCTCAGCGGTTTTTATCTCTAAATAGTCAACAGTAAACCCTGCATTTGTGAGGTGCTCACGCGTCTGTGCAAGTAGCGCCGTTATGTGCGGCAATATCAAGCCTTGCTGCGCTATCTTTATATCTTGCAATTGCTGCGCCAAACTTTGCAGCGCTTGATGGAGCACAGGAGCCACCTGCCGCTCGCTGGCCGTTAAGTACTGATTGCGTGATGATAGCGCCAAACCGTCAGCAGCACGGACAATGGGCGCGGCGATAATCTCTAGCGGATAACTAAGATCTCGCACCAACTGCTTGATAATCGCCAACTGCTGGTAATCTTTTTGTCCAAACACTGCCGCATCAGGCTGGATGATATTGAACAGCTTTGACACCACGATACCCACCCCATCAAAGTGTCCAGGACGTGACTGCCCGCATAGCTGCGCGCTAATCGTCCCTGCCAGCACTGATGTCGCGGGCGGCAATACTGGATACATCTCCTCGATACTGGGCGCAAAGACATAGTCCGCTGCCACTGTGGCAAGCTTTGCTACATCGTCGTCCAGCGTGCGCGGGTAGCTATCAAAATCTTCACCTTCACCAAACTGCGTGGGATTGACAAAAATACTCACCACCACGATATCAGCGTGTTGCTTGGCGATGTTTACCAGCTCAAGGTGGCCATCATGCAGATTACCCATCGTCGGCACCAGAGCGATAGATTGCTGAGGGCGATGCGGCTGCAGCGCTGCACGCAAGTCTGATATCTGCTGATAAATGATTGGCATGATAAAGCCTTCTGTTCTTAATAATCGTAATTGCCCAAAGACAAAGTCAAACTCACTAAAAGGTTAAGCTATCATCAATCCAGCATAAAACTAGCTAAATTGATGCTGGGTGGTAGGAAAGCTGCCCTCACGTACCGACTGCTGATACAGGGCAAATGCGCCTTCAATACTACCAGCACGATTGCGCTCATCGGTCAAAAAATCATGGACAAAACGCGGCACGCGGCCGTGCGCCATACCGAGCATGTCATGCATGACCAGCACTTGACCATCAGTATCTGCGCCTGCGCCGATTCCGATCACTGGTACTGCGACTGCTTGAGTCACCGCTTTGGCCAGCTCAGCGGGCACACACTCTAATACTAGCAGCGCTGCGCCTGCGTCGACGACGGCTTTGGCATCAGCCAGTAGCTTGTCTGCTGCCATCTCACCGCGGCCTTGAATTTTATAGCCACCAAAGACATTGACCGACTGCGGCGTCAGCCCCAGATGCACACACGTTGGGGTGCCTGCCCGCGCTAAGGTTGTGACCAGCTCGCATAGCTCACGTCCACCTTCTATCTTTACCACGTGCGCGCCCGCCTGCATCAGCTTGCGGCTATTGGCCACCACTTCTGGCAAAGTGACGTAGCTCATAAACGGCAGATCCGCCAAAATCAAAGCGCTGCTGTTACTCCGAGCGATATTGGCGGTATGATAAACCATATCGTCAACCGTGACTGGCAGCGTTGAGTCATGGCCTTGAACGACCATCCCCAAACTATCACCGATTAAGATCGTGTCAATCTGCGCCTTGTCCATCATCCGCGCAAACATCGCATCATAGCAGGTTAGGCACGTAAACTTGGTGCCTTCTTTTTTAAATTTATTTAGCGTAGATAACGTCGTCATATAGCCCTCAATCTCTTTGATTATCAGCTGAATATTTGGCGAGCGCACCGCTCATGAGTTACTTTTTAATAACTTGAGACCTGTCCAATCGCAGCTTGGTGGATAGTCCGCAATCGGCTTGCCCAATACCTGTAGCTCTGGCGCTATCTCACGTAGCGGCAGCAAGACAAAGTTACGCTCACACAATCCAGCATGCGGTATGGTCAGCTTAGCGTCCGTCATTTGCAGCTGATTATATAGCAAAATATCGACATCCAAACTGCGCTCACCCCAACGGCGCAAACGCGCGCGTTTTGCCTGTGCCTCTAGCTTCTGACAAAACGCCAATAGCTCAAACGGCAATAACGTCGTCTCAAACCCCGCGACCGCATTGATAAAGTCAGGCTGGTCTTGTGGCCCCATCGGCGCTGACGCATAAAACGATGATACCCGCAGATGCCGTATCTGCGCATGCGCTTGCATCGCGTTGAGGGCGGTCTGTAGATGTTCGGTCGGCGAGCCCAGCTCATTGGCCAAATTACTACCTAACCCCACATAGGCGCATGCCCACTCTGCCGCGTCCTGATTACTGCTGTGACCATGTGTGCTATTGACGTCTACAGCACCATCGGCACTTTGACTGTTATGAAGGCGATTATTCATACCATTGGCTCTCACAGTCACCGATCAAGCGCCTTCAGCACTAGGCTGTCGACGGCGACGCTTTGCAGGTATCGGGCCTTTATCCGTCTCTATCAGACTGATGAGCGGCTGAGGCATTGCAGTTTGTGTTTTTTTGCTTGTGCTGGGCACGGACGTTTTTTTAGCGGTAGCGGCTTCTTTATTGTCTGTGCCGCGCTTAGCTGGCGGCTCAGCTTCGGTAGTAGACTGAGCAGCAGGTTTTGGCGCTTGTTTTGCATAAGCCTTAGCCGGTTTTACGGGCGTCTGCTCGCTGGCATCGGTCGCTTGCAGTTTGGTCGTAGTAGCAGTACTGCTGGGCTGACGGCGGCGACGCTGATAAGGTATCGGCGCATTATTGAGACTCACCAGTGCTGGCGACTGGGCAACCGTGAGCGCAGGCTTATCTGACACTGATGCGACGGCTGTGTGCTTATCCTCGCGGCTAACGGCTTGAGCCGATGGCGTCTGCTGTGTTGTGGATGGGTTTTCTGCTTGCGCCTTTGATTGTTTTTGCGGTCGTTTTTGCGCGGCTTGCTGTTTGTCTTGAGCAGCGCTTTGAGCCTCTTTATCTTGCGGCAGCTGTTTTTTTAGCGGCGGTACGACTTTATCGTGCTCGATGACAAACAATGGCTTTGGCGCGGCAGGCTTTTTATGCGATTGCTTGATAGCGGCCAGTGACAATTGCTGCAATTGTGCCAGCTCAGCCTCGTCCTGCGACAATGGCTGATTGTCATCATGACGACCAGCGCTTGACTTACTGTTTGGCTGACTATTTAATTTGCTAGTCGCTGGCTGTGATTTGGCACGGCGGCGACGCGCAGGAATACCGCCTGTATCAGCACTGTCTTTTTGAGGCGCATTTGATGGCTTGGACGACGCGGTATCTGTCACGCTATCGATACTGCTATCTGACTTTTGGTTTTGGCGATTGCGCCCACGGCCGCGCTGGCCTTTTTTGTAGGCGCCGCGGCGTATGCTTTCATCAAATGCGTCAATCGCTTGCTGCTGCTCGGACCTGGAGAGCGTCTGATACGTCTGCCACCATTCGCCCATACCATTGGTCGACTCAGACAAGGGATGCTCGGCATCGCCGCACTGCTCACGCAGCAATAAAAAATCAAAACCTGCGCGAAAACGTGGATGCTCAGAGAGTTGGACTATTTGCTTGTTACGCGGTGCGGACAGCTTGGGCTGCAAAATCCAGATATCACGGATAAATTGCTCAGCAAACTTTGGAATGGCGGTTTTGATACGCTGACGGTCGATGACTTTGCCAGCGGCGTGCAGTTGCGCATCGGCAAAAGGCATGTTGCGTTTTTTGGCTTTTTCTAGCTGATGCAGGTAGTTTTCCCACAATAGCGCCGCATAAAAGAACGCCGGATTGATGCTTTTGCCAGCAGCGATGCGCTTATCGGTATTGATCGCCACTTGCTTGACCAGTGCGCTTGGCTCAGCAGGTGGATAAATGACCAAACTATCTATCGCCCCTGACTCAAACAATAACGGCAATAGCGGTACCAAATAGCCACCGGTAAACATCTTTTGCGTCTCGTCATAAAGACGATGCGGCGATATTTGCTCAAGTAGCGCCCAGTTGTCCTCGTGGAACTGCTCCGCCAATGCCTCATCAAACTCAAAGCTAAGCTTGGCCTTAAAACGCAGCGCCCGTAGCAGACGTACAGGGTCTTCTTCGATACGAGTAGGCGCGTGGCCAAGCAGACGAATGATGCGGTTGTCGATATCGTCAAGCGCCCCACAAAAATCATGGACCACGCCTTTGAGTGGTTGATAATAGAGCGCATTGATAGAAAAATCACGACGGGCAAAGTCCTGTTTGATATCGCCCCAGACATTGTCGCGCAAAATCATACCATCTTGGTTGGTATTGGCGTTATTGGTCGGTGGCCCGCGAAACGTCGCCACTTCAATCAGCTCACGGCCAGAATACACATGCGCCAATTGAAAGCGGCGACCGATGATACGGCAGCGCTTTCCAAAGACGTCTTTGATCTCATGCGGCTTGGCATCCGTCACTGCGTCAAAGTCTTTTGGACGCAGACCCAATAATGTGTCACGAACCCCGCCCCCGACGATATAGGCATCAAACCCAGCTCGGGTCAATGTGGCAATGACTTCAGTAATGGAATTGGGTAATTCAGATTTATTCAGTTCTAACTGCTTGGCGGCACGCTCGGCCATGCATCTACTCCTCGCCGGTATTCTTTGATCACCCCTAACAGACACAGTGTTTATCAGGCGGATGTAACGACTAGTTTAACAAATTTTGCGCCTGCTGGGTGTGTTATGACCGCTACTTACGTGCTATTTTGTCAATATTCGCCTTGATTATTGCCAAACGCCTTTATTCATCTTGTACGCTGATGCGCGCTCGGTTTTTCTCAACGGTCTTCTGCCCGATGCCTTTGACCTTTGCCAAGTCATCTACCGTCTGAAAACCGCCAAACATCTCGCGGTATAAAATAATCGCCTGCGCTTTACTACTACCGATACCGTGCAGCGAGACCAGCTCGCCCTCACCAGCACGATTGATATTGACCACCGTTTGCGTGCGTGCATGCAACTGCGCGGCCTCTTGCGCCAATAAAGACGCATATGCTTGCTGCGGACTGGCAAAACAAGTCGCTGCCAAGGCCTCGCTTAGCATGAGTGTCATGATAAGCACTGCCCCAGCGGCGGCCGCACCGATCAAGCCAGGTTTATGATGAGCGTTCATGTCGTTTTGCCGCCTCCCACAAGGCATCCATCTCCTCAATATCGCTATCTTCCAAGCTTTTACCTAACTGCGCTAACTGTGCTTCGATATAGCCAAAGCGTGATTTGAATTTATGCACACAGGTCAGCGTTGCCGCTTCGGCGTCAAGGCTGAGCTTGCGCGCCACATTGACCAGCGCAAACATACAATCACCCAGCTCTTTTTCGATATCGCTAATATTGGCTTTTATCTCCGCCTTGGATTTATCCCTAACCTCCGCCTTTAACTCCTCGATCTCTTCTTCTAACTTCTCAAAAGCGCCGCTGATGCCCTCCCAATCAAAGCCCAGTTTTGACGCTTGGCTTTGTACCGACTGCGCTTGCATCAGCGCGCTACCCGCTTTGGTATTATCCAGTCGGCGCTTGGGTTTGCCGCGCGCCTCGCGGGCTTGTTGCTCCTCCGCTTTTATCTCATCCCAGCGCGCTTTGACCGCAGCCTCGTCTTTAAGACTCTCCGCTTCAAACACATGCGGATGACGACGAATGAGCTTCTGTTGCAAAGTGGTAATCACGTCACTCATATCAAAACGCCCTTGCTCCGCGTAGAGCTGGCAATGAAAAATCACTTGCAGCAGTACATCACCCAGCTCGCCCTTGATGTCTTCGTCATCATCCGCTTGTACCGCTTCGCCAAGCTCGTAGGCCTCCTCAATGGCATAAGGAATCAGGCTATGATTGGTCTGTTTTTTGTCCCACGGACAGTCAGCACGCAGCCGCGCCATCAAGGCAAGTAAATCATCGATCTGGCCGGTGGCATCAGGGGTGCCCTGTACAGGCGTGGCTGGCAACGTGTTTTGCGCTAACGGTTTCATAAAAGATGCTCTTGTTTTTGCGGGTTGGTTCCTATGACAGCTAGTGTATCATTGAATAGCAACTGGCTTATAATGGTATAAATACCGCCATTCACTGTTTATTGTTTATTAAAGGAATATATCATTATGCCCACCTCTACCATCCCCAGCTATCAACCAGCGCCTGAGTTTCCACTGATGACGATTGGCTCATTTAAGGCCTATGATATTCGCGGTGAGCTCGGCGTTAGTCTCGATGAAGACATCGCTTATCGTATTGGTCGCGCCTTTGCGCAGATATTGTTTCAGCGGTATCAGCAAGCAGCTGCTACTCAAGACAGTGAGCTGGCGACGCTACAGCCCGCTATCGTCATCGGCAGCGACATTCGCCACTCAAGTGAGGAGCTGAAACAAGCGGCCATCAAAGGGATAGTCGATGCAGGCGTCGATGTCATCGACCTTGGTATGACCGGTACTGAGGAGGTGTATTTTGCCACCAGCCACTATGCGGCTTTAGGCGGTATCGAAGTCACCGCCAGTCACAATCCAATCAACTACAATGGCCTAAAGCTGGTCAAAGAGCAGTCAAAACCCATCAGCGCTGATGATGGTCTGGCCGAGATTCAGGCATTGGCAGAGTCTGGGCGATTTACCAGCAGTGATAAATCAGGGGCATTGCAGCTGCTGACAGATAAAAGCGACTATATCAATCACTTGATGACCTTTATCGACACCGATAAGCTCAAACCGCTAAAGCTGGTGATCAACTCTGGTAACGGTAGCGCCGGCCCTGTCGTTGATTTATTGACTGACAAATTGACGCAAGCAGGCGCGCCGATCGACATCATCACACTGCATCATACGCCAGATGGCAGCTTCCCCAACGGCATCCCCAATCCGATGATTACCGCCAACCGAACCGCGACGCAGCAAGCGGTTTTGACTCACAAAGCTGATCTGGGTATTGCCTTTGATGGCGATTTTGATCGGTGTTTTTTGTTCGACGAGACAGGCGAGTTTATCGATGGTAGCTATGTGGTGGGTATGCTGGCACAGGCCTTTTTAAATAAATATCCAAACGAGTCAATCGTCTATGACCCACGAGTGATATACAACACCGAAGCGGTGATTGACGCGCATCAAGGTGAGGCGGTCATCAGCAAGTCTGGGCACTCCTTTATCAAGCAAGTCATGCGCGAGTCGGGCGCGGTCTATGGCGGCGAGATGTCGGCACATCACTACTTCCGCGACTTCTTCTATTGCGACAGCGGCATGATTCCGTGGCTCCTGACCATTGAACTGCTCTCCATCACCGGTAAGACGCTGTCGGAGCTGGTCACCGGCTATATCAATGCCTACCCCAGCTCAGGAGAGATGAACTTTCGCCTAACCACAAATGACGCGCCCGCTATTATTAAAGCCATTGAAGACAAGTATCGCAGCCAAAACCCCAGCAAAACCACCCTTGACGGCCTAAGCCTCGACTTTGGCGACTGGCGCTTTAATTTGCGCGCTTCTAATACCGAGCCGCTCATTCGGCTCAATATCGAAACGCGCGGCGATCAGCCACTTTTGGCGAATAAGATACAAGAGATCGAGCAGTGGCTGGCAGCACAAGGGGCGATGCCAGCGTAAAGCCTGTACATTGGTACAAAGAGTGCTAATGGTCAGATAATAAAGGCTCGCTAGGGAATATGAGCGCGCCTTTATTTCGCACGACCGATGCCCATATAGCTTCCTACCAAGGCCGCAATCTGTGAGCGGCTCATGGCATTCTGCGCATCAAATATCGGCATGGCGTACTGATTGATTTTGCCAATATCTAACTGATCGCGCGGCGACCAACTGATGATAAAAATAGCCTGCGCCTCTGCAAGATGCTGATAAGGCTGGGTAACCAGCTCCAGCAGCGGCTGCTGCCCATACAGCACGGTCAGCTCATGTTGCGCCTTATCACTATAGACCAGTGTGCGGATATTGTACGACCATAGCAAAGCGAGTAACGGATGAATGGCCGAGCCTGAGGTGCGTCCTGAGCCAGCCTTATAACTACCGCCCCAGATCATCACGGTTTTATTATCGATAAACCCATCAAAATACTGCCAAAACTTACGAAATATCAGCTCTTTTTGATCTTCATTGATATGTATGACCGACTCTAAGAGCGGCATATTTAAACGATGGGTTTGGCTAGTTTGCTGCAGCTGCTGCAGCTCACTTGGCAGAGTGTTGCCACCAAAGCCCCACCCAGCTTGTAAGTAACTACTGCCCACCCGCTGATCTAAGCCCATGATACGGCTGACTTGCCCAATATCGACGTTTTGACTATCTGCCAAGCGCGACATCTCATTCATAAAACTCACCCGCGTCGCCAGCATCGCCATGATGCTACTACGAGCAAACTCAATGGTCGCGATATCGGCATGATGGGAGGCGCTTGCATGCTGCATCAATGGCTTTAATACCGCCAAATGCTGACTACTCTCTGGCGTTTTTTCGCCTAGTAGCCACAAGGAAGGGTTTAACATCGAGCTATAAGCATCGCCGTCTTTTAAAAACACAAAGGGCACATAATACACCCATGCCCGCTGCAGCCGCTGCGCCAGTGCAGCCACCTGCCCTAATGCCTGAATACCGCTCATGATCAGCGGTAGCGACTGCTGATGACTGTGATTAAAGGCGGTAATCCAGCCGTCCTCTAGCCATATCGCGTCAATACTGTCTAAAAATAGCCAATATAGCGCCACGCTGGCTGGTTTGGGCGGATTATCAGTGTCATTATGAGTGTTATCACCTATTTTATCATAGTGCTGCAACAGCTGGTCTGCACTATTGGGTAACGGGTGGTGACTGATCAGCTGCTGCTGCTCATACATCTGCCACAGTGCTTGCAGATGATGCTCAAAACCATACTGCTCTAACTGCTGGGCCAGTAGGACTTTATCAGCATACAGATGCACGCACTGACCGAGGCTTGCCAGCACCACCGCACTGGTGATGGCCTCGATACTATGACCGACCAGCACACAGACATCAGTCTCCTTTACTGGCTTTGCTTGCCAGCCCCGCGGGTCAGATGAACGCTTATCACTATTATCCGTGCTCATGATGTTACCTTGTAAACTGATGATTATAGGCTTTAAGACAGCTGATTGATGTGGCGTAGCAGCTGATCGGTGGAGCTATCAAACTGCCCTTCACGCTCGTCTTGCATGGCATGATACACGGACTCCGCCATCTGCTTACCCATCTCAACCCCCCATTGATCAAAGGGGTTGATATCCCAGATGCTGGCCATGACATAGACCTTGTGCTCATACAGCGCAATCAGCGCGCCTAGGCTATGCGGGGTCAGCTCATCGAGCAAGATAGTGGTTGACGGCTGGTTACCGCGGTAGTATTTGTATTTATCAGCAGCGCTATCACTGCCAGCTGTCGCAACGGCGGCATTCCCAAAGGCCAGCACTCGGCTTTGGGCCAGACAGTTGGCGAGCGACAGCTCATGCTGCTGCTGCAGCGGTGCGTTTTTTTGCTTATCATGATAACGGCGCACGCAGGCGATAAAATCACATGACACCTGCTGCGTTCCTTGATGCAGCAGCTGATAAAACGCATGCTGCGCATTGGAGCCGATCTCACCCCACAGTATCGGGCAGGTATCATAGTCGAGACGCGCGCCATGCTGGGTGACTGACTTGCCATTACTCTCCATCTCCAGCTGGGTTAAGTAGCTTGGCAGATAGCTCAAACGCCCATCATACGGCAGTACCGTATGGGCATTGACGCGTAAAAAAGTACTGTTCCAAACAGCAATCAAACCCAATAACACCGGTAAATTCTCTGCAAAATCAGCCTGAGCAAAGTGCTCATCCATACTGTGCGCGCCTGCCAGTAGCGCCTTAAACCCCGCCATACCAATCCGAATGGCCAGCGCCAGGCCGATCGCCGACCACATCGAAAACCGCCCGCCGACCCACTCCCATAGCTGTAGCTGATGCTCAGGATGGATCCCCCACGCGCGCATCTTTTCGCTATTGGCAGAGATACCGATGAAATGCCGGCGCAGCACGCTGTCCTCTGTACCCGCATGGCGTTTGGCAGTAGCGAGCAGCCATGATAAGGCGGTCTTGGCATTGGATAAGGTGTCTACGGTACCAAAAGATTTGGACGAGATAATAAATAAGGTGGTCTCAGGATTGAGGTGCTTGAGTATGTTGTCTAGCTGGGTGCCATCCATGTTGGAGACAAAATGCACGTCGATATCGGTATCAGCCCATTCATCAAGCGCCGTCGTCGCCATCAAAGGCCCAAGATCTGAGCCGCCCACACCGATATTGACCACATCAGTAATGGCCTTGCCCGAAAACCCGCGCCACGTGCCGTTGCGTACCCGCGCTGATAGGCGAGCCACCTGCGCCAGACTGCGATGCACATCAGCCACCACGTCTTGTTCGCCGACCTGTAACGCGGCGGTCGCTGGCAGACGTAGCGCTGTATGCAGTGCCGCGCGCTGCTCGCTGGTATTGACCATCGCGCCTTGTAGCAGCGCCTCGATACGAGCCGACAGCTCACAGCTATCAGCAAGCCCTAACAGAGCAGATAACACCGACGTATCGATACACTGCTTGCTATAATCCATGTATAGCGCCCCCGCCCGCGTACTAAAACGTGTGGCGCGCGTGGCATCTTGCGCAAACAAATCGGCCACCGACCAGCGCTGCGCCGCTAGACTCTGTAGCTGCGACCAATATACCGAGTGGCGGGCGCTGCGATAAGCGCTATCTTGCTGTCTATCGTCCATGGGTTACTTATCATCCGCGAGTTGCCGCTCGGCAAAATAGACAAACGCCTGCATGTATGAGCGCATATCGCCGGCATCATAGCTATCGCCGCGCATCGTCGTCACATTGACCCCAGACTCACTAATCAGCGCATCGATGGCGTCGGTCAGCTGAATCTCACCACCGACCGAGGCGGTAGTCTGCGCCAGATAATCAAAGATGTGGTTGCTAAACACATAGCGGCCGACCACGGCAAGATTGGATGGCGCGTCTGCTAAGCTGGGCTTTTCGACGAACCCTGCCACTTTAAAGCTGCTATTGCTGTTTGTGTTGTCATGGATATCGCTCGCATCACTAAACGCTTGACTCAATTGCGCGATGCCGTATTTATGCACATCCTCATCTGCCACGGTCTCGACCAATATCTGCGAATGACCATCATTGGCAAAGGCATCGATCATAAAGGCTAAGTTGTCCACGCTCATATCGGTGGTGTATGGATCGAGCACCACATCAGGCAATAACACCGCAAAGTCATGCTCGCCGATGATGGGACGGGCGGCTAATACCGCATGACCCAACCCCAATGCCTTGCCCTGACGGATCATCGACACCGTCACGTCCTCTGGTAGCCAGTTCAGGCTATCGGCCAGCTCGTCTTTGCCTTTATGACGCAGCTGCGTATCTAGCTCGGCATTGATATCGAAGTAGTTTTCGATTGCGCTCTTTTGCGCATGGCCAACGAGGACGATGTGCTTGATACCAGCGGCGATGGCTTCTGCCACCACATAATGAATGGCGGGGCGATTGCCAAGCGGCAGCAGCTCTTTGGGCACGGATTTGGACAGTGGCAGCATACGGGTGCCAAAGCCTGCGACGGGGATAACGGCGTGGGTGATGTTTTTCATATTGGTTTATTCAAATCGATTTATTATAAAGTAGAAGCATGATAGGGTTTTACTCGTACTGAGTACATTTCGTTCAGTGACCATCATAACCGTTTGGATTTTGACTTTGCCAGCGCCATGTATCTGCACACATCTCCGCGACAGACAGCTTAGCGTGCCAGCCAAGTAGTGACTTTGCTTTATCGGCACTGGCATAGCAGCTGGCGATGTCTCCGGCACGCCGCGCGACAAACTGATACGGCACACGCTGCCCTGTGGTATCGGTAAAGGCATTAACCAGCTCTAACACCGACGTACCTGTGCCAGTCCCTAAATTAATAGGCAAAAACCCTACTGAGCTTTGCTGTACATGAACTTGCTGCTGTAAATAATTCAATGCCGCGACATGACCGGCTGCCAGATCAGTGACATGGATAAAATCCCGCACGCCCGTGCCATCGATGGTCGGATAATCATTGCCAAAGATGCTAAGTTTCTCCAGCTTACCGACAGCGACTTGCGAGATATAGGGCATGAGATTGTTTGGAATGTCGTTTGGGTCTTCGCCGATCTGCCCTGATGGATGCGCGCCTACTGGATTGAAGTATCTCAGAGAGATTAGACTCCAGCTAGTATCGGAGACGGCTAGATCTTCTAGGATATGCTCGACGGTCAGCTTACTCTGACCATAGGGATTGGTACAGGAGCGCGGGGCGGTCTCATCGATAGGGAGAGTCTCAGGATCACCATAAACCGTAGCAGAAGAAGAAAAAACGAGGTTTTTAACGTCGTACTCTGCCATGACTTCGAGTAAGGTGATGGTGCCACTGACGTTGTTATTATAATATAGTAAGGGCTTGGCGACGGATTCACCGACGGCTTTTAATCCCGCAAAATGTATGACACCAAAGAATTGATGCGCGTCGAACACTTGTCTTAATGCCTTGACATCACGGATGTCACCCTTAATAAACTCAATGGGCTTGCCGATAAGGTGAGAGACACGATTTATCGCTTCACGGCTACTATTAGATAGATTGTCATAAACAACTATCTCATAGCCTGCTTGATGTAAGGCTATACAAGTGTGTGAGCCGATGTAGCCTGCGCCGCCAGTTACTAAGATTTTGTTTGTCATAGACAGTACCAACAATTTTATTGTGTGTTGTTTCATTTTTTTGATTATAAATGCAACTATACTGGTAACCAATCAATATTACCAACATCAATAGCTTATATACAGCTATCGCCAGCTATGAATGCCATAAAGATCAAAGCTGACTTTAGCACATTATGGTTGAAACACGTTATACTGGTGTTTGCTTTCTACCTACTCAAGCTATCCATTATATTATGAAATTTGAAGCCTATATCCAGCCACTACTCTCAGGCTACTACAAACACTATCGCCAGCCTGAACAACGGTTAGCCTTGGTCGTCGGTATGTGGCCATGGCGAGATATGGTGGGAGACTGGGTATTTGAGTCAGCGCATATCCAGATTCAGCGGCACTTTACTCAGCGCTATTTTGAACAGTGGCTCAAACCCTTTATCAGTCGGGTCAATCCTGTCGTTTATATCTGGGGCTATAAAGCGCCTGATTATTTGATTGACTATGTCCGTGAGCAAGGGCTGGATGTTTTCTTCTTAGAAGATGGTTTTATTCGTTCAGGGCCTGATGATGATAGCAATACTCCACCACTCTCTATCGTGATGGACAGTCAAGCACCCTACTTCGATACCACGCGCCCAAACGATTTGACTGATCTCATCGCAAACTTTGACTTTGAGCAAGACAGCTATGATGAGAAATGGGCGCAAGAAATGCTAGATTATTATATCTCGCATCGGGTGAGCAAATACAATCATCAGCCTTATGTCGATGTCGCACCCATCTATGGGGTGAAAACTAAGAAGCGGGTATTGGTGCTAGGGCAAGTGCCCCATGATGACTCATTAAAATACGGTGGCGGTGAAAATATCACATTGCTGGATATGGTCAATCAGGCCATCGAAGACAATCCTGATGCGCAAATCATTGTCAAACCACACCCTATGACGCTGAACGATCCGTCTACCGTCAGTGCACTCACTGAGCTAGAGTGTCTTATTCTCACCCAATCTATTCATTTGGTCGATGCTTTAGAGACTGTCGATCATGTGTATACAATTACGTCATTGGGTGGGTTTGAGGCGTTACTAAGAGGGAAAGATGTTACGGTTTTAGGGCGACCTTTTTATCAAAGCTTGTGTTCAAGTATCTCAGATCTGGGACAGACTAATAAGCTTATAGCATTCTATGCTGTAAGCCGTTATCACTATTGTCTATAGCTAAATTTACTTATAATAACGCTCTAACATAGTCATTAAACGTTCATGATAATCAGGGAGTTTGTTTACACCTTCACTCTTAAAATCATTAGCGCAAAAAGAATGCGGTGAAGCGTTTTGTTTCTTTAAGTTTAATAGCTTCTCATAACGTGTGACTGCATGCCTTGAACGTATGTTGAAGTAGTAGCAGATATCAACCTTTTCTATAGCTTTAGATTCACAATACAGCAACCAAGGCACCAAAAAAGAGGCCATATTAAGATCGTTATGACCACGAAACTTATTAGGTAAAAAGGCTCTGATTTCTTTTTCAAATAACTGCCATGCGTATTCATACCCTGATTTTTTTAAAGGGAAATAAGTATGAACAAGCGGATTCTTAATATTATACGGATAATGTCTTTTAAGTAGCTCAATACTTCTTAATGACGCCTTAAGGGTAGGTGTCTCCATTCCTTTGCGCTGCATATTATACAAATTCTTAGTCGAAACAAATAACGAGCTGATATTATTAGCGGAAAAAAAATGTTCTTTAGGTAGCTCTTTTGCGACGAACACATCATCGTTAAAATAAATGAAGTCTTCTGATAAATCAGGAATTCGATAAAGAAAAGCTTCAATCACATGTGAATTAAATGTCGGTAGATACTGAGGTTCAATAATCTCGGTATGATCGACAATAGTGACTCCCTTTACTTTATGTAGCCAGCTTGGTATTTGGTTATCGGTAATGATATATATATTTCTTACCCAAGGTAAATACTTCTTGACTGCTTTAACTGAATAGAACAGCTCATTATGGTTATCGAAGCGGGCACTGTCCGTAGCATACTGACCTATGTTTGCACGTTTACTATTAGCCTTGTAATGCTCGTACTTCTGTTGCCATGCTTTGTCCGTGTTATCTACCCAAGTAAAGACAACATCTATTACCATATCATCAAGCATATCTACTGTATTGATGTTGGAGTACTCTACAAATGCGGTTTCAACAGCTTCGTCTACGCCAAGCTCAGTATTAGTAACAGGATAACGCTTATTAAAATAATCGCGAAAAAAGACTCCAGGATTATTTTTCAATTTTTTAAGTTTGCGTTTATAAACTTTCATTTCTGTATCCTCTCATACCTCTCGAGGTTATACTATTCGATCATTATGATTATACTTAAGTAAAAAGCTAGGCAGATGCCTAGCTTCATATACACGCACTTTCAATCTGAACTAACCTTTCAAACTATCGAATCGACTCCAATTTTCTGAGTTATCGCATGCGGGATATATGGCTATCATACCTTTGTAACAGTATTTAGCCAAGTCAGTATCTTCTACCAATAAAGAAATCTCTGCTACCAAATGCCAGTACTCATAAGCGTGTTCTATAGTAGGTTTTACAGCATTGTTGTAAGCTTCATCAATTAAGCCCAGTCTATATCTAGCTAATGTTAGTGGATAGATGAGTTTTTCCTTACTTTCTTGACCAAGCGTAGACGCCTGTTCAAGTAGTTCTTGCCACTGTGATCTCTGCGCTAGTACCCTTACATATGTCAATCTAAACTCATCATTATGAGGGTACATACTTATCATTTCTGGCAACAGCTCCATCAATGAATCAAAATTACCCATGCCCCAGAGAGATAGTACATATTTCTGTATTTCTGTTTGGGGCAAAATACCAATATCACCATTTACCGTTGCATTATATTGAGCAATACATTTATCGTAGTTATCTCTAGAATAAGCCAGACGAGCGATTTCTATTCGACACCTTGGATTATTTTTTGTATGGCGCTCAAAATTAGCTAATTGCTGATGGGCTTGTTCAAAGTCTGATAGGTGACGATAGGCTTGTGCCATTAAATTTTCTGGTTGGTACTCTGTTAGTTGTTCAAGATCGAATTTTGACAGCTCATTTTTTAACAGATCAATAATGGCTTGCCACTGCTTATAGAGGCGTAAAGACCAAGCTTGTATTATAAGGTATTGTGCTTCATTTAATTGTCCTTCTTGTACCTCTTTTTTAAGTTTTTCAAACTCAGCAACTTTGCCTGTTTTAGCATAGCTAAACAGTAGCATAAACTTAAACTCTTCATCTAATGCTGTCATAGAACTCAACAGCTTAATCACCTTTTGCCAGTTGGTAGTGGCATACGCTACCTTTGCTTTCCAGTAATTAATTTCATCTTGGCTACTATTATCCGATTCTAATGCGGCAAAGAGTTCCGTAAATTTATTTTGATTAAATAGAGCTTTATTTAAGACTTCCTGCGCCTCTCCTATCTGAGCTTCGTCACCATGTTCGATAAGTAGCAGACTACGTGACTCTGCCAAGTCCCATACTTCGTTATCGTTGGCGGAAACAGTCATATCATATAGTAAGTTAACATTTAACTCTTTAACTTCAGGCTCGTCTAATGCGATTATAGCCTGATAGACACGTTCACAGTTGTTAGTGTCACGGTAAGCAAAAGTTTCCTGAATTCTATGTGCATAAGGTTCTAATGGCTTCCCCTCGTTCTTCAACACACTTTCTAAACTGCTAACCAAGTCTTGTTCAGTGGTTACAACTGGGCCAAAACCATGCTCTCTATATATAAAATAATTAGGTTTAGAAGTATGAGCTCCAGATAAAAATTTCTCCTCGTCAAATTGATAATAAATCACTTGCTTATTCAAAAAAGCCATTTCAAATGCGACTGATGAATAGTCCGTAATCATTAACGCTGATTTCTGAAACAAAGGCTGAATGCTGCCTACATCATGGGTAATGACATCAACATACTCTGGAATATCGAATAAGTGCGAGTAAATTTGTACATTTGCGTGAGGAAAATAAATAATCTTATAATCGTACTCCAAGCTTAATTGCTTTAACTTTTCATTATTTAAAAAGCTCTGCCATTTTTGTGCATACTCAGTTTGCATAAAGTTTGGATTAAACTCACGCTCAGCAGTCTTTCCACTTACAAGCTTCCCTACTATATCCTTACGCCAAGTAGGCATAATGAGAATTTGTTTTTGTGTATCATTACCTGCAAGAAGGCTATCATAACGAGGCTGACCTGTTAACTTAACCTCTCTATCTGTAAAAAAGTAGTTAGATATATCCCCTGCAATACTATTATATTCATCTATTGTACTTGTCAAAAAGAAATCAAAGTTTTTTGCTTTTAACCATTTTGATAAATCATTATGTATAACACCATGTTGTAAAAAAATAAAATTCTTGTTTAATAAGCTTTTTCTTCCATCAAAATGCATAATATAGTCACTAGCATTTGAACTTAGGATTTTATTACTTGATCTTAGTGCTATATTAGATTCGAAACTCTGCATATCTACGAGGTTAAAACCTTCTGCTTTTAGCCTACTCCAATCATGTGATGTTGCATTTAATCCAAATAATAACTGGTCTTTACGCATTTTCGTTTCATTCATAACATAGCGATATAAGTGCTCTGCATTGTCATCAGCCTTTAAATCACTATCAATAAAAAACCAAGTTTGCTTACTAAGAGGAATAGTCTCACCAGAGTCTTCAAAAAAATTAAATATATTTTTCTTTCCTAAGTTTTTAAATCGGCGAGCTCCAAGATGAATCATTGACTGATTATTGTTGATAAAAAGCTTTAAAACATTATGTTTTTCTGGGATTTTAACCCATAAGATATACTCAAAATTAAATACTCTATCTAACAGATCATGTTGTAGCACTTTCATATGGCTCGCAACAACATCCTCTCCATCAAATTGAAAACTTATTAAGTCATCTCGGCTATCACTAAAATATCGAACACGAAATAACTTCTTGTTATGGTTATAACTATCTATATAAGCTCTCTGCAGCTCAGCTTTGATAGCTTTATTTTTAAATACATTTAACAATCCAATCTTGTTAGCAAATAAAGCTTTTGAATATCCATAGTTAAAAATACAGTCTTCATCAATATAGTAGAATACTTCATCTAATAGAGCTAGAAAACGTTGTTTTTGACTTTCTTCTAGAAATCCAACGGCTAGGTCATTATCGACAATTTTCGATACTATCCAAGTTACATGATACAACACAGCCATTTGAATACTGACTGGAACATAATTCAGTTTCATTAAAGATACTTGACATAGATCTAATAAACTTTCCGAGATAGTAGTACCAAAATTGCTTGCTTCTTCCCATACTGAGTCAATTGTATGAGCCGCTGTACTACGATGATAATATTTGGCATTCTTGACAAACCCAATTTTACCTTTACTATTAAATAAAACATACTTATTAATAAAATGTGTATCCTCAAAGATTACCTTAAGATTTTCATTAAATCGCAATTCGGTTCTATCTTTGTCTAGTAATGACTTTTGAATAAAGACACCACATACTGAAGTTAAAATATCTGCACCTTGATTTTTGACTTCAATAATTTTGTTAGCACCTTTAAAAGCAAAGCGCTTCTTGAGAGGGTGTGAATCACTATAACTATTATACTCGTCATCATAACGTATGATATTAGCTACTACTAAGTCTAAGTCTCCTTCCTTCGAAATACACTTTTCTATTTGATAGAAAAAATCAAAACCCACAAAATCATCTGGATCAATAAAAGTTACCCATTTGGTATTTACGTATTCTAAACCCAGATTACGTGCAGATGACTGACCGCCATTATTTTTATAGTAATAATGGATATTTTTTGGATAACGTTTTTGCCAGCTTTTTATAATATTAGAAGATTGATCAGTTGATCCATCATCAACCAAGATAACCTGAATATGCTTTTTAAAGTCAATATTTTGTTTGATAAGACTTTTGAAGAAATCGTTAAGATAGGGTTCGGAATTCCATACTGCTACGACTATCGAATAGACTTCAGTAGCTACTTCCTTTTTTGAAACATACTTATGTATCTGTGCACTTCTCTTATTATAAGAATCCTCAATAAATACTAAAGGGTCTTTCTTAAACTTATTAATACGACGTACCAGTATTTTTTTTTGTTTACTACTAATAGGCAGTTTATCTACTAGATTTCTTTTAGGTAGCTTGATGTTCATATTTTCACTCTGTAAGAATTCAATCAATAAGGAATATTGAGTTTAATTATGCTTAGTGACACAATAAAAATTACTGCTCTTCGCATTTTCCTTGACATACATAGCTGGCTCTTCCTCGTATAGCACATTCGGTCGTTCCCAACAAACATCTTCTTTAACAACTTTTGCAGGAGTCCCAGCTATAATGCAATTATTAGGATAGGTTTTGTTAGTTAAAGAGAACGCTCCAACTATTGAACCAGAACCTATTAGACTACCACCAAAAATAGTTGCACCGTATGAAACCCAAACATGGTCACCTATTTCTATACTCTCAGATAAATTAATTCGGCGCCCCGTTTCAACTTCGTAGATAGCATGAGCATCATCTGTTCTAATCTGATTTGAGGTAGCAAACATACAATCCTCTCCAATGCTAACGCCTGTAGCTTCTGCACAAGTAATATAAACTGCATTTGTACTTGTTGCCCGATCTTTAATAGTTAAATAACAATTATACCCTAGTCTCCAATTCCCACTCATTCGCACATCCTTACCAATATATACTTGAGCATTATTTCCTAAACACTGGATGCTAACATTACGTATCTTAGTCTCTGGATGTATCACGATCTTATTGTTAGTACCTTGAAAATTGAAACGACAATTATGGAGATTCTTTGGAGCTTCTATCATATTGCCATCATTATCTAAATAGTTACCATCTATACTGTTCACTTTCTTATTATTCTTTTTTAAGTCTTTATTCTTCAAATTGAACACCTGATCGATTAACTTTAACAGAGTAGATAAAACCTCTAATAGGTGATTTGTATTAGAGGAAGTGAACTTAAGTACTTGATAGCGACCTGCGGTTTTAAAACCAAAATTTTTCAGCATATCTTGTACAAAACTAGGAAGGGGTTTTTCTGATATAATACTTAATCTTTCAAGATTGTTTTCATACTTTAAACAAATTTGATGTTCCTCATCAATAAAGTTAAACTCAACTTTATTATTAACAATTAGAAAATTAGCATTCTTCGGACTATAAACGACTAGAACTTTTTGCACTAAGTCTAATATAAACATTAGTATTCCCTAATTATATTTTTTCGATATATTTGACTCAACGTTTCTATATAACAATTTCTCTGCAATACTTCCAAGTATCTTATTACCGTCGAAAAGAAGGTTGATTAGCGTTATTTGTTCTGGAACAGACTGGGCAGTAATATGAGGATGCGTTTTTATCATGCTATCTTTGGATAAATCTATAATCTCAATCAAACCATTCGACTGCTTAGATAAATGAACACTATGCTCATAATTAAATGGATGAGCTTTAGATGCAAACACATACATTTTTTTAGTATTACTTTCGGCCTGATTAATTATCTTATCAGTTAAATTAGCTTCTCTGAAATTTTTTACAAAGTGCCAGTCTTTATTTGCATTATACTTTGCTGCATTAATAATTGGGTCCCCTGCAACAGCATGATAGTTCCCAAGCGATGCATGAACTAAAGCGCCCGCTCCCCCTTTAGACCCACCATACAAAATAACGTCATCTAAAGAAATATTATTATTTTTAGCAACTTTTTTGATTAAATCTTGAATTAGATTTTCATAATTCGGAAAATTAGGAGTATTTACAAAGTATGAACCGTGCGATAAATTTGTATCAGCAAGGCGCAGTACATAAACATTTTTGACTAAACTTCTTTGTACATCAGTAAAAAACTGAACAAATTGTCGATCCATGGCGTTGTTACTATCATAACCACTACCTCCATTCATATGAGAGAATAAAACAAGTAGCCTATTTGGCAAAGTACTAGACCTGCGTTTAGGAGGAGGTGATGTGATGGTGTACATCAGATCTAGATATCTTCTGACATGCTCATAACTAGCAATACGCTCTGGATGATAATCTGTGCGTTTTATAAACACAGAATAACCTCTCATATGGCTAATCATAACGTAGTCGTTTCTTGTTAATTCTATGTATTTCTCGTAAATATCGCCACCCTTTCGTGCTAACTTTAACATGCTAAAACCAGTATTTGTTTGCACGACAATACGTTTTTTACTGTAGTCTGGATTGAAGTCCTCCAAGCTTAAATACGAGGTTAGTAATTGTACATAATCTTTATCATACTCTTGTGCTTTCCATTTCATAACATTCACATTCATCAAATATAAAAACACCCCATTGTAGGGGTGTTTTTATATTTTTTCAAGTTAAACTACTGAATTTACTCATATTCTCTTAAAAAAATATGCTACCAGCCAGTAACTTCTTTTAGCTTCTCACCGATCTTCGCTGGATCACGAGTATAAGCGATGCCCGCATCTTCAAAGGCTCTAAACTTCTCTTCTGCAGTACCTTGACCACCAGAGATGATCGCGCCAGCATGGCCCATACGCTTGCCTTCTGGAGCGGTTACACCAGCGATATAGCCGACCACAGGCTTCGTCACATGGTCTTTGATATAAGCGGCGGCTTCTTCTTCAGCAGTACCACCGATCTCACCGATCAAGATGATCGCTTCGGTCTGTGGATCTTCTTCAAACAGTTTTAGCGCGTCGATTTGGTTCATACCAGGGATAGGGTCACCACCGATACCGATACAAGTTGACTGACCAAAGCCAAGCTTAGTAGTTTGAGCTACAGCTTCGTAAGTCAAGGTACCAGAGCGTGAGATGATACCGACTTTACCTGGCTGATGGATGTGGCCTGGCATGATACCGATTTTGCATTCGCCTGGGGTGATGACGCCTGGGCAGTTAGGACCAACCAAACGCACGTCGCCTGCTTCTTCTAGATAGCGTTTGGCTTTTAGCATATCGAGAGTCGGTACGCCTTCAGTGATCACGACGATCAACTTCACGCCTGCATCGATTGCTTCAACGATAGAATCTAGTACAAATGGTGCTGGTACGTAGATAACAGAAGCATCCGCTTGAGTCGCTTCCATCGCTTCCGCCATTGTATTAAATACTGGTAGGCCTAGGTGCGTTTGACCGCCTTTACCTGGCGTGACACCGCCGACGACTTTGGTGCCGTATTCGATGGCTTGCTCTGAATGGAAGGTACCATTTTTACCCGTAAAACCTTGTACCAATACTTTGGTATCTTTATCGATTAATACACTCATTATTTTTTCCTTGTATTCGGTTGTCTTGTGACAGCGACTTGACGACTGATGACCACTATCAATGATGATCTGACAATGACGATCTGAGCTTATCAAGTGCCATCACGCTTTGACGACTATGCGATAGCGCTTATATGCTTAAAGTTTGGTTTTATTGCCCTACTCTAAGGCGCTGGCGCAATCGGTATTAAGCTTGTACAGCTTCGACAATTTTTTGTGCAGCGTCTGCGAGGCCCTGAGCTGAGATCAGTTTTAGACCAGACTCTTCTAGGATTTGCGCGCCTTTTTCAGCGTTGTTACCTTCTAGACGGACGACCACAGGTACTTGTACGTCGACTTCTTTGACCGCAGCGATGATGGCTTCTGCGATCATGTCACAGCGTACGATACCGCCGAAGATGTTGATAAGAACGCCTTCTACGCTGCTGTCTTCTAGGATGATTTTGAACGCTTCTACAACGCGATCTTTGGTTGCACCGCCGCCCACGTCTAGGAAGTTAGCAGGCTTGCCGCCGTACAGTTTGATGATGTCCATGGTCGCCATGGCTAGACCCGCACCGTTGACCATACAACCGATGTTGCCTTCTAGAGCGACGTAGTTTAGATCAAACTCAGCGGCTTTTAGCTCACGCTCGTTTTCTTGCGTTTTGTCTTGTAGCGCAGCGATCTTTGGTAGACGATATAGGGCGTTTGAGTCGATACCGATTTTGCCATCGACACAGACGATTTCGCCGTTTTCGCGTACGGCTAATGGGTTGATCTCCATTAGGGCAAAGTCGTTTTCGACAAAGGCTTTGTATGCGCCAGTCATCAATTTTACGAACTGGTTGATCTGCTTGCCTTCTAGGCCAAGTTTAAACGCCACATCACGCGCTTGGAACGGCATAAGACCGACTAATGGATCCACATGTACTTTGAAGATTTTTTCTGGTGTCTCATTAGCGACTTCTTCGATATCGACGCCGCCTTCGGTTGATGCCATAAAGGTCACACGGCGGGTTGCACGGTCGACCACAGCACCAAGATATAGCTCAGTCTGTACTGGATACATATCTTCTGCAACCAAGACGAAGTTGACGGGTTGGCCATCAGCATCAGTCTGGAAGGTGACCAAGTTGGTACCGATGAGCTCTTCTGCCACTTGTTTGGCCTCTTCACGAGTCTTAACCAGTTTTACACCGCCCGCTTTACCACGGCCACCAGCGTGTACCTGTGCTTTGATGACGGCGATATCGGTTGGGGTTTTGTCAAAAGCAGCAGCAGCTTCGTCGCCATTGTGGGCGATGATGCCTTCTTGAATAGGCAATCCGTAGCTTTTTAATAGCTCTTTTGCTTGATACTCATGTAAATTCATTGATTGTATCCCTTGTTTTTTACAATTAATAAAAAGTGAAAATAAGTGCGCGTAGACCAGAGTCTGGCGCACTTATGACCATAGCAGCAGCGCCGATAGCAGCACTATCATTGACGCCTAAATAGTCAAGTCATAAATCGATACTTGCTTATTTGTTTGCTTGTTTTGCAACGGTAGCGAACGACTTATTTTTTACGCTTTTTACGCTGGATAGCGTGAATGGCGCGGCCATCTGCAGATAGCGCCGCTTCGTGTACTGCTTCTGAGATCGTTGGGTGAGCAAACGTCATCAGCTGCAGGTCTTCGACACTAGAGACAAACTCCATCGCGATCATGCCTTGATGGACGATGTCACCTGCGCCTGCAGAGATAGCATGCATACCTAACAAACGATCTGTTTTGGCATCTGCGACGACTTTGATAGAGCCTTGGCCTTCGCTTTGCGCGAGCGCACGACCGTTGGCCGCTAGGTTAAATGAGCCAGTTTTGACTTCATAACCAGCTTCTTCGGCTTCTTGCTCAGTCATGCCAACCCATGCGATTTCTGGATGGGTATAGATGACGTTGATGATGGTGTCGTAGTTGACCTGAGCTTTTTCGCCATGGATACGCTCGACGGCCATCATTCCTTCTTCCATCGCTTTGTGCGCAAGCATAGGACCACGTACCAAATCACCGATGGCGTAGACGCCGTCTAGATTGGTTTTGCACTGATCGTCGACATCGATTAGACCGCGCTCGGTCAAGGTGATACCGCTGTCTTCGCCCAGTAGTTTTTCAGAGTAGGCACGGCGACCGACACAGACGATCAGCTTATCAAAGCTCTCATCTGAGGCTTCGCCTTTGGCTTCGCTGGTCACAACGACTTGATCGCCTTTGACTTCAGCATTGGTGACTTTGGTATCGACTCGGATATCAAGGCCTTGCTTTTTCAGCAGTTTGCCGGCTTCTTTGGCGATGTCTTTGTCAGCAGCAGCCAGGAAGCTTGGTAGTGCTTCATATACCACAACCTCGCTACCCAAGCGGCGCCATACAGAGCCTAGCTCCAGACCGATCACGCCCGCACCGATCACGCCAAGGCGTTTAGGTACTTCAGTAAAGTCAAGCGCGCCAGTTGAATCGACGATACGGTCACCGTCAGTTTTGGCCACTGGAATCTCGATAGGCACTGAGCCTGCCGCAAGAATGATATTTTTTGCGGTGATGGTCGTTTCGCTATCGTCTTCTAGCGCGGTAAATTTAACTTTTTTCTCGCTACCTTTACCATCTTCTAATGTGCCCCAGCCTTGTAGCCAGTCAACGCCATTGCCCTTGAGCAATGCTGCCACGCCGCCGGTCAACTGCTTGACGATGCCTTCTTTGCGAGCGATCATCTGCTCGATATCGATAGAGACATCACCTGTGCTGATGCCATGCTCAGCTAGGTCATGCTTGGTCGCTTCATAACGATGCGAGCTATCCAGCAAGGCTTTTGATGGGATACAACCGACGTTTAGACAAGTACCGCCAAGCGCAGGCTCACCTTTATAAACGCGTTTTTCGATACAGGCCACGCTCATACCGAGCTGGCCTGCGCGAATGGCTGCTTCATAACCGCCAGGACCGCCGCCGATGACGACCAAATCATAATTGTCTTTCATAGTACGTTCCTATTTTTTAGATTATTTTAGATTTTGCTCATGTTGTGTGAGGTATATCGGCACGATAGTGTCACTTTTGTGCAATAACGACCGATCTCATCTTTAACCACAGGGTCAATCATCTGTCTGGTTTTGATGACGTCTGTAGTAGCCAATAGGCTGCCCCAAATACAGGCAGCTCGATAAAGCGTACTAATGGCCCGCCGTCAGACGCCGCCCTATAGGACTGCGTCTTCATTAAACATCACAATTAAATGTCATAACTAAACGGCTTGATTATTGCTAAGCGTGATTTTGCTCAAATGACAATGGCCGATACCAAAGTTAAAAAACTTGTATCAGCGATTGCCAATACAAGCTTAGAAGCTTACAGGTCTAAAAGAAGCATAGTAGGATCTTCGACCAATTCTTTTAGTGTCACTAAGAATTGTACCGCTTCTTTACCATCGATCATACGGTGGTCATAAGATAGTGCTAGGTACATCATCGGCAAGATCTCAACTTTACCGTCGACCGCCATTGGGCGCTCGTTGATGGCATGCATACCCAATATAGCAGTTTGCGGTGGGTTCAAGATAGGAGTTGACATGAGTGAGCCAAATACACCGCCGTTTGAGATAGTGAATGTACCACCCGTCATCTCGTCTAGACCAAGCTTGCCTTCTTGCGCCTTGCTACCGTATTCACGGATTTTGGCTTCGATGTCTGCCATGCTCATACGGTCAGTATCACGCAGTACGGGAACGACGAGGCCGCGATCTGATGATACCGCCACACCGATGTCATAAAAACCATGATAAACGATGTCATCACCGTCTAGTGAAGCGTTTACCGCTGGGAAGCGTTTGAGTGCTTCGGTCGCCGCTTTGACAAATAGCGACATAAAGCCTAGACGTACGCCATGACGTTTTTCGAACTTCTCTTTGTACTTAGTACGCATGTCCATCAACGGCTTCATATTGACTTCGTTAAAGGTCGTCAACATAGCAGTTTCTTGAGTAGCTGACAGTAGACGCTCAGCGACACGCTTACGTAGGCGCGTCATTGGAACGCGTTTTTCGGTACGCTCACCAGTTGACTCTGCCACAGGACAACCACTATCTGACTTGATAGAGCTGTCGGCTTTTAGCGTTGGGTTTGCCATATCACTCTTGGTCACACGGCCACCGCGGCCACTGCCTTCGACGTTTTTTGGATCTACGCCAGACTCTTTGGCTGCTTTACGCACGGCTGGGCTTTGATCTTTATGGTCGGCTTCGTCTTTTTTGTCAGTGGCTTGTACTGGCTCACCGCCATCTGTACCTTGCTTGGCTTGCACTGGAGCCGCTGGCTGGTCTGGGTTGACTGCTGGCTCATCGTTTGCGTCCGTGCTGCCACTTGCGCCCGCTTCAAACTCAGCGATCAGCTCGTCAGATAGTACTGTGTCATCTACTTGCTTGACGATTTTGGTCACAACACCATCATCAGGTGCCACAACTTCTAAAACAACTTTGTCGGTTTCGATTTCAGCCAATAGGTCATCACGGTTTACTTGTTGACCTTCACTGACATGCCATTCGACGATCGTGCCATCGGCAACCGATTCTGGAAAAACGGGGGCTTTGATATCAGCCATCGATATACTCCTTAGATTTGGATATTTATATGCGTTATTAAGTCGTGATAAGCAGTCAATACTGTGTGCAACAATGTCACTGATAGGTATTGCTAGTACTGACTGTCATCGCCTGCTTCATGTGTCTTCTATAATCTATAACTTGTAACGTCTGTCGCTTATCTTACTTTGCCAGCTCATCGACACTGATACCAAGACCGCCTGCGATCAGTGCTTGCTGTTGCTGAGCATGCAGTTTTGGCGAGCCTGTCGCAGGAGCGGCGCTCGGTGGACGTGCCACTGGCTCCATGACTTTTGCCTTGGTTGGATGTGGTACGACGATACGGAACATATGCGGCGCCAGATAGTACCAAGCACCTTGGTTCAATGGCTCTTCTTGCGTCCAAACGATTTCTTTTAGGTTGCTGTATTTTTCGATCTCAGCAATCAAGCGTTTTTCTGGCAATGGATAAAGCTGCTCAATACGGACGATAGCCACATGATCAAGGCCAAGCGCACGGCGCTGCTCAAGTAGATCATAGTAGACCTTACCACCACAGAGCACCATACGAGTGATGTTGTCTGCATTGTGCTCATCCATCTCTGGCAGTACCGTCTCAAACTTACCGTTGGCAAGCTCTTCTAAGTGAGAGGTTGCCAGCTTATGACGTAGTAGGCTCTTCGGTGACATAACGATAAGCGGCTTACGAATTGGGCGTACCGCTTGACGACGTAAGGCATGATAAATCTGTGCAGGCGTCGTTGGGGTAATCACTTGCATGTTGTCTTCGGCACATAGCTGCAAGAAACGCTCAAGACGTGCTGATGAATGCTCAGGGCCTTGACCTTCATAGCCATGTGGCAACAGCATGGTCAGACCACAAACGCGCTGCCATTTGGTCTCGCCGCTTGAGATAAACTGATCAATCACCACTTGCGCGCCGTTGACGAAGTCACCAAACTGCGCTTCCCAAACGATGAGCGCGTTGGGTACGGTGGTTGCATAGCCGTATTCAAAGGCCAGTACCGCTTCTTCTGACAACAACGAGTTATAAGTGGCAAAACGTGCTTGGTTTTCGCTGATATGTGATAAAGGCACATACATGCTGCCGTCATTGACGTTGTAGATCTCACTATGACGATGCGAGAAAGTACCACGGCCGACATCTTCACCAGTGATACGAACCAAGGCATTGTCGTGATCGACCAATGACGCATAGGCCAAAGTTTCAGCGGCGCCCCAGTTCAGTGGCTCTTCGCCTGTTTGCATGGCTAGACGCTGATCGACCACTTTTTGTACTTGGCGCTGTAGCTTGTAGCCTTCTGGCATTTGCGCCATACGGCGGCCATACTCTTTTAATTTTTCGATATCGACGCTGGTATCCCATTCATCGACCAAATCATGACCTAGGTAGGGCTTCCAATCGACAAATAACGCTTCGTTTGGCTCGCTGACCAATGAGTTGGCGACATAATCACCACGGTCTAGCGACTCACGGTAGTCATCTTCGTACTGTTTTTCTTCTTCTGCACTAAGGACGCCATCGGCGATGAGTTTTTGTGCGTAGATAGTACGCGTCGTAGGCAATTTTTTGATAACTGCATACATCAAAGGCTGCGTCGCTGATGGCTCGTCGGCTTCGTTGTGACCGTTACGGCGATAGCAGAACAAATCAATGATGATGTCTTTGCCAAACTCATGACGGTAGTCTAGTGCCAATTGCGCAGCAAACACCACAGACTCAGGGTCATCGCCGTTGACGTGTAAGATAGGTGCATGCACCATCTTGGCCACATCAGTACAGTACTCGGTTGAGCGTGCGTCTTCTTGACGGCTGGTCGTAAAGCCAACTTGGTTGTTGATCACGATATGAACCGTACCACCCGTGGTATAACCACGCGTCTGTGACATCTGGAAGGTTTCTTGAACCACACCCTGACCAGCAAAAGCAGCATCACCATGGACGACGATTGGCAGCACTGAGTTACCGCCTTTGTTGTCCATCAACGGCTGATCGTTACGGCGCACTTGACGTGCACGTACCGAGCCTTGTAAGACGGGCGCTACGATTTCAAGGTGCGATGGGTTAAAGGCTAGAGCCAAATGCGCCTCACCGCCTGGTGTCATGACGTTAGAAGAAAAACCGTTATGATACTTAACGTCGCCTGAGCCTTTTTCTGGCTGTACCTTACCATCGAATTCATCAAACAAATCGGCAGGGTTTTTACCTAAGATATTGACCAATAGGTTTAGACGGCCACGGTGCGCCATACCAATGACCATCTCTTTGGTGCCATAGCCGCCAGCACGTTGGATGATTTCATTGATGGCTGGGATAAAGCTCTCGCCGCCTTCTAGGCCGAAACGTTTGACGCCGGTATATTTACGAGCCAGATATTTCTCTAGGCCTTCAGCCGCTGTCAGACGCTCTAAGATAGATAGGCGTTTTTCTTTATCAAATTCGATATAGCCTAGGTTGGTCTCGAGGTATTTTTCCATCCAGCGTTTTTCGGTGCTGGTGGTCACGTGCATGTATTCAACACCGATATAACGGCAGTACACACGCTCCATGATTTCGATGATCTCACGGAGTGTCGCTTCGTCTTTACCGATGTTTAAATCATTGGTCGGAAATACCGTATCGAGATCGGCCTCTGATAGGTTGTGATACTCTAGCGTCAGATCTTCTACTTCGGCACGCGGATGGAGATCTAATGGATCTAGCTTGGCACGGCGATGACCACGGCGGCGGTAAGCTGAGATCAGCTGCTGCACACCCATTTGTTTAGGATCCGCACAGTCGGCACTGCCAGCAGACACGCTACTGTTGTCGGTGTTGACTTTATTGGCGGTTTGATTGCGGGCCAGCAATAAAAACTGATCTTTAATAGCATTGTGTTTGGCGTCATTTGGCGACTTGTACTGTTCAAAATACGTTTGCCAGTCCGCATCCACACTATCAGGATCTGTTAGGTATTGCTCGTAGAGCGCTTCGATATAATTGGCATTGTCAGCGGCCAGTTCAGTATGTCCTAGCTCTGCTGCGTCTTTGGTTATACTATTCATAATAATCGTCTATTTGATAGATAAATGAATGGAATCGTGCTTATTATTGTGTAATCTGTCGTATATCTGCTATGTAAACCTTGTATCACATCAGCGGCTGAACGTCTATTGACTGAGCGCTTATTGGTTGTCAAAAGTCTGGATAACCTCTGACTAACTCACGTCAAGCAAGAGTCAAGCAAATTGACCGCTGACCGTTTCTCGTCTATTTTTGCATTGCCGCTAACATACGGTGTCGACAATAGCTAAGTAGTGCTAATCGCAGTTATTACAATACCGTTGGTAAAAATATAACTATTTGTGAACGCTCAGTTTTCTGAACCAACTCGTTTCACAACATTAATTTATATATAATGCAAAAAGCCATAACAAATCTATTAACTAACATTTATTAACCACTGGTTATCCATGCTGGTCGTGGCAAGATCATAACAACTATTCACCTGACACATATGGCTGGTAAGGTGTGTATAGATGTTGCAATAGTAACCAATGAATCGCCAGTCTTCCTGCTTTCAGCTAGCCTTTCACACGGCTATTTTGGCTGAACTGTTATCCTATCAATGAGATAAGTGACACTCTTAGCCAAATATACATTGCTGTATAGGGTAGCATGTCTATTTTTTACGACATAGTTTGTTTGTTCAATACTAGGTATTTACATAATGAATATCTATTATCAATATAATGATATCATTATTGGCTGATGCTGGCTTGCCATTATACCTAAAGTGGCAAAATCTTCCTAAGCATTCGGCTCAATCAAGCACTAAAATTACCTAAATAAAGGCAAATACCTCATCAAAACCCTGAGCTAATGTGCGCTTACCCGTATGACTTTTCTATCAAGTTAATGATATTGCGTATCTAATTATATAGGGCGCGCGCCTTTATCACAGACCTTCTTACACATGACCAACGTACTGTCAATATAGCTTTACCATCATACTGTCATCGATGCACGCTAAAAACACATCGCGCTTGCGCTGCTGTCTGTAAAGGTAGGTTGAGAAGCCGACACACGCTAGTCAATAAAAAACACCACCTAGCCATTAGGTGGTGTTTTTTTTACAGATACTGTAAAAAACCATGCAATTATAAACGATTAACCTGCTTGGTCAATCAACATATTACGCAGATGACCAATTGCTTTGGTTGGATTCAAGCCTTTTGGACAAACTGACACACAGTTCATGATACCGCGGCAACGGAACAAACTAAACGGATCGTCCAAACGAGCAAGACGCGCTTGCGTATCACTGTCACGGCTATCAGCCACAAAACGATAGGCGTGTAGCAATGCTGATGGACCTAAGAACTTATCAGGGTTCCACCAGAATGATGGGCAGCTGGTCGAACAACATGCACATAAGATACATTCGTACAGACCGTTTAGTTGTTCGCGCTGCTCAGGTGATTGCAGACGCTCTGTCGGCGGTGCTGGCTGATCATTGATTAAGTACGGGTGTACTTTTTCGTATTGCTCGTAGAATTGGTTCATATCGACGACCAAATCACGAACCACAGGCAGACCTGGTAGAGGACGGACGGTGACTTTTTCTGGCAAGGTGTTCATGTTTATAAGACATGCAAGACCGTTTTTGCCATTGATGTTCATGCCATCAGAGCCACAAATGCCTTCGCGGCAAGAGCGGCGGAAAGTGAGGGTCTCATCTTCTTTCTTTAGGCGTAATAACACGTCAAGCAACATACGATCTGAGTCTAACAGCTCAATCGTATAGGTTTGCATGCGCGGCGCTGCGTCCACATCAGGATCGTAGCGATAGATTTCGATGGTGCGAGTACCTCGGCTCATAATGCTAAACTCCACACATAGGTGATGGCGGGCATACAAAGACTGCGACCTCACCGCACTAACGACTGATTTATCATTAGCGCGGGCAAGTGCATGTAGCTGGCGTTCACCTTTTAATAAATGAATAAGGGATAAAACGTTTGCGCAGTTTATATATCGAGTATATATCAGGCGCGGCGTCTACATTAGTAGACGCGGACTTTTGGCTCGATATAGTCGACTGTCAACGGCACTTTACGAACTGGCTTATAAATGATGCGGTTGCCTTCAGAATACCACAAGGTATGCTTCATCCACTCATGATCGTTACGGCCATTTGGTGCGTAATCATCATCCTCTGGACGATCGTAATCAGAAACACTATGCGCGCCGCGGCTTTCGTGACGATGCGCCGCTGAAATCATTGTGGCTTTCGCAACTTCGTATAAGTTTGCCACTTCAAAGGCTTCGATACGAGCAGTGTTGAAGACTTGTGATTTATCAGCCAAGTGGATCTTGTCGATTTTTTCACCCAGTGCCAAGATTTTTTCGACACCTTCGTCCATGATGGCTTGGGTACGGAATACGCTGGCATGTTTTTGCATGGTAGCGCGGATTTCATCAGCGACATCTTGCGCATTGTAGCCTTCAGTAGACTGCTGCAGCTTGTCTAGGCGACGCATGGTGAAGTCAAGCACACGTGGATCTAATGGCTTATAGTTGTGGTCGGCATGGTGGAACTCATCAACGATGTGCTTACCAGCCGCGCGGCCAAATACCACCAAGTCAAGAAGTGAGTTGGTACCTAAACGGTTGGCTCCGTGGACACTGACGCACGCACACTCACCAATGGCATAGAGGCCTTTCACCACGTTGCCTTTAGCGTATAGACCGTTTTCATCGGTACCCGCTTCTAGATCTGGTACGATGACCTGACCATGAATCGTGGTTGGAATACCGCCCATCATATAGTGAATGGTCGGGATAACTGGAATTGGCTCTTTGGTGATGTCGACGTTGGCGAAGTTTTTACCGATCTCAAACACTGATGGTAGACGCTTCATAATGGTATCGACACCTAGGTGCGTCATGTCCATTACGATATGGTCAGCGTTCGGACCACAGCCGCGGCCTTCTTTGATTTCTTGGTCCATCGAGCGCGATACAAGGTCACGAGGCGCTAGGTCTTTGACCGTTGGCGCATAACGCTCCATGAACGCTTCGCCATCTTTGTTACGCAAGATAGCCCCTTCACCGCGGCACCCTTCGGTCAACAGTACGCCGGCACCATGCACGCCCGTTGGGTGGAACTGCCAAAACTCCATATCTTGTAGCGGGATACCAGCACGCACAGCCATACCAATACCGTCACCTGTGTTGATATAGGCGTTGGTAGACGCGGCGAAGATACGGCCTGCACCACCTGTCGCTAGCACAGTGATTGGTGATTGGAAGACAGCGATGGTACCAGTTTCTTGCTCAATCGCCACCACACCGTTGATGTTGCCATCTTCGTCTTTGATCAAATCAAGCGCAATCCACTCGATAAAGAACTCGGTGCCTTGCTCTAGGTTTTTTTGATACAGCGTATGTAGCAGGGCGTGACCTGTACGGTCAGCTGCCGCACACGCGCGTTGTACTGCTTTTTCGCCATAGTTTGAGGTATGACCACCAAATGGGCGCTGATAAATCGTGCCATCTTCGTTACGGTCAAACGGCATGCCCATGTGCTCAAGCTCATAGACAACTTTTGGTGCTTCACGGCACATGTATTCAATCGCGTCTTGGTCACCCAACCAATCCGAGCCTTTTACGGTGTCATAAAAGTGAAAATGCCAGTTATCATTGCTCATGTTACCCAAACTTGCACCGATGCCACCTTGGGCTGCGACGGTGTGCGAACGAGTTGGGAATACTTTGGTCAAAACTGCAACCTTCATGCCTGATTCAGCCAAATGCAGTGAAGCACGCATCCCTGAACCACCACCACCGACGATGACGGCATCGTAGTTTAGGGTCTTAATATTACTAATGGTATTATCTTGTCTAGTTGCCATTACGGTTTTCCTAATGCCTGTTAATGCTTAGAAGTAAATAAAAAGGCTATCTGTCCTGTGTCTGTACACCAATAGTTATTTTCTCAGTGCAGCCTATCTAAAGCCTATGACACATCTGGCCTTTAACCACTTAATTTGCATATCTATCTTTATACTGGGCTGAGCGGTATTATGCTCGGCGGCTTATCTATCGAGCGCCCTATCAGCGCATTTGTCTTTTCAAACATAAAATAGTAGACATAAAATAAATAAGTAACCAAACCCAATGCTATGACTATTTTCGGCTATGTATGAATGGCAGTGATAACCAAGCTATCAATCACGTTTACAGCCATCCATTTTTATCGATATTTTGGCGTTACCACCCAATTTGGGTGCTCACCTCATCATTAAACAGCAACGACACCAAAGCCATTACCCCAAAAAATCATGATGCCCCAAAATAAAAAGACTAAAATAGAGATAATCATCAAAGTCTGTAATACCAAACGCAATCTTGGCGCGCTCTCACCCATTTTGCCTGAGGTGATATAGTCAGTGAATACGGTCCACATACCTACCCAAGCATGGCCTGCAAGTGCCACCACAGCGACCAAGCTAAACAGACGCATCGGTAAGCTGGTCATAAATGACGACCACTCAAGATAAGTGACATCGCCATGGGTCAAAAAGAAACCCAGCAACACCACACTATAAACGGCCAAAACGACCGCACTGATACGCTGGACAATCCAATCACGTGAGCCTGAACCTGTCAGACCAGTTGCGCTTTTGATTCCTGAATCATTTTTAATCATTAGAACATCACCCATACAAATGACGCGACAATTAAAATCGCTGCAATCACAAAACTGACCTTAGATGCGGCGCGGCCAGATTTTAGCTCTTCGTTCATGCCCATATCAGCAAATAAGTGCTTGATGCCCATCACAAAGTGATAAGCAATCGCAGCCACAAATATCCATGCTAAAAAGCGCACAAGTACGTTGTCAAACACGGTCTCAAAACTCTCAGGCGACGCTAATGAGTTCTGTAGTAACCACAGCATGACAGGAATCAATAAAAATAAAATAATGCCAGAGATACGATGCAAGATAGAAGCGATCGCAATCGGTGAGCGATTAACGCTAATCACTTGGCTTAAAGGCAGATCAATAGGTCGGTTGCTTTTCACAGCGGGCATCCTTTTTGCGGTTATACTCCTGTATCTGCTATCAACGCATGACATAGGTCGGGATTGTGTCAATTAAGCGTAGAGCAACACACGAGACGAATAAAGTAAGGAAGAGCTAGCTGACTTCGTTTAGTTTGTGCTAAAGGTGAAGAAAGAATCATGTGGTAAGGTATTGATACTTTGTCTACGACTGCTCGGTTTACAACTGCTTGGCAAACAGATCGGTCAAACAACCTGTCTATTATACAACAAAGAAAATAAACATGAGTAAGATCGATTAACTAGTCTATTTTTACTGGTCGCACTTATCACAAGATAACCGTGTTTTGTTATCTTGCGATTGTGTTATCTATAAGGGTGCAAACCTGACGCTAAGTGTTTAAAAATAGAACAGTTAACAAGAACATTCAAACCGTCGGTTGGGTTTGGGTCTATTGACATTGTCCAGCTGTAACCAAATATGAATACCAGTATGAATAGAGAAGCTCTAGACGACACTATATCATGACCACTTATCAATTCGCACAAAACTCGTGCCAGTTAAGTAGCTGCAATTATAAAATGACTGGGCGATAATTACAAATTTATCCATTATGTGGTAAAAAAGGAACAATCAGTTCACAATACAACAGCGTTTTGTCTTATCAAACATAGCGATACGGCCAGCAATCCTAAAAACATTTGCCGCATGTACCTTATCTGCCATATCCATACTGCCAGCTTGCACAGATAAATCATCTCGCCAATTATGGATACCGAGTCTGATACTTATAAAATCCAAGTGACATCACAGCGCATCTTTGCCGCCAATAAAAAGTAAGATTTGCGGCAAAATAACCAATTAGACATATTTTGATACAAAAATTACAGTGAATAAACACGACCAAACCGTGCCAATTAGCGGCATTGATGGTAAAAGTCTTTTCAAATCGCAGGGAATTGCTGCTAATATACCCAGCATATTAAATGCGTTGAATGTATTTTGACCGTTTGACTGAGCATGGCGCGAGGGTAAGCGCCTGTAGTAATCCTGGGCGCGAGGGTATGCGTCTATAGTAATTTTATTCTGACAAGTTAAATCAATGGAGAGCAATTTATGGCTGACACTAATGCCAAACTAACCGTCAATGGTGAAGAATATGAACTTCCTATCATCAAAGGTACTTTAGGGCGCCCAGTTATCGATATTGCTGCTCTACAAGACTCAGGCTTTTGGTCTTATGACCCAGGTTTCAAAGTAACCGCTCCTGTTGAGTCAAAAATTACCTATATCGACGGTGGTAAAGGTGAGCTGTTGCACCGCGGCTACCCTATCGATCAGCTGGCAAACAATGCTGAATACCTAGAAGTGGCCTATGCCTTGATTCATGGCGACTTGCCAAACGCCGAGCAAAAAGCGGACTTTTTTGAAAAAATCCGTAAGCACACAGGCGTGCATGACCAATTACGTAAATTCTTTGAAGGCTTCCGCCGTGACGCGCATCCAATGGCTATTATGGTGGGCGTTGTGGGTGCCTTGTCAGCGTTTTATCATGACAACCTAGACGTCAGCAACGAAGCACACCGCGAAATCACTGCTATTCGTCTGATCGCAAAAATGCCAACGCTTGCGGCGATGAGTTATAAATACTCGCAAGGCGAACCGTTCATGTATCCACGTAACGACTTTAGCTACGCGGAAAACTTCTTGTACATGATGTTTGCCACGCCTGCTGATGTGGACTATGAGCCAAACGACGTCGTCACCCGCGCCATGGACAAAATCTTCACCTTGCACGCAGACCACGAGCAAAACGCCTCAACTTCTACTGTGCGCCTAGCCGGCTCAACGGGTGCCAACCCTTACGCCTGTATCGCCGCTGGTATCGCCGCCCTTTGGGGTCCATCACATGGCGGCGCCAACGAAGCTGTGCTTGAGATGCTAGATGAAATCGGTACTGTCGAAAACGTGCCAGCATTTATGGAAAAAGTGAAGAGCCGTGAAGTGAAGCTCATGGGCTTTGGTCACCGTGTTTACAAAAACTTTGACCCACGCGCCCAAGTCATGAAAGAGACCTGTGATGAAGTACTCGGCGCCCTAGGCATCAACGATCCTAAGCTTGAGCTGGCCATGGCACTAGAAAAAATCGCTTTAGAAGATCCGTTCTTCGTTGAGCGTAACTTGTATCCAAACGTTGACTTCTACTCTGGCATCATCCTAAAAGCCATCGGTATCCCAACGTCTATGTTTACTGTCATCTTCTCATTGGCGCGTACCTCAGGTTGGATCAGCCACTGGTTAGAGATGCACAGCGCTCCGTTCAAAATCGGTCGCCCACGTCAGTTATACACTGGCGAGACGCATCGTGACTTTGTCAAAGTAGAAGACCGCAAGTAATCTACTTAGATACGGCACGTGTATAAAAGAACCATAAAAAATCCCGCATATAGCGGGATTTTTTATGGTCGATAGATAAGCGCTGTGATGCTGGCTGTCGCCGTCATAGCTTGAGCGGTGGCTGTTTATTCAAATGCTTTAAGCGTTTGTTCGTACTTGGCAATTTGCTCATCATAACCCTTGATGGTCTCGTTAAACTTGGCCATGAGTGCTTCAAACTCTTGTTGTTGATTGAGCTTCATTTGCTGCATATCGATGACTTGCTGCGCCTCTATCTGCTCCCAAACCTGATGCTGAATGATAAGACGTGCCAGCGCTGGACTTTTGGCACTGAGCCTACCTGCAATCTCAGCATGCTCAAACAGCTGCGGTACCAAAGTCGCTATGTTTATCAAGGTATCTACCTCGTCAGCGCTCAGCGGCGTGATCACTGGCTGATAAAGTGCCGCTGTTGCCTGCTGGTAGCTGTCGATGATCTCATCTTCTGTTTGCATGACAGGCTTTCGCGGCTCGAGGCTAATACGTTTGAGGACGGTCAAATCGCGCTCGCCCACTTCTGTGCTGGTATTGATGTCTGCTGCTGCCTCATCGCCACTTTCTCTATTTTGAGCCGTCGCGGCGTCACCGCTATTTGTCGTGTTATCGCCTGCTGTATCCGCACTATTTAACAACAAATCTTCGGCACTTTGGGTCGAGTCTGCCGCTTGCAGCGACTCATACTCGGCCTGTAGCCGGCGCTGCAGCCTTTGCATTTGCGTCACATAAATTGGCTCAAACTGCTCAATACGCGCCGCCGCCGACTCACTTTGCGGTATAGGCTTGCTGTCTTCGCTAGCTACTTGCTCAGTCGCTTGGCTATCATCGACGACAGGCGCGGTCTCGGTCTGCTGCTGACAGCCGCCGAGTAGCAATGCACCACTCAACGTCGCAGCCAGTACAGTCATGGCAGCATACTTACTATTAGGTGATGGTGTTTTATTCATATGACTATCATGAGCGGTATCATGACTCTTGGCTTTATCTGGTAAAAATTTAGGGGCTGTAGTAGATAAGCACTATGCTAGACTACTTTTATGAAGATAACCCGTTGTAAACTAAGTAAAAAAGTACAGCGAAGGCTGTTAGAGTTTTTCACAGCTGAAGTGACTGCTAGAACA
>Ga0208017_100021_pt1 | contig 151009 bp, 140 predicted proteins | sample 30_taG_FD_184104 | JGI IMG/M metagenome (GOLD analysis project Ga0208017, IMG submission 184104) | Marine viral communities from Cariaco Basin, Caribbean Sea - 30_WHOI_OMZ (SPAdes) (version 2) | ecosystem: Environmental > Aquatic > Marine > Oceanic | place: Caribbean Sea: Cariaco Basin... | reverse complement strand
TAAATCCACAGTAAAAATCCTCCCGCCCTCCCTGTCGCCAGAAAGGGTAAAGGTGGACGACTTTTACACCGCCCGCAGCAAGCTCATCCCGCCGCTACCGTGGCCGACTTTTGCACCGCCGTTCTCAGCGCCTCAGCATCAACCAGATCGCAAAGCAAGAAGGGCGCTGCCGCAAACAACTGACAAAGTTGCTGAACCTGAGCTGGCTCAGTCCCAGGATCATCGAATCGATGATGTCGGGCGTCCAGCCGAAGACCATCAATCGCACCATTCTGCTCGAGACGACATTGCCTGCAGCATGGGTTGATCAGGAAGAGTTGTTCGGCTTCGTTTCCCGAGCGCAAACATCCACTGAATCATCGTGACGCCTTGTGGGCGGGGAACTTCCAAACAGAGAATCTGGCACTTTTCAGCCACGCTCACAGCGAGGAAGCGGTGTCTCTCGCCCACGCTAGAGAGTTGTTTGGCCAGAAAGGCCGCAGAACGGCGCGAGTACTGCGACGCCGACTGCCCGAAGGCAAAGTTATAGGTGATTACAAGACTGTCTGGTGCTCTCGAAAAGACTCGAAAATGACAAGAAAACCGCAACAAGTGTCATTTCATGATCAGCTTGGATAATTGAATGACAAAATCGGCATTTTGGTAAGGATTTCCGGCGAATTCTGGGAAAGTCGGCGACGCCGCGCAAAGAGGGAACAGGCAAAGCTGCATGATAAAATATCGTTCTTTATCAAGTACTTAGACTGTTTGGTGCGGTCGAGAAGACTCGAACTTCCACGGGATATTATCCCACAGCGACCTCAACGCTGCGCGTCTACCAATTCCGCCACGACCGCACTGTCTCTAGCTTGGGACAGCGATGTCCCGGGTAGGCGGGTGCCCTTAGCAAAGGGGGTTGGCAGCCGCAACAGATATTCGCTGCCCGCTGGCCACTATCGCAACCGTCGGTTCAGTCGCGGCTCTGGTCCGCCCAGCCGACTTCCAGCTGGCTGGCGCCGCGCGGGACATCCAGCTTGGCCTCGTTGAAGTTGATTTTTGCTCCCGGCGCCAGCGATTTGGCCGGCGGATTCATTTTCCAGCTGTAGACGATCCGGCCACCGGCGTCGCGCAGGACCACCAGCATCGGCGGGACATTCTGGTCGCTGGTGGTGGGATTGATGATCGTTCCGCTGGCCGCGAAATATTCGGTGCCGTCGGGCAAAGTCCGGCGGTCCTGTTTCTGGCTCAGCTCGATCAGCAGCGGCGTTTCGTCGATCGAGGCAAATTGATAGCCGGACATCCATTGCGGCGCGCCGAAATAATAGAGCGCCCCCCCCGCGACCAGCACCAGAGCGGCAAAGGCGATGGCCGCCATGGTCCACAATTTTGCCGGATTGCGGCGCGGCCGGAACGGCGGCTCGTGCGCAAAGCTGCTTTCGCTGGCGCCATAGTCCGGGGTGGCGGACATCGGTGGTGGCGGTGGTGCGGAGCGCGTAACCGGAGAGGCAGGCGAGGTCGGCAGCCAGTCGCGATCCACGGCGGCTTCCGGCTGGGCGACCGGGGCGGCCTGCGCGAACGCTTCGGCCTCGACCAGCTGTTTCTCCGGAATCGCGGCTTCCTGGAACCAGCTATGGCGACAGGAGGCACAGCGTACCGACCGACCGTTCGGCCCAATGGCGCTGTCGGGGACGAGATAACGGGTTTTGCAAGCCGGACAATTCAAAATCATGACACCCCTCTAAACACCCCATCAAGGCAAACTGCAAGTGGCTGCTTGACCGATTTGAGACCGAAGTGGGTTTTTCCGCGTTTTCCTGCCGATTCGGTGAGTGCTGCTCGACAGCGGAGTTGATTTGCGGGGGCGTCCCGGCCTATTGGTTCAGCGACCGGGCAATATTTCGCCGCGATATGGGAATGCAGGGCATGTTGGACGAAATTGTTCGCTTTGAAAATGTCGGCCTGCGCTATGGCGCCGGCGTGGAAACGCTGTCCGACCTCAATTTCACCCTATTCCCCGGCAGCTTCTATTTTCTCACCGGCGCATCGGGCGCGGGCAAGACCTCGCTGCTCAAGCTGCTCTATCTGTCGCAGCGGCCCAGCCGCGGCGTGATCCGCCTGTTCGGCGAGGATGCAGTGACCATGCCGCGCGAGCGCCTGCCCGGTTTCCGCCGCCGGATCGGCGTGGTCTTCCAGGATTTCCGGCTGGTGTCGCATCTTTCGGCCTTTGACAATATCGCGCTGCCGCTGCGGGTGGCCGGAGTCCGCGAAAAGGATCTCGAGACGCCGGTGACCGAGATGCTCGAATGGGTCGGGCTCGGTGACCGCGCTTCGGCTCGCCCGGCGACGCTGTCCGGCGGCGAGCAGCAGCGCGTCGCAATTGCCCGCGCAGTGATCGGCCGCCCGGAAATCCTGGTCGCCGACGAACCGACCGGCAATGTCGACCCCGACATGGCGATCCGCCTGCTGCAACTCTTCGAGGCGCTGAACACGCTCGGCACCACCATCGTCGTCGCCACCCATGACATCCATCTGCTCAGCAAGATCCCGGGCGCGCAGATGATGCGGCTGGAAAAGGGCATGCTCGCCGATCCCACCGGCTCGCTGCGCTTCCCGCCGCGTCCCAAAAACCAGCAGCAGTAGCGCGCATGTTCAAGTTTTTCGCCATTCCCGCTCATGACCGCCGCCTGATCCCCGAAGGCCGCCTGTCCGGCCCGATGCCCTGGGTGATCGCGATCATGATCTTCCTGACCGTGCTCGCGGCGGCGGCCGGCCTCGCCATGACCCGGGCGGTGGGCGATGTCTCGGACGAACTGTCCAGCCGCGCCACCGTGCAGATCATCGAGGCCAACCCTGAAATCCGCGCTCGCCAGGCCGAAGCCGCCGCCGATCGCCTGAGCGCGATGCCGCTGGTCGAGGAGGTGCGGGTGCTGCCCCCGGAAGAAATAGAGGCGCTGATCGAACCCTGGCTCGGCACGCAGGATCTGGCCAATGATATCCCGCTGCCGGCGCTGATCGACCTGAAACTGGCCCGGGTTGCGACCGATGGCGAATATGAGACGCTGCGCAGCGCGCTGGCACCGGTCGCTCCGGAAGCGCGGGTGGAGCCGAGCAGCGGCTATATTGCGCCGGTGATATCGCTGGTCCGCTCCTTCCAGTGGATTGCCTTTGGCCTTGTTGGCCTGCTGGCGCTGGCGACCGCCGCTGCAGTGATCATCTCGGCCCGCTCAGCGCTCAACACACACAGCGAAACGATCGCAGTCGTCCATTTGCTCGGCGGCACAGACCAGCAGATCAGTCGCCTGTTCCAGCGGCGTATCGCGCTCGACGCATTGCTCGGCGGCCTGATCGGGCTGGTCGGCGGGGCAGCGATCATCTGGCTGATCGGCACGCAGCTTCGCGCGCTTGGCTCCGGCCTGGTGAAATCGGTCGGTCTCGACTGGTGGAGCTGGTTGATAATTGCCGCCATTCCGATATTGGGGATGTTTCTTGCCATGGTGACTGCCCGATGGACGGTTGTCGGCGCCCTGAAAAAGATATTGTAACCCCGCTTGATGATTTTGCGCTTTTTCTCCTTTCTGCTGCTGCTCTGGATCATCGGCTTTGCCTGGTTCGCGATCGACCTGCCGCGCCCCGCTTCCGCCGATACCCACACCGGTTCGGTCGTCGTGCTGACCGGCGGCGCGGGCCGGATCGACCGCGCGCTGGAAATTGTCGGTAGCAAAAGCGCAGGCCGCCTGCTGATTTCCGGCGTCGACCGGGATGTGAAGCCAAAGGAACTGGCCGCGGAATATGCCCGCTCAGGCGACCTGTTCGACTGCTGCATCGATCTCGGCTTCCAGGCGGTGGACACTCGCTCCAACGCGCTCGAGATCGCTCGCTGGGCGGCGCGGCGCGGCGACAAGTCGGTAAGGCTGGTCACTTCGGACTGGCATATGCGCCGCGCCCGGCTCGAGCTGGAACGGGCGATGCCGCCGGAGGTGCAGATCCTGTCCGACGCCGTGCAGACGCAGCCTTCGCTGGGCACCCTGTTCATCGAATATAACAAATATCTGATGCGCCGGCTGGCGGCGCTGGCAGGGGTCTGAGATGCTGGCTTTCATCCGTTCGCTGATCTTCATGGCGGTCTTCTATATCGGCTCGGTACCGATCATCATCGCCACCTTTCTTGGCGCCTTTTTCTGGCCGCCGACCATCTATTATATGGCGCAATATTGGAGCCGCTATCACTATGTCTGCGCCCGCCTGATCCTCGGCATCCGGGTCGAGGTCAGGGGCGAAATCCGCAACGAGCCTTTGCTCTACGTGTTCAAACATGAAAGCATGTTCGAGACGATCGACCTGCTGCGCCTGTTCGACAAGCCGGTGGTGATCGCCAAGAAGGAGCTGCTGGTGATCCCGCTGTGGGGCTGGATTGCGACCAAACACGGCCTGCTCGGCATCGACCGCGATGGCGGCGGCGCGGCGATGCGACAGATCATCAAGCAGGCGAAGAAAGCGGTCGCCGAGGGCCGCCCGATCGTGATCTTCGCCGAGGGCAGCCGCGCCCACCACGGCGAGCGTCCCGAACTGCAGACCGGCTTTGCCGGCATCTACAAGCTGCTCGGCATCCCGCTGGTCCCGGTTGCGCTGAACAGCGGCATCGTCTCCCCGCGCGATACCTTCGTGCAGAAGAGCGGCGTGATCACCTACGAGGTGCAGCCCGAGATCGAACCCGGCCTCGAACGCGACGATATCCGCGACCGGGTGCATCGGGCGATCAATGTGCTGAATGATTGAATTACCTCCGGTTGATCCGAAGCGGGATGGGTTGCAGTCTACCGTCCCATATCCCGCTGAATCGTGCGGCTGGCCATATAGAAGTGGAAGATCGCCCACAGATAGAGGCATTTGAACAATACCATCGACCAGCGCAGACCGTCGGCATTGGCTGTATCGCAGGCGGCCTGTGCCGCCGCCGTCAGATTGCTCGCCTTGCACGCCTCCAGCGTCAGCGCCGGATCCAGGCCCGACAGGAAGGTCGCGTTCAGGATTGTCGACAGGCCGCCGATCAGCGGCGGGCCGAGGCCGTAACCGAGCAGATTGACGATGAACAAGGTCACCGCCACCGCCGTCGCCCGCATCCGGCTGTCGACCACGCCGCTGGGCACGGCATAGAGCGGGCAGAGATAGGTATAGAGCAGCATCTGCCCGACCATCATCAGCGGCACCGCCAGCCACAGGGATTCCGCCAGATAGCCGGTGACATGCATCGGGATCACGCCGATCAGCGCGAACATCGGGATCAGCGCCAGCGCCTTCGGGAAGCGCTGGGCATATCTGTCCGCCAGATAGCCGGACATATAGGTGCCGATCGCCGCCATCACTGCAAGCGCCATGGCGATCTTCACCGATGCGTCGAAGATCGACAGCTCGTGCGTGCGGATCAGGAAGGATACGAAAAACTGGCCGACGCCATAATTGACGAACGAGGCGATGGTGACGCCCATGGTCACGTGCCAGTAGGCGGGTTTCTGCGACAGGATCCGCAGCACTTCGCGAAAGCCGACCTGCTCGCGGTTCTGCATCTCTGCCGGATCGGTATAGCCGCGCGGCGGCTCGGCGATGGTCAGCTTGACGATCGCCGCGACGATGAGGCCGGGCACGCCGACAACGGCAAAGGCCACCCGCCAGCCCTCGATATTCTGCCAGTCGAGCGCATTGACCGCCCAGGTCCAGTTCCAGCTGGCCAGCAGCGCGCCGATGATCGGCCCGTCGAGACTGCCGACGATATAGCCGCCGAACACATAGGCGACCATGCCGCCGAGCGGGATGCCCAGCGCGTAAACCGACACGGCGGTCGAACGCTCCGCCGGGACGAAATAGTCGGCGATCAGCGAATTGGCCGGCGGCGAACAGCCCGCCTCGCCGATGCTGACGCCGATGCGGAAGATGAACAGGGCAATGAAGCTGGTAGCAAAGCCGCACAATACGGTCATCAGGCTCCACAGGAACACCGATCCGGCGATGATCCAGACCCGGTGATGTTTCTCGGAGAAACGCGCGATCGGGATGCCGACAAAGGTGTAGAGGATGGCAAAGGCGGGGCCGCCGAGCAGCCCCATCTGCCAGTCTTCCACCCCGAAGCTTTCCTTGATCGGCTCGGTCAGGATATTGATGATCGTGCGGTCGATGAAATTGAAGATATAGACGGTCAGCAGGATGCCGAGAATATAGTTGCGATAGCTCCTGCTGCCATAGCCGGTTTCCGGCGCCCCGCGGGCAGAGGAACGGGGTACGCTGGTCACTGTTGCTTCGGCCAAATGCAAACTCCCCTGATGGTTCCCGATGGCCCCCCTGTTCAACAGATTGTGACATATCGGATTGTCCTGACACGATACCGGAATTTTCCGCTTTGTATATTCCGTTAACCCCTGCCGGCTTGTGCAAAAGCGGTCTGGTGCAGGATAAGAGCTTTCCTACAGCAGGCAGAATCGGTTAATCTTCCGCCATGATCCGGTCGCTTGCCCTTGTCCGCGATCGGTGGTGTTCCGCCCTTTCCGGAGGGAAAGATATTCTCCCAATAGGGGGTGTGACCCGTGTGACCCTGGACAAGATCATTGTCGAACCGCGGCGACCGTTTTTTTGCCCAGGCATCCGGCTATAGGAAAATACGTAATTACAGAATGCGGCGCATATTGTTTAGTCGCTGGACTCTAAGGCGATGGACAGAGCCATGTTTCATCGATTCGCTAATGACATTTCGGAGTTCAAGTCATGAAAAAAACAATATCCACCGTTGCTGTCGCGCTAACCCTTTCTCTCGCAATCCAGGGCTGCACCGAGAAAAAAGCAAGCGATGATGGGGCAGAATGCGGCACATTCGACAATGAGACGATGGGCGAAGCACAACAAACCATGGACGATGCCAAGCACGCTGCCAGCAAAGCGGCGTTGGAAGCGCATAATGCAGCAAAAATGTCCGTGATCGCCGCAAAGCTGGCGGTCTGTTCTGAAGCGCAAAAGGACAAAGAGGCTGCCGCGCAAATGGCGATCGCGGCCGAAGCCGCTGCCAAGAAGGCGCAGGTCAGGATCGTCCGGGCCAATGCCGAAATCGATCTGGCGGTGAATGAAAATGCTCGCAAAGCTCAGGATCTGGCGGAGGAGGCCGTGGCCGCAACCGGAAGGGCAGTGCGTGAGACCGGCGCGTCGCTCGAGGCCGGATTGGCGTCCGACGCGATTGCCGCGAAAAAGGCAGCGGATGCCGCACAAAAGGCGGTGATCAAGGCCGCTGCCGCGACCGCCGATGCCAGCAAAGCTGCGCAAGTGGCGGCAAGGGAAACGTGGGAAAAAGAAATGCAGGAAGGCGGTGAAGGCGGATAGCTGGCCCTCAGTCGTGCGTCCGCCCGAAATCTGGCGCCGCGTCGTCCTGGCCTTCCTCGATGATGCGGCGGCGGATCGCCCGGGTCTTGGTGAACAGGTCGAACAGTTCGTCGCCCTTGTCCCAGCGGATCGCCCGCTGCAGCGCCGTCAGGTCCTCGGAAAAGCGCTGGAGCATTTCCAGCACCGCTTCCTTGTTGGACAGAAACACATCGCGCCACATGGTCGGGTCTGAAGCGGCGATGCGGGTGAAGTCGCGGAAACCGCCGGCCGAATATTTGATCACCTCGCCGCGCGTCACATCTTCCAGATCAGAGGCGGTGCCGACGATCGTGTAGGCGATGAGATGCGGCAGATGGCTGGTCACGGCGAGCACCAGATCATGATGTTTCGGATCCATGATCTCGATATTGGCGCCCAGCTTTTCCCAGAAGGCCTTGAGCCGCTCGATATCACCCTCGGCCGCATCGTCCGGCGGGGTCAGGATGCACCAGCGGTCGTGGAACAGGGTCGCAAAGCCGGCATCCGGGCCGCTGTTCTCGGTACCGGCGACGGGATGGGCAGGAATGATCCGGGCGCCGGGCAGCGCTGCGGCAAGCGCGGTCTGCACGCTGTCCTTGGACGATCCGACATCGCTGATCACCGCGTCGGCGGGCAGATCGGCAGCGATCTCGGCGGCGACATCCGCCATCACGCCGACCGGCACGCAGAGAATCACCAGATCGGCGTCGGTAACCGCGGCGCCGGCGCTGTCGCTGACATCGTCGCAGAAGCCGAGCTCGAGCACGCGCTCTCGCACCGCCGGATCGCTGTCATAGCCGGTGATCCGCACCGACGGCATGGTCTGGCGGACGGCATGGGCGATCGAGGAGCCGATCAGCCCGAGCCCGACAATGGTAATCTGGGCAAAGGGCAGCATCAACCAGCGGCTTCCAGTATTTCGCGCAGCGCCGTGGCAACCCCGCGGGTTTCTTCCTCGGTGCCGATGGTGATCCTGAGACCGTTGACCAGACCCTGGCCGGGCAGCCAGCGCACCGCATAGCCCTTGTCGAGCAGCGCCGCATTGGCCTGTTCCGCTGTCACCTTGCCCTCGAACAGGACCAGCAGGAAATTGGTATGGCTGGGGACGACGCGCAGGCCGTGATTGCCCAGTCCGCCCATTTCCTCGGTCAGCCATTGCCGCCACTTGCCATTATGCGCGCGGCTCATGGCGACAAAGTCATTCGAGGCGAGCGCGGCAACGGCGGCCTGCTGGCCGGCGGTGGTGACATTGAACGGCAGCCGGATCCGGTTCATCGCGCCGATGATATCGGCATGGGCATAGCCCCAGCCGATCCGCTCCGCCGCCAGCCCGTGGATCTTGGAAAAGGTCCGCGTGACCAGCACATTGGTCTCGGTCTCCGCCAGTTCGATCGCCCCGTCATCCTGCCCCTCGTCCATATATTCGGCATAGGCGCAGTCCAGCACCAGCAGCACATGCTCCGGCAAGGCCGCGTGCAGCCGTGCGATCTCGGCGCGCGGCGCAAAGGTGCCGGTCGGGTTGTTCGGATTGGCGATGAAGATCACCCGCGTATTGTCGGTGACCTTGGCGAGGATCGCATCGACATCGGTGCCATAATCCCTGTCGTCGGCGATCACCGGCGTCCCGCCATAGCGCCGCGCCGCAATATCGTAGACGGCAAAACCATATTTGACATAGATGATCTCGTCGCCCGGACCGCTGAACGCGTTGGCGGCGAGATGCAGCACGTCGTCGGAGCCGGTGCCGCAGATGATCCGCACCGGATCCAGCCCATGTTTGGCGGCAATCGCCTCGCGCAGCTTCGTCGAGCCGGGATCGGGATAGCGGTCGACCGCTCCTGACGCCGCATTCAGCGCCTCGCCCGCCGCCGGGCTGCAGCCCAGCGGATTTTCGTTGGCCGACAGCTTGACCAGCTTGCGACCGTCGTCGCCGCTCGATTTGCCCGGCACATAGGGCGCGATCCCCATGATCCATTCTTTCGGTTTTGGTCCGTTCATTGGCTCTGTCCGCCTGTGCTGTGATGATCTCTGACGCCGGACTAATCATTGCGGCCTGTCAGTCAACCGCATTATCATTTGACGCTCGGGATTTCGCCGCTTAGCTGCCTTTGGATGACCGAAGACACGCGTTTTGGACTGGACCGCAGAGTCCGCCTGCTCGGGCCGCTGCCGCTGGACAGCGGTGCCAGCCTTGCGCCGGTCGAATTCGCCTATGAAACCTATGGCACATTGAACGCCGAGCGCAGCAATGCGATTCTGGTCTGTCATGCCTTGACCATGGATCAATATGTCGCCTCGACCCATCCGCTGACCGGCAAGCCAGGCTGGTGGAAGGATATGGTTGGGCCAGCCAAGCCGGTTGATCTGGATCGCTATTTTGTCGTCTGCGCCAATGTGATCGGAAGCTGCCTCGGCAGCTCCGGTCCGGCAACCGTCAATCCCGCCACTGACCAGCCCTGGGCAATGGATTTTCCGGTGATCACCATAGCCGATATGGTGCGGGCGCAGGCGATGCTGCTCGACCATCTCGGGATCGAGCGGCTGCACGCGGTGATCGGCGGCTCGATGGGCGGGATGCAGGCGGTCAGCTGGGCGGCGCTCTATCCGGAACGCGTCGCCTCGGCGGTGATCATCGCTTCGGCGGCGCGGCACAGCGCCCAGAATATCGCCTTTCACGAGGTCGGCCGGCAGGCGATCATGGCCGACCCGCGCTGGCGCGGCGGTGCCTATTATGCCGACGACGACCCGCCGAGCAGCGGCCTAGCGGTCGCCCGGATGGCGGCGCATATCACCTATCTCTCGGAAGCCGGCCTGACCGAGAAATTCGGCCGCCGCCTGCAGGACCGCGACGCGAAGACCTTCGGCTTCGACGCCGATTTCCAGGTCGAATCCTATCTGCGCCACCAGGGGATCAGCTTCGTCGACCGCTTCGATGCCAACAGCTATCTCTATATCACCCGCGCGATGGACTATTTCGACCTCGCCGAGGCCCATGGCGGCGCGCTCGCCAATGCCTTCAAGGGCTCGAAAACCCGCTTCTGCCTGATCAGCTTCGACACCGACTGGCTCTACCCGACCAGCGAAAGCCGCGCGATCGTCCACGCCCTCAACGCTGCCGGCGCCGAGGTCAGCTTCATGGAACTGTCCAGCCCGTTCGGCCACGACAGCTTCCTGCTCGACAATCCCGAAATGAACCGCATCGTCGACGGCTTCCTGAAAGCGGGAGAAGGCCGATGACCGCCTCATCGCAAGCCCCGAGCCCATCCCCTCCGTTCGTCCTGAGCCTGTCGAAGGACAGAGGCCATGCACGTCCGTTTCGGCTCGCACAAAGACACGAAGCCACGAAGAAGAATTCATGCCTTCTTTCCTTCGTGCCTTCGTGTCTTCGTGCGCAAAAATCTTCCGTCTCCCGTCTCCAAGAGTGCGGCCTGTGACCAGACTCCGCCCCGACCTGCAGATCATCGCCGACAATATCGCTCCCGGCAGCCGGGTGCTCGATATCGGCTGCGGCGACGGCGCGCTGATGGCGGCGCTGCGCGACAATAAAGGCTGTGACGCGCGCGGGCTGGAGATCGACCCCGCCAATGTCGCCAGCGCCGTCGCCAAGGGCCTGTCGGTGGTGCAGGGCGATGCCGACACCGATCTCGCCGCCTATCCCGATGCCAGTTTCGACTATGCCGTGCTCAGCCAGACGCTGCAGACCACCCGCCGGCCCGATATCATGCTCGACCAGCTGCTCCGCATCGGCCGCCAGGCCTTTGTCAGCTTCCCCAATTTCGCCCACTGGCGCATCCGCATGTCCTTGCTGCTCCGCGGCCGGATGCCGGTCACCCGGCTGATCCCGCAAAGCTGGTACGACACGCCCAATATCCATCATGTCACGATCGAAGATTTCCGCGCGCTGGTCGAGTCTGGCCGCTATGTGCAGGAAGGTCAGTGGTTTCTGAGCGGCGACAAGCAGACCAGCAAGGCAGCGGCCAATCTGCTGGCCGAACATGCGGTGTTCCTGCTCAGGGGCTGAACGTTGTGCTCCGGCCTCCGAGCCGGAGCCCTGCCGTCGAAAAGTGCCTCCCAGGGCTCCGCATCAAGTGCGGAGCACTACCGTCATCCCAGCGAAGGCTGGGATCCAACCCAATGGCAGCGAAATTCGCCAACTTGGTTTAGACCCCAGCCTTCGCTGGGGCGACCGCTATATTGATATTGTATGAGTTCCGGCGCATAATCTTCTTCATGATTACGGAAAGCTTTTCCAACGCTCGCGAAAATCTCGGTGCGATCATGGATCGCGTGGTAACCGAGAAAGTACCGATTAAAATCAAACGCCCGGGAGCCGAGGGCGTTGTGCTCGTTTCTGAAAGCGAATGGTCTTCGATTGAGGAAACCCTCTATCTTCTGGCTTCACCAGCCAACGCGCGGCAATTGATGGACGCAATACGCGGGCTGGATGCGGGTGAAGGTGTTAAGCCTCTCCCATAGGGAGAGGCAACTGGAGCTTATCAGCTTCGCTGATTAGCGGAAGTCGGTGAGGGGTTTAGGACTCGGAAGGATCCAACCCTCACCGAGTGCGACTAAGCCTTTCGGCTAAGTCTTACTTGCCTCTCCCTGTGGGAGAGGATGTCAGTGGTGCAGTCTTGGTTTGTGCCGAATAACGCCCGCAAGTTCACCTCAACCCCGCTGCACTTCCTCCAACCCCCATGCAGCCACTATCGCCAGCCCGCTCATCCCGGCCATCACCGCCAGCACAACTTCCCCGCCAAACCAGTTCGCAACCAGACTGAACAGCCCCCCGGCGAGCAACAATATTCCGATCACCGTATTCGACAGCGCGGTATAGGCGGCGCGGCTGTCGGCATCCGCCATATCGACCAGATGCGTTGCCCGGCCGAGGCGCACGCCCTGATAGGCGATCATCAGCCCGAACAGCAGCACCGGCAGGAGATAGCCGCCGGCCAGCGCGCCGACAAAGGCCAGCCAGCTGGTTACCGCCAATATGATTGCGGCGACCAGCGCGGAGAATACCAGCACCTTGCGGCTGGACTGGTCCGACAGCCGACCCCAGACAAAGCTGCTGAGCAGGCTGGCCAGCGCCGAGGCCAGCACCAGAAAGCCGAGCCGGTCATAGCCTTCCCCGGCTTGGCTGCCGACCGCGATCATGAACGGCGGTGCCAGCGCCGTGGCGGTCAGCAGCCCGCGCGTCAGGATGAAGCGGACAAGCTGCGGATCGTCCCGTAGATAGGTGAAATTGTGCAAGGCCTCCTTCAGCGCATTCTTGCCGCCGTCGGTCGCGCCTTTCCGCTCCTTCAGGGTCGCGAACAGCAGCCCGCTGAGCAGCCAGGCCGCACCCGCCAGAAACAGGCCGCCGGTCACCAGCAGCATCCGGTCAACCAGCTGGAAGGACAGGGCCAGCGCATAGACGATCACCGTTACCGATGCGATCGAACCGGCCAGTCCGGTAGCGGTGCCGCGCCGCGACCGGTCGATGGTCTTGCCCAGCACATCCTTGTAGCAGACCGAACAGACGCTGCGCGCCAGCGCCAGCACGGCGAGCGCCAGAATGATGGCCCAGCCCGCCGCAGCGCCGGTCAGGCTGATCGCGATAATCCCGATCGCCCCCGCCGCCAGACCCTGCACCGCCGATCCCGCAGCCCAGGCCCATTTGCGTCGCGGCAATGTCCGCAAATATCCGGCGGTCACCAGTTGCGGCAGCAACGCGCCGGCTTCCCGCACCGGCACCAGCAGCCCGATCAGCGCCACCGGCGCGCCCAGCGCGGTCATCAGCCAGCTCAGCACCAGCTTCGGGTCGACCAGCCCGTCGGCGCTCTTGGTCAGCGCCAGCGCGCCGACATGCTTGAAGAAATTGCCCGGCTCCTGCTGGCAGGCGCTTTCCGGAATATCGGCGCAGACGCGGCCCTCGTCATCGATGACGATTGCCTGAAAGGCCTGGTCAGTGGTGGATCGGCGCGCCATGGCCGGCTTTTAGCGGACTAGCGCTCCCGTGTCGTGCTGAACTTGAGATCAGGATTGCGCTCTTCCTGATAGCCGACATCCCAGGCCGACTTGGCCAGAAACACCAGATTGTCGTCGCGGTCTCGGGCCAGCGAGCTCTGGTTGATATTGGCAAAGGCATTCAGCGTCGCGTCCTCGCCGCTGATCCAGCGCGCGGTCTCGAACGGTGCCTGTTCCAGATAGGCATCGACCTTGTACTCGGCCTCCAGCCGCGACACCAATACCTCGAGCTGCAGCTGCCCGACCACGCCGATGATCCAGTTGGCGCCCAGTTCGGGATAGAAGACCTGGACCACGCCCTCTTCCGACAGATCGTCCAGCGCCTTGCGGAGCTGCTTGGTCTTGGTCGGATCGCGCAGGATCACGCGGCGGAGGATTTCCGGCGCAAAATTGGGCAGGCCGGTGATCCGCACCTGATTCTTCTCCGACAGCGTGTCGCCGACGCGCAGGGTGCCGTGATTGGGAATGCCGATAATATCGCCGGGCAAGGCGGTGTCGGCAATCTCCCGGTCCTGCGCGAAAAACAGGATCGGCGAGTGGATCGCAATCGGCTTGCCGAGACCGGAAGGGGTCAGCTTCATGCCGCGTTTGAACTCGCCCGAGCAGAGCCGCATGAAGGCGATCCGGTCGCGGTGTTGCGGGTCCATATTCGCCTGGATCTTGAAGATGAAGCCGGTGACATCGTCGCTTTCCGGATCAATCGGTGCCGGTTCGGCGGGTTGCGGACGCGGCGAGGGCGCATGGTTGGCAATCGCCTCGATCAGCTCCTCGACCCCGAACTGCTTGAGCGCGGAACCGAAATAGACCGGGGTCAGGTCGCCGTTCTGATAGGCCTCGAGATCAAAGGCGCTATAACCGCCCTGCGCCAGCTCGCCCTCGCTGGTCAGCCGCTCGAGCGCGCCTTCGCTCAGCACCTCGGCCAGCTTCGGGTCATCCAGACCGGTGAACTGCTGTGACACGCCATCATATTGCTTGCTGCTGCCGGTCGGCTGGTGCAGCTGGTTGTTGACCAGATCGTAGACGCCCTCGAACTGTCCGCCCATGCCAGTCGGCCAGCTCATCGGACAGACGTCCAGCGCCAATTTGTCGGCGACCTCGTCGAGCAGCTCGAACGGATCGCGGCCTTCGCGGTCGACCTTGTTGACGAAGGTGATGATCGGCACATTGCGCATCCGGCAGACCTCGAACAGCTTCAGCGTCTGCGCCTCAATGCCGCTTGCCGCGTCGATCACCATGATCGCGCTGTCGACCGCGGTCAGCGTGCGATAGGTGTCCTCGGAAAAATCCTCATGGCCCGGCGTGTCGAGCAGGTTGAAGACAATGCCGCCCCGCTCGAAGGTCATGACGCTGGAGGTCACCGAAATGCCGCGCTGCTGCTCGATCTTCATCCAGTCGGATCGCGCACGCCGGTTGTCGCCCCGCGCCTTGACCTCGCCCGCCAGATGGATAGCGCCGCCCTTCAAGAGCAGCTTCTCGGTCAGCGTCGTCTTACCCGCATCGGGGTGAGAGATAATCGCGAATGTACGGCGTGGTTTGGCGTTGGTCATATCTGCAATTTTCTTGTCAATCGTCATCCTGAACTTGTTTCAGGATCTATCCATCGTCGGAACGGATGCTCTATGGGGAGGAATGGATGCTGAAACAAGTTCAGCATGACGACCATGGCTACCCCCTCAATTCCGCACCCAATTTGCCAGCATTGGCCACCACCTTGTCCGAAAGCGCCTTCAAATCCTCTTCAGTCAGAGTCGCCTCAACCGGCTGCAGGGTAATTTCCACCGCCAGCGACTTCTTGCCCTCGCCCACGCTTGGCCCCTCGAACAGATCGAAAATCCGGGCATCGGTGATCAGCTTCTTGTCCGCGCCCCTGACTGCGCGCAGCAGCTCGCCGGCTGGCAGATCCACATCGACGATGAAGGCAAAGTCACGGGTGAGGGCCTGTAGCGCCGGTGGCGCAAAGGCGTCGCGCATATGGCTGGCTTTCTTCTTCAGCGGAATCGCGTCGAGGAAGATTTCCGCGCCGACCGCCGCGCCCTTCAGGCCAAGCGCCCTGGTCACTGAGGGGTGTAGCGCGCCATAAGCGGCGAGAATCTTCTTCGGGCCGAGCCGCAGCGTGCCGGACTGGCCGGGGTGATAGGCATCACCCGCTTCCCCGAAATCCATCAGCTTGTCGACCGGTGCGCCGGCCGCTTCGAGAATCGCCAGCACTTCCGCCTTGGCGTCATAGGCGTCGAACTTGCTCGCCGCGCCGCCCTGCCAGCCGCGCGCCGACTTCTCGCCGGTCAATACCAGACCGATCGTCGGATGCTCGCTGCTTTCCAGATAGCGGCGTCCCACTTCAAACAGCCGGATCGACGAGGCACCGCGCGCGCTGTTGCGCTTGGCCGCGGCGATCAGGCCGGGCAGCATTGAGGGCCGCATGACCTTGAGGTCCTCGCTGATCGGATTGGCCAGCGTCCAGCTGCCGCCGCCAAAGGGCGCGGCTTCCTTCTCGGAGATGAAGCTCCAGTTGACCACTTCGTTCAGCCCGCGCGCGGCCGAGGCGCGGCGCGCCTTGCGCTCGGCCAGCTGTTCGGGCGAGGCGGTCGGCCTGGCGACGCCGGGTTGCCGGGGCAGCGGGGTCGAGGGAATATTGTCGAGCCCCTCGATGCGGACGATTTCCTCGACAATATCCTGCCAGCCGGCGATATCCCGGCGCCAGGTCGGCACGGTGACGGTCCAGCAGGAATCCGTGGCGAAATCCGTTTTCCCGCGAAGGCGGGAATCCATCTCCCGCTCTTCGGTCGTGGCATCATCGGGAGATGGGTCCCCGCCTGCGCGGGGACACAGGATCTCAAAACCGAGCGCTTCCAGAATCGTCTTCTGCCTATCCGCAGCGACATCCAGTCCACCCAGCGCCCGACATTGGGCCGGATCATAGGCCACTGTGCGTTGCGCCGTCGGCGGCGTTCCGGCGCGCGTGACCGCGCTGGCGGTGCCGCCGCACAGCTCCAGCACCAGGGCCGTGGCCAGTTCCAGGCCGTCATCCAGAAACGCCGGGTCAACCCCGCGTTCGAACCGCTGCCGCGCATCGCTGGTCAGCATCAGCTTCTGACCGGTCCGAGCGATATTTTCCGGGGTGAAATAGGCGCATTCGATCAGGACCTCGGTCGTCGCTTCGTCTGAACCGGTGTTTGCACCGCCCATGATGCCGCCAATATCATGGGCGCCCTTGTCATCGGCAATCACGGTCATGCTCTCGTCGAGCGTGTATTCATTGTCGTTGAGCGCGAGCACGGTCTCGCCCGGCTTCGCCTTGCGAGCAACCAGACCGCCAGCGAGTTTGCTGACATCATAGACATGCAGGGGCCGCCCGTGATCGAGCATCACATAGTTGGTGATATCGACCAATGTGTTGATCGGCTTCTGTCCGGCCGATTTCAGCCGCGCCTGCATCCAGTCGGGCGATGTGCCGTTGCTCACGCCTTTGATGGTGCACGCATAGAAGGCGGGGCAGCCGTCCGGATCGTCGGTGCGGACATCGGGGCCGCTGCCGCTGCGCTTGACCAATTCCGTTAGCCCTGAACCTGTCGAAGGGCGGCTCTCGTCCGCTAGGCGTGCTTCGACAAGCTCAGCACTAACGGTTTCCACCAACGGCTTCAGTTTGCCCATACCCGCGGCCGCCAGATCGCGCGCAATCCCGCGCACGCCCATGCAGTCCTGCCGGTTGGGGGTGATCGCAACATCGAACACCGGATCGTCGAGCTTGGCATAGTCGGCATAGCTGGTGCCAACTTTGGCGGCAGCATTTTCGGGCAGCTCGATGATTCCGTCATGGTCGTCGCCCAGCTCCAGCTCGCGCGAGCTGCACATCATTCCGAAACTCTCGACATCGCGGATTTTCGCGGGTTTCAGGGTGAAATCGCTGCCCGGAATATAGGTCCCCGGAGGCCCGAAAACGCCGATCATCCCGGCCTTAGCATTCGGCGCCCCACACACCACCTGCCACGGCTCCGCGGAACCATCGTCAACTTTAAGCAATTGCAGCTTGTCGGCATTCGGATGCGGCGCCGCTTCCAGCACTTTGGCCACGCGGAACGGGCGCAGAGCATCTGCCGGATTTTCGATTCCCTCGATTTCCAAGCCAATGCTGGTCAGTTTCTCGGCGATTTCGGTAGCGCTTGCATCGGTTTCGAGATGCGCTTTCAGCCAGGACAGGGAAAATTTCATGCGCCCACTCCTCCGCTCAGCGTCGGAACATCCAGCGCATTGAAGCCATAGTGATCGGCCCAGCGCAGGTCGCCATCGAAGAAGGCGCGCAGATCGTCCATGCCATATTTCAGCATCGCCAGCCGGTCGATCCCGCAGCCAAAGGCAAAGCCCTGCCAGACATCGGGATCCAGCCCGCAATTGCGGATGACATTGGGGTGGACCATGCCGGAGCCGAGAATTTCCATCCAGCCGCCCTCGTTGCTGCGGGAGTCACCGCCGATGATCCGGCGGCCCTGTTCGACACTGAACCCGACATCGACCTCGGCGCTGGGCTCGGTGAACGGAAAATAGCTTGGGCGCAGGCGCAGTTCGATATCGTCCCGCTCGAAAAAGGCGCGGACAAAGGTTTCCAGCGTCCATTTGAGATGGCCCATATGGATATTCCGGTCGATTACCAGCCCCTCGACCTGATGGAACATCGGCGTGTGGGTGGCATCGCTGTCGCTGCGATAAGTGCGGCCTGGGGCTATCAGATAGATCGGCTCGCCGGCGCCCTCGGTCCGCTTCGCGACATCCATCATCGTGCGAATCTGAACAGGTGACGTATGGGTGCGCAGCAATTTCGGCATGCCGCTTTCGCCGGTCTGCGGAAAATAGAATGTGTCGTGCATGGCTCTCGCCGGATGGGTGTCCGGGATGTTGAGCGCGGTGAAATTGTGCCAGTCGTCCTCGATCTCGGGGCCGGTGGCGACCGAGAAACCGAGATCGGCGAAAATCTCTGCCAGCTCGTCCATCACCTGAGAGACCGGGTGAACACTTCCCTTGGGCGCAGCAGGCGCAGGCAGGGTCAAATCCAGCTTTTCGGTCGCCAGCTTGGCATCGAGAGCGGCTGTTTCCATCGCGTCCTTGCGGGAGGTCAGGGCATCGGCGACGGCCTGACGCGCACCGTTGATCTTCGGACCCTGTTCCTGCCGCTCTTCCGGCGTCATTTTGCCCAGGGTTTTCAGCAGCAGCGAAATCTCGCCCTTCTTGCCGAGCGCAGCCAGGCGGATCGCTTCCAGCGCATCGCCATCGGATACAGCTTCAATCTGCTCCAGATATTTGTCCCTGATCGCCTCGATGTCGCTCATCATATTGTCCCGTTTTTAATCGCTGCCCGTCTAGCAAGCCCTGCGAAAAACCCAATAAAAAAGCGCCGCGAGATTGCTCCCCGGCGCTTCTTTGAATTTGTGAAAATGCTTAAGCTTTCGCCAGAGCATCCTGCGCCTGTTTGATGATGCCGCCAAATACTGCCGGTTCATTCATCGCCAGATCGGCCATCACTTTGCGGTCGAGTTCAATGCCGGCCAGTTTGGTGCCGTGGATGAACGTGCCATAGGTCATGCCTTCTGCGCGAACCGCAGCGTTGATGCGCTGGATCCAGAGCGCGCGGAACGCCCGCTTCTTAACCTTGCGATCACGATAGGCATATTGACCGGCTTTTTCGACGGCCTGCCGCGCGATGCGGATGGTGTTCTTGCGACGGCCATAATAGCCCTTCGCCTGAACCAATAATCTCTTATGTTTGGTACGAGTGGTCGTACCCCGTTTTACACGTGCCATATTCTATATCCTGTAAGTTTGAATGTCGCTGCCGCGGGCTTAGCCCAGGCCGTATGGCGCCCATTTCTTGACTGTCCGAGCATCCGCATCACACAATTTCTTGGTGCCGCGGTTCTGGCGGATATATTTGCTGTTATGGCTCATCAAACGGTGGCGCTTGCCGGCTACGCCGTGCTTGACCTTACCGGTTGCGGTGATCTTGAAGCGTTTCTTCACACCACTTTTGGTCTTCAACTTGGGCATTTTGGTCTCCTCTAGATGGTACCGTTACGGACACATGTGGCAGCCCAACACTGGCCAGTGCGTCACATTGGAACGGGGGCAATAGCTAGATTCGCCGGAATTGCAAGAATTATTGCGGCAGGACAGCGATCAATGATGGCAGGCAATAGCCTCCAGCACATCGTCGACCCGCGCCTGGTCGCCGATCGCTAGTACATGGCCGTCTGACTCTGCGTGCAGCGGTTCGCCGTTCCAGTCGCACATCATCCCGCCCGCACCATCGACAATCGGGGCGAGGGCAGCGAAATCGTGGAGTTTCAGGCCCGCTTCGCAGACCACATCGACATGGCCGCTGGCGACCAGCCCGTAATTATAGCAGTCACCGCCATAGATGATCTTGCGCGATGCGACTTTGCTCGCCAGGCCCATGAAATGCTCGGCGTCATGGTCGTGAAACAGATGCGGCGAAGTTGTGGCCAGCACGGCGTCCTTCAGTTCCCGGCAGCGCGACGATTTCGCAGGCTTGCCGTTAAACAGCGTGGGGCGGCCAACCACGCCGAGCCAGCGTTCCATGCCTATCGGCTGGTCGATAATCCCGATCAGGGGAAAGCCATCCTGCATCAGCGCGATCAGGGTACCGAATATCGGCCGGCCAGCGATAAAGCTGGTCGTGCCGTCGATCGGATCGAGCACCCATTGCCGCGCAGCACCTTCATTGCGGGTTCCATATTCCTCGCCAATAATGCCATCATCGGGCCGTTCGGCCTCAATGATCGCCCGCATCGCCGCTTCTGCCGCGCGGTCTGCTTCGGTGACGGGGGTCGAATCGCCCTTGGCTTCTTGGTCAAATTTTGCCCGGAAAAACGGGCGGATGGCCTCGCCTGCAGCATCGGCAAGCTTCTGTGCGAAATCGATATCTTTTGGAGTCATAAGTGCATCTATAGCAACTCGCCATTCCAGCGAAAGCTGGAATCAGGGCAGGTGCGGATTGGGGCGGTGCGTTTCAGGCCTCGCTGCAACCAGAGATCAGTCGAACAGGCTGCTTACCGAACTTTCATCCGCGATCCGCTTGATCGCTTCACCAAGCAGGGGAGCGATCGGCAGAACCCGGATTCTGCTGGAATCGAGCGCCGCTTGCGGAGTGCGGATGGTGTCGGTGATGATCAGCTTGCGCAGCGACGAGTTGTTGACCCGCTCGACGGCCTTGCCCGAGAGGACCCCGTGGGTGATATAGGCGGCAACATCGCTCGCGCCTGCCTCGAGCAGGGCATCGGCGGCGTTGCAAAGCGTACCGGCGCTGTCGGCGATATCGTCGATCATGACACAGAAGCGCCCTTTGACATCGCCGATGATATTCATGACCTCGGATACTCCGGCCTGCTCGCGGCGCTTGTCGACGATGGCCAAGGGCGCATTGTCCAGCCGCTTGGCCAGAGCCCGAGCGCGGACCACGCCGCCGACATCGGGAGAGACGACCATGATATCCTTGTCACCATGGCGCGACTTGATGTCCTCGCTGATCACCGGTGCGCCATAGAGATTGTCGGTCGGTATATCGAAGAAGCCCTGAATCTGTCCGGCGTGCAGATCGACGGTCAGGACGCGGTCGGCGCCCGCTTCGGTGATGAGATTGGCGACCAACTTGGCCGAGATCGGCGTGCGCGGCCCAGGCTTGCGGTCCTGCCGGGCATAGCCGAAATAGGGAATGACGGCGGTGATGCGCTTGGCCGAGGCACGGCGCAAAGCGTCGATGCTGATCAGCAATTCCATCAGATTGTCATTGGCCGGATGGCTGGTCGACTGCACCACGAATACATCCTCGCCGCGGACATTTTCGTGGATCTCGATGAAAATCTCGTCATCGGCGAAACGCTTCACACTGGCGTCGGTGAGCGGAATATCCAGATATTCGGCAATCGCGGTGGCAAGCGGCAAATTGCTGTTGCCGGACATGAGTTTCATAATGGCGTTTCCCCGATACGGTAGTCCGCAAGACTCGCCGGCGGCATCCCATGACAATTTTGTGAACCTATTAGACAGAAGACCGTGAAATCTAAAGTCCGTAATTGTGTTAATTTCGATTGCCCGACCCTGTGGCCCTTTCTATCAGGGCGCGATGACGGATAGGCTAATCATCACAATGGCGCAATTGACCCAGAGTGTGGGCGATTTGCGCGGCAATGCCGATGCGATGATCGCAGCGCACGGGGCGCGGCCGGACAGCGATCTGATCGTCTTTCCCGAGCTGCAGCTGATCGGCTATCCGCCCGAGGATCTGGTGCTGAAGCCGGCCGTGTGGGAGCGGGCGAAAGCGGAACTCGACCGGCTGGCCGCCGCCACCGCAGGTCCGGGACCGGCGATGCTGGTGGGTTCGATCTTTCACGAGGACGACAAGCTTTATAACGGCATCGCTCTGCTGGAGGGCGGGCATATCCGGGATATCCGGTACAAGGTCGAATTGCCCAATTACGGGACTTTTGACGAAAAGCGGCTTTTCGCCTCGGGCCCGCTGCCGGAACCGATTGCGTTCAGGGGCTGCAAGATCGGCCTGCCGATTTGTGAAGATGTCTGGTTTCCGGCCGTCTGTGAGCATCTGAAGGCGCAAGGCGCAGATATATTTATCTCGGTCCACGGCAGCCCCTATGAAGTGGAGAAGGACGACAAGCGCCTGGGACAGGTCGCCACCAAGCGGGTCCGCGAAACCGGAATTCCGATGCTGTTCCTGAACCGGGTCGGCGGGCAGGACGAGATCGTGTTCGATGGAGCTAGTTTCGTGCTCAATGGTGATGCCAGCCTGATGCACCAGCTGCCCGACTGGGACGAAGCAATAGTCGACACGCACTGGTCCTGCGACGGTGGCAAATGGACCTGCGCGCCAGGTGAAATCCACACGCTCGATGATCATCCCGCCGATATCTACAATGCGATGATTGTCGGATTGCGCGACTATGTGAACCGCAACCGCTTTCCCGGCGTGATTCTGGGATTGTCGGGCGGGATCGACAGCGCGCTTTCGGCAGCGGTGGCGGTCGACGCCCTGGGCGCAGATCGCGTGTGGAACGTGATGATGCCGTCGCGCTTCACCTCGCAGGACAGTCTTGACGATGCCGAGGGCTGCGCCAAAATGCTGGGCACAAGGCTGGACACGATTCCGATCAATCCGGCGGTCGAAGGCTTTGACGCGATGCTGGAAGACAGTTTCGCTGACAGCAATGTCGATATCACCGAAGAGAATATCCAGTCGCGGATTCGCGGCGTCACCCTGATGGCGCTGTCGAACAAATTCGGTCACATGCTGCTGACCACCGGCAACAAGAGCGAGATGAGCGTCGGCTATGCCACCATCTATGGCGATATGGCGGGCGGCTATTCGGTGCTGAAAGATGCGTACAAGCTGACCGTGTTCAAACTGTCGAAATGGCGCAACGCCAACCGCCCAAGCCTTGGCATGGGGCCGGAGGGCCCGGTAATGCCGGGGCGGGTGATCAGCAAGCCCCCGAGTGCAGAATTGCGCGATGACCAGAAGGACAGCGACAGCCTGCCCGACTACGAGATACTCGATCCCCTGCTGCACGGCCTGATCGAGGAAGAATTGTCGGTGAATGATCTGGTCGCCCGGGGATTTGACCGGGAAACGGTGGTGCGGATCGAGCGATTGCTCTATATCGCAGAATATAAGCGGCGCCAAGCCCCGCCGGGCGTCAAGCTGGGCAGCCGCAATTTTGGCCGCGACCGGCGCTATCCGATCACCAACGCATTCAGGACCGTATGACCATCAAAACCCGCTTCGCCCCGTCCCCGACGGGCCATCTCCATGTCGGCAATATCCGCACCGCGCTGCACAACTGGATGTTCGCGAAGAAGGAGGGTGGCACATTCCTGCTGCGGCTCGACGACACCGATGCCGAGCGATCGAAAGAGGAATATGTCGAGGCGATCCGGGCCGATCTGGCCTGGCTGGGGCTGGTGCCGGACGAGGAGCAGCGGCAGTCGGCGCGCTTTGACCGCTATGAAGAGGAGCTGGAGAAACTGAAGGAATCGGGCCGGGTCTATCCGGCCTACGAAACCGCACAGGAACTGGACCTGAAGCGCAAGATCCAGCTGGGCCGCGGCAAGCCGCCGATCTATGACCGGGCGGCGCTGGCGCTGAGCGAAGCGGAGCGGGCCGATCTGGAAGAGCAGGGCCGCAAGCCGCACTGGCGCTTCAAGCTCGATCACGACAGCCCGATCACCTGGGCCGACCGGATTCGGGGCGAGCAGCATTTCGATCCGTCGCTGCTGTCCGATCCCGTGATCCGCCGTGAGGATGGCAGCTGGCTCTATATGCTGCCTTCCGCGATCGATGATGTCGACATGGGCATCACCCATGTCGTGCGCGGCGAGGATCATGTCGCCAATACTGCGGTGCAGATCCAGATGTTCCATGCGCTGGGCGCCGAGCCGCCGGAATTTGCGCATGAGGCGCTGCTGGTCGGCACCGAGGGCAAGCTGTCGAAGCGGCTGGGGTCGCTGGGAGTCAGCAGCTTTCGCGAGAGAAATATCGAACCGCAGGCGATTGTTGCCCTGCTGGCCCGGATCGGCACAAGCGATCCGGTGGAACCGGTGGCCGATGCCGCGCCGCTGATTGCCAGTTTCGACTTTTCCCGATTCGGCCGGGCGCCGGCGCGGTTTGACGAGGAGGAACTGGCGCAGCTCAACCAGAAGATCGTGCATCTGCTGGATTATGGGGCGGTGAAGGACCGCCTGCCGGAAGCGATGGATGCCGCGGCCTGGGAGATCATTCGCCCGAACCTGCACGATATGGGCGATGTCGAGCAATGGTGGCAAGTGGTCACGGGGCCGGTTGCCGCGCCCGCTATGCCGCCGGAAGACCGCGAATTTCTGGCCGTCGCTCATGCCAAACTGGAAGAACTGGAAGCATCTGACGAGATCTGGAAAGACCTTACCGGCGCGCTCAAGGAAGCGACCGGGCGGAAGGGCAAGCCTTTGTTCATGCCGCTGCGGCAGGCGCTGACCGGGCTGGATCATGGTCCGGACATGAACGCCTTGCTGCCGCTGATCGGTCGGGAGGCCGCGCTGGCCAGACTGGCAGCGGCTTCCACTTAAGTAATTATAAAATAACGATAATCATCCGACCATAACGGATTTGCAATATCAAATGTAATGGTATATCATAACTAGTGGCGACGGGGCCAGATAGTCAAACGGACACGGGCCGCTTTGCCATTTCCAGAGGATGGTTGAGAGGACAGGATGATGAGCTATGTTTCGGTTTACGAGAACAAGACGCCGCGCACGAAAGGCGTGCTATTGGCTGGCGCGGTCCATGTCGCGATTATCGCCGGCGTGATTGCGATGCCGGCTATTGAGGTTCCGGAAAAATTCAACGGCCCGTTCAATGCGGTTTCGATAGCAAAGCCGGAGCCGTCCGACCCGGTGATCATAGAAGATCCGCCCCGCCCGGAATGGCCGCAGGAGACCCGGCCAAGGATCCCGGACCAGCCGGTTGCAGATGTCCTGTCGATTCCAATCCAACCCTTCCCGACCTATTCGGAGCCGGGCAAAGCGTTGGGGGCTGCGGGAACGGGAGACGCCATTCCCCTTGATCCGGTCGAGATCGCGCCGGAGCCGGTGATCGTCGCTGCTCGCCTCAACAGCCGCTATGCGGACCGGTTCCAGCCCGTCTATCCGCCCAGCCAGCTGCGGCTCGAGCGGGAGGCCGAGGTCAGTGTGCGGGTGCTGGTCGGCAGCGATGGCCGGGTGAAGCAGATCGAGCTGATCGATTCGCCGCATGCGGATTTCTGGAACGCCACCCGCAAGCAGGCTCTGAAATACTGGCGCTTCACACCGGCGACGCAAGACGGCAAGCCTGTTGAAAGCTGGATGACACTGAAAGTCCGCTTTGAAATCAACAGCTGACCGCGGGCTCGGATGGCTGGGCCGCTGCTTCCTGCGCCAAATTTGCGGGAAGGGCTGGTCATCCGGGCCTGCCCGCACTATTTGAGCGGCATGGGAATGTTAAAAGACGTATCGGTGAGCGGTGGCTTTGGCGACCTGGTCGCCGTCTTTCGCCAGAGCGAACCGGGGGAGCGATTGCTCCCGGCGGCGCTGGCGATGGTTTGCACCTCCGTCATTCTGTTCCTTTTCTGGCTTGATCCACAAGTAAATACCTACACTTATGTACCGCAGGAGGTCATTTATGTCGAAAACTGGACAAATGACCGCACCGACGAGGAGATCATGCAGGACCGCTGGGAGGTTCAGTGTCTGAAGGACAAGCTGGAAGCGGAGCGGCGGGACGCGATGAAGGAACTCGGGCGGATGTCCGGCATGGATGTCGAGGAAATCGAACGCGAAGCCGAAGCGGCCCGCAAGGCGCGCGGCGAGGAAGAGGTGGAACGCCCGGCCGGGCTGCAATGCTGAACCGCTTCGCCGACGCGCACTATATGGCTGCAGCGCTGGCGCTCTCGGAGCGGGGGCGGGGCCAGACCGGTGCCAATCCCAATGTCGGTTGCGTGATCGTCAAGAATGGAATCATCCTGGGGCGCGGCTGGACCCAGCCGGGCGGTCGTCCGCACGCCGAGGAAATGGCGCTGGCGCAGGCCGGCGCGTCGGCGAAGGGCGCCGACATCTATGTCACCATGGAGCCCTGTGCCCATGACAGCACGCGCGGCCCGACCTGCAGCGTCTCGATTATCGCCGCCAAACCGCGAAGGGTGATTGTAGCGACGCTCGACGCCGATGAACGCACGCGGCGCCGAGGGATTGACCGGCTGGGCGATGCGGGCATTCCCGTATCGGTCGGTATCCGCGAATGGGAAGCGCGCCGCGCCATGGCCGGTTTTCTGTGCCGGCTGGAGAATAGCCGCCCCTTTGTCACGCTAAAACTGGCGATGTCGCTGGATGGCTGTATCGCGCTGGCCGATGGGGCGAGCCAGTGGATCACCGGCGAGCGGGCGCGAGCGCACGCCCATCTCGAACGGGCGCGCAGCGACGCGATTCTGGTCGGTGCAGGCACCGCCAGGACCGACCGGCCCGGACTGGACGTGCGTCTGGATGGTCTCGCTGACCGCTCGCCGCAACCGGTGGTGCTGGGCAATGACAAGGACAGGCCGGAGCACTGGCTGCAGATTGACGAGCCCGAAGCCATTGCCGGTCTTGCCGATATCAACTGGCTGCTGGTCGAGGGCGGGGCGAAAACCGCCGCCTCTTTCCTGCAGGCGGGCCTGGTCGACCGGCTGCTGCTCTATCGCGCCCCGATCATCATCGGCGGCGGGCTGCCCGGCATTGCCGATATCGGGCTGGACAAGCTGAGCGAGGCGCACGGCCAGTGGCGGCGGCGGGAGCGGCGCGACCTGGGGCAGGATATGCTTGAGATATATGACCGCGCCGCCTAGGTTCCGATCCGTTCACTGCAGATAGGATCGCCCATGTTCACAGGCATTGTTTCAGATATCGGTACCATTGAGTCGCTCGATCAGCGCGGCGACCTGCGCGTGAAAATCCAGTGCGGCTATGATATGGACAGCGTCGATATGGGCGCATCGATCGCCTGTTCGGGTGTCTGCCTGACCGTGGTCGACAAGGGCCCCGGCTGGTTCGCGGTCGACGTTTCGGGCGAGACGCTCTCTTGCACGGCGGACAGACAATTTACCACCGGACGGCGGCTCAATCTGGAACGGGCGCTGAAGGTCGGCGATGAACTGGGCGGCCATATCGTCACCGGCCATGTCGATGGCGTCGGCGAAGTGGTGTCCTGCCAGCCGGTCGGCGATTCGCACGAGGTCATTGTCCGGGTGTCAAAGGAGCTGGCGCCCTTTGTTGCGGCCAAGGGATCGATCACGGTCAACGGCGTATCGCTGACGGTGAATGCGGTGTCCGACAAGGACACGGGCACGGAGTTCACGCTCAATATCATCCCCCATACCGCACAGGTGACGACGCTTGGCGAACTGGCGCCGGGCCGGGCGGTCAATCTCGAGATCGACATATTGGCGCGCTATCTCGCGCGGATGGAAAAGGTCCGCTCGCTGGCCTGATTCGGTCAGACGACCCCTCGGCACCAAGGGCGAAGGCAGCAGGGGGGGTGGATTGCCGCATCGCCTGGTTCTGCGCACGGGCAGGAATGCCGTTAGTGGTGAACTTGTCGAACCACGCCTCTCGTCGATAGGCGCCCTTCGACAGGCTCAGGGCTAACGGGAAAAATGCGGCTTGATGAGGTCGCCTTTTGTGAGAGACGAGGCCAGCGGACGGGTAATGGTCGATCAGCCGATCAGAAGGGCAGCCACTGCTGCTTCTTGCTGAACTTCATATAGCCGACATTGGCACCGAGCCGCAGGCCGGCGCCGAGCCGTACCGGGATCAGCACCTTGTCGCCGCTGCGCAGATAGCTGACGTGGAAGCCGCCGATAAAATAGGCCGCGCCTTCGCCGGCCGGGAAGCGCTGATACAGGTCCTCGGTGTCGTAGAGATTGTAGACCAGCACGAAAGTGTTGGCCGCGTTGCCGCCGATATCGAAGCCGATCGACGGCCCGGTCCAGTAGACGGGGCGTTCGCCCTCGATCTTGTGATAGAGCTTGCCCGAGCCATAGCGCAGCCCGACAATGAACGCGCCGCTCGCCTCGCGTCCGGCGATATAGGCATTGGGCCGGCCCTGTTTCTTCAGAATATCCTCGATGACCTCGGCGAGACCTTTTGCACCCTTTCCGAACACGCCTTCCGCAGCGCCGATCAGGTCATCATCCTGATAGGTGCCGTTCTCCTCGACCGGTGCCGGCACGGCATCGACCGCAGTGCCGTCATTTGTCGCATAGGGGGCCACAATATCGGCATCAATATTGCTGTCGGTCGCCGAATCGTCGACGGTCGCGGGATTGGCGGTGGCCGAATTGAAATTGCCGTCATAATCGGGCGCGGCCAGATCGGCATCGATCGCGTCATTGGGATCGACCGTATCGACCTGCGCCGATGCGGGTGACAAGGCTGGCGCGGTGGCAAGAGCCAGAACCGCAAATGTTCCCAGGATTTTCTTCATGCAAAACGGTAACATGGGTTAACTCCTTCCCATTACCAGCCAGAAACGGCTGTCGGCTGTTGGACATGACCGTGCAATGAACGCACGACGAACTGAGTCGATTCTGCGGCAGTGCGAGTCTCTTCCCGGCAAGGAACCGGTTTTGCGCTTTCCGGCGGCCTTTTGAAATGGCCACTTTACCCGTTGCAGCATGCGCAATGGATGGTTATAGCGCCCCCTCTAGCCAAGCTACGTGGACACGTGGGTGAGCGGCTGAAACCACCTCCCTGCTAAGGAGGCAAGGGCCTCACGGTCCTTCGAGGGTTCGAATCCCTCCGTGTCCGCCATTTTTTGCGTCATCTCCAGAAAACTTGCGAAATTGTATGCCGCGTTCAGCCGAGGGCCTAGCCTCTTTTCCATTTAGATTGAAGCATATCCTGAGTTTCTGAGGTAGTTTGCGCATTCGTTTGGCGGGAAGGCATCAAGAAGAGATCCGATACGCTGCCATGTTGCATCAACAGTGCGCTCTTCAGCTTTGCGCAGGAGGAGCTTGAGCTTTGCGAACATCTGCTCGATCGGGTTCAGGTCGGGTGAGTAAGGCGGCAGGAACAGGAGTTTTGCGCCGGCAGCGCGGATTGCCTTGCGGACGGCCTGGCCTTTATGGCTGCCCAGATTGTCCATGATGACGATGTCGCCCGGCGAGAGCGTCGGTATGAGGAACTGCTCGACATAGGCGGTAAAGCTCACGCCGTTGATCGGACCGTCCAGCACGCAAGGGGCATCGATCCGGTCATGGCGCAGCGCGGCAAGGAAGGTGAGCGTGCGCCATTTGCCGAACGGGGCGTGGGCAACCAGCTTCTGCCCGCGCGGAGCCCAGCCCCGGATCGGCGTCATGTTCGTCTTGGCCCCCTCCTGTTCCATGATCCCCCGGATCATGGGCGTGCAGTCGGCTCTCGTCGATGAAGACGAGACGCTTTGGATCAAGCCGTCCCTGATATTTCTTCCACTGCTCGCGTCTTCTCGCGATCGCTGGCCGGGCCTGCTCCTCGGCGAACAGGCTTTTTTTTTGAAGCTCATCCCCTCAGATCGCACCAGCCGCCACACCGATACCGGACAGGTTGCAATACCATGTTCGGCCAGCTCAGCGACCAGCGCCTTGAGCGTCAGATCGGGCACCGCTTTCAGTCGCTCGATTATCAACGCCCGGTGCGGCTCCAGCAAGCGCTTGCGATGCCCGCCCATAGGTTTTGCCGCAGCGCTGCCCGTCGCACGTTGACGCTGCGACCATTTCACCACGCTCGCAACGCTCACCTCAAATAGAGCCGCTACCTCACGGCAACTCCGGCCTGCCGCGACTGCACGCGCTACCCGCTCTCGCAAATCATTCGAATAGGGTCTCGCCATCCATGCTGACCTCCATCACAGCCTCAACAGTGAATCAGAAACAGCAACCTTTGGGAATCCAAAATCGATTCAATCTATCAGAAATCGACTCTAAGGAAGGTCCTCCGCAAGCGATTTCTGGTCATCTGCATGGACCTGCAGGATAAAGGCGTGTGTGGCAGATTTCCGCTGATCGGCAGCAGAAACGGCCCTCAAGATTTCGCGAGCCATATGATGGGCGCAACAGTGACCGGCATGGTGTAGCGCGGGCATCGAAACCACCTCGCTCGGGCGGTGTCAAATTTAACAAGGAGTTAATATCGTTGCGGTTCCGCCATTTTTGTACTATTTGCTAGAATCGAAATCAGCGGTCGCACAATGATTATATTCCGGGACGTTGACTACCATGGCAAAAGCCCTCCTATTAGCGGAAACGTCAGCAAGCGAAATCGAAGCGGCGGAGCGCGGCGCCGTGGCGGGCGAACCACAATCAAGTGAAGCGGAAGCGAAATTAGTTATGTCGCAGTCCGTTAGTGGTGAAAGAGTGTTAACGAAATTAGGAAGAAAGAAGCAAAGGCGATCAAAGCTGATCGCAGGATTGGCTATTGCGGACACACTGGCAATTGTTTGTGCCTTCGTGTTCGCCTTCATCGTCAGATTCGGCTATATTGATGGTAGTCAGCTATCGAATGTTCTATGGGCAATTCTGCCAATTTATTTTGCGATTGCGCTAAATAACAAGGCCTACCAGATCAGCGTGCTAACCGGGCCCTGGAAAAATGTTGGTCGCAGCGTTGTCGCCTTTCTGATGGCGGCGAGCGCAATGTTGTTGATATTGTTTTTCTTTAAATCCAGCAGCAATTTCTCCCGGCTGATGTTCGGGATCGGCACAGTGAGCGCCATTGTGCTTATTACGGCGCTACGCAGCTTGATATTTTACCTTAGCAAAAAATATATCGGCAAGACCCCTTATGCGGATATTTGTATTTACGACGGTGTCCCGATGGGACCTAATCGATCGGAGGGTGCCATCAATGCATCTCAATTCGGATTGATCGCTGATCCAGGTGATGCTGATGCCGTTAATAGACTGGGACACTTGGCGTCAGGCATGGATCACGTAATCGTTCACTGCGCACCGGCGAAGCGTGAGCGATGGGTCTTCATGCTTCGGGCCTTGGACGTAAAAGCAGAGATCGTTGTTCCAGAGCTCAATTCGATTAATGCCTTGGCCATAAAACGCCGAAGCCAAAGTACCAGTCTTTTGATTTCGGCGGGACAATTGAGATGGGATCAGAAAATAGTGAAGCGGATATTCGACATCTTAGTGTCCGGATTTGCGCTGATTATATTGTCTCCTTTACTTTTGCTCACAGCTGTACTGATCAGGTTGGATAGCAAGGGATCGCCACTTTTCATGCAGCCACGAATAGCCTTGGGAAATCGACGTTTCAATATATGGAAGTTCAGGTCGATGCGTACGGACATGCAAGATATTGAAGCGGGCAAGCTGACCGAACGAAACGACCCCAGAATAACTCGGATTGGCGCGTTCATAAGAAAGACAAGCATTGATGAGCTGCCTCAATTGGTTAACGTGCTCAAGGGAGACATGAGCATGGTCGGTCCTCGGCCGCATGCCGAAAAAGCACTGGCGGGGCAATCCCTCTATTGGGAAGTCGATAGCGCTTATTGGCACCGCCATGTGGTGAAGCCCGGGATAACAGGGTTAGCTCAAATCCGCGGCCATCGCGGAAACACTTTTCACGAACATCAATTGCGGGCGCGCCTGCAATCCGATCTGGAATATGTCGCAAACTGGTCCATATTTTTGGACTGCCGGATTGTCTTTATGACCTTCGCGGTTTTGTTTCATAAAAATGCATTTTAGGTCGGCGGTGCGTTCAGTCACTTTAAAATAGAAGCGCGTTGACGAAGAATGTCGATTATCATCTTGGAAAACTTAGAGCTTTTTTCTCAAGATCTTTGAGCCATCTTCCCGCTCGACTTCATATTAAGAATTAGATTGGTCATGAAAGTAGTATTGTTTTCAATAAATTATGCGCCAGACCTAACGGGTACTGGCTACTATAGCGGAGTAATGGCGGCGGAGCTGTTGCGGCGTGGCCATAAATTAACGGTTTTTGCCGCACCTCCCTTTTATCCGGAATGGCAGCTAAAAAAAGGTTATCGTAATTGGTGGTGGTCCCGTGAGAATATAGATGGAGTGGCAGTTTACCGATGCCCTACATTCATACCACGCAAGCCTTCGGGCATTACGCGTCTGCTCCACTACGGATCCTTTGCTTTGACAGCGTTTCTAGCTTCGATATGGTGGCGCATGTTCTGTCGCCCGGATGTTATATTCAACATAGCTCCTACTCTGTTTTCTGCCATACCCGCCTTGTTTCTTTCCAAAATATCTAAAGCGAAAAGCTGGCTTCACGTTCAAGATTTCGAGGTCGAAGCTGGCTTCGCAACAGCGCAGATGAAGAGCGATGGATTTGCATCAAGGTTAGCAATGACTTTCGAACGTCAAATGATTACTCGCTTCGATTTCACTAGCAGCATTTCAAGTGCAATGTGCAACAAACTCATTGAAAAAGGCCGTGATAAAGACACCGTTTATGAATTGCGTAATTGGTCAGATGTAGACGCTATTTTTCCGATGACGGACTCGTCGTTTCGAGCGATTTGGAATATTGAAACGGAGCATGTAGCGCTGTATTCGGGCAGCATAACGCGGAAACAGGGGATTGAAGTCATAATCGGTGCTGCTAAACTGTTACAGGATCGTAGCGACCTGACTTTTATTCTTTGTGGTTCTGGTCCAACTCGCGCTGACCTCGAGCGCTCTTGCGCTGACCTACCAAATATACAGTTTCATGATCTGCAGCCATATGAAAAGTTAAATGAGTTACTCGCTCTTGCCACTGTTCATCTTCTGCCGCAGAAGGCTGGAGCTGCAGATCTTGTGTTGCCATCTAAACTCGCAAATATGTTGGCATCAGGTCGACCGGTTGTCGCCGGAGCAGATCCCGCTACTAGCCTCGCAAGAGAAGTCGATGAATGCGGTATTATTTTCGAACCTGAAAACGCCGAAGCTCTCTCGAAAGCAATTGTGCAGATTATGGACAACTCAGAGGACAGCAAGAAGTTTTCAAAAAATGCCCGACAGCGAGCAGTAAATTATTGGCGGCGCGACCCCATTCTTGATGCACTCAACACCGAAATGAAAGCGCTCGCAAATGAACATTGAAATTTCCAGAAAGCGCGGCCCGGAACTATCTAACCCGTCCAGCATTATGCATTGCCATAACGCCCAAGCCAGATCCTCGATGGTGTTTTTGCAAATATCGCCAAATCGGATAAACAGATTTTTTGATCAATATGACCACATAATGACCTTAAATTTCACCTTAAATTAGAAAGAGAAACGACTTGGAAAACGAAACAAACCGCACAGCCTTGGTCACCGGAATAACGGGGCAAGATGGGGCTTATCTCGCTCAGCTATTGCTTGAAAAAGGATATGTCGTTCATGGCATCAAGCGCCGTTCCTCTTCCTTCAATACCGGCCGTATTGAAGATATTTACGAGGATCCGCACGCCGAGGATCCGCGGTTTCACCTGCATTATGGCGATATGACTGACAGCACAAATTTGATACGAATAATTCAGGACACAAAGCCGACCGAGATTTACAATCTTGCTGCTCAAAGTCATGTGCAGGTTAGTTTCGAGACTCCAGAATATACAGCCAATGCAGACGCAATCGGCACGTTGCGCTTGCTTGAAGCTATGCGGATTCTCGGGATGGAGAAAAGCTGTCGATTTTACCAGGCATCAACGTCTGAATTGTACGGTCTTGTTCAGGAAGTGCCGCAGCGTGAAACGACACCGTTCTATCCCCGCTCGCCCTACGCGGCCGCGAAGCTTTATGCCTATTGGATCGTTGTGAACTATCGGGAGGCATACGGTATGCATGCTTCGAATGGTATTCTATTTAATCATGAAAGTCCATTGCGTGGCGAAACTTTCGTTACACGAAAAATCACCCGAGCAGCGGCCGCAATAAAATTGGAGCGCCAGGAAAAGTTGTATCTTGGCAACCTTGACGCTAAGCGCGACTGGGGCCATGCTCGCGAATATGTCCGCGGAATGTGGATGATGATGCAGCAAGATACGCCTGATGATTATGTTCTGGCAACAGGTCAAACTACACCCGTTCGTGATTTTGTGACTTGGGCCTTTGAAGATGTCGATATTGCCCTTGAATGGAAAGGGCAAGGTGTTGATGAGAAAGGCTATTGCAAAAAAACTGGCCGATGCTTGATTGAAGTGGATCCACGTTATTTCCGTCCAACGGAAGTTGAATTGTTGCTCGGTGATCCGACAAAGGCACTGAAACAGCTTGGCTGGTCACATGACACCTCGGTTCGTGAGCTAGCACGCGAGATGGTGTTGGCCGACCTCGAAACGATGCAGAATGCTCCGATTGCCAAAGGTAGTTGAAAATGGGTGAATACGAAGTATTGTTGGAGAAAGTCGCAAAATTTCATGAAGGTTTGTCTACCGAACCCGCCAGAAACTCTCTATGATAGATAGTATCGAAATGCCGAATGGTGGTCTCCCGATGGCGCCGGTCGGACTGTTTGTGTATCGTCGAGCTTCAATTTTGCCCCAAGTCATAGAGGCGTTGGCTAAATGCCCTGAGTTTGAAGACACACCTATATATATATTTTCTGATGCTCCCAAAAACCCCTCCGCTGAAGTTGACGTTGCAGCTGTGCGGGCATATGTCCACTCGCTAAGCTGGAACAATATTCATCTAGTGGAGGCGCCGACTAATCAGGGTCTCGCGCGGTCAATAGAAGCTGGCGTTGCTAAGCTGTGCAAAGACTATGGGCGGGCGATTATTCTTGAAGATGATCTGATCGTCTCACCTGCAATTCTGAGCTGGTTCAATAAAGCGCTCGATCGATATAGTGAAGAAGACAGGGTGTTTCAGATTAGTGGGCACACTTTCGACGTGTATTCGATGCGACGACAGCGGCAAGGTTTTTTTGCTCCGATGATCACTTCGTGGGGGTGGGCGACATGGGATCGGGCTTGGGATCAATATGAGGCCGAGATCGCTGATTTGGATGATATTGCGAACGACCCTTCAGAGCGACGTCGTTTCGATCTCAAAGGTCGCTATCCGTATTTCAAAATGGTCCAGAATCAAATTTCTGGAAAAATAGATAGTTGGGCAATCCGCTGGTATCTTTCTGTATATAAAAAGAAGGGTTTAACGCTTTTCCCACCACGCACCTTAGTACGGAATGTGGGGTCCGATGTTGCTGCAACCCATCGAGGAATCGGTGGGCGAATCCGTGATCTCGTCGCGTTTAGAAACGGGCCCGAGCCATGCAAAATTGTTCCAGATTTGCCCGAAACAGTTAGCGTTGATCAGGAGAAGTTCGACCAGCTCACTCGAGCCATTTACTGGCAAAGCTCAAAGTGGTCGCCAATACACTGGATAACACGATGATTTTGCCGGATATGCTATGAAAAAGCGTCTCATGCAGCTTTGGAACGCGGTGAAGCCTTCTGCCAAGATAAGTATTGGTGGTAACAGCAGGGTAAAACGCTGGCGCCTATCTTTGGACAAAAATTCGAGCTTGACGGTCGGTAGGGATTCTATTGTAGATGCGCGGATCATCTCGGACCGTGCCGGTTCGCGGTTTATTGTGGGTGACCGGACATCGATTGGGAACAGCCTGCTAGTTGCGGCGGAACGGATAGAAATTGGAGATGACGTATTGATGTCTTGGGGCATCACAGTTGTTGATCACAACAGTCACAGTCTCGATTTTGCGAGGCGTAAAGATGATGTTATTCAATGGGGCAAAGGATTAAAAGAATGGACGCACGTCAAAATTTCCCCCGTGAAAATCGGAAATAAAGTGTGGATTGGCTTTGGGGTAACGATACTAAAAGGCGTCGAAATTGGAGAAGGCGCTGTGGTAGCAGCTTCAGCCGTAGTAACTAAAAATGTTGCGCCATGGACGGTTGTGGCTGGGAATCCGGCAGTCGCGATACGCAATCTAGAGCCATGGCAAGGCGACGAGCCTGCGGCCATAGACAGTCTAAGACTAGATGCCGATGGACCAGCCGCATCATGAAAGAAGTTTTTGTCACTGGCGCACATGGTGCTATTGGCAGCCATGTTGTCAAGCTTCTCCTGGAAAAGGGATGCATTGTTGGCGGACTCGGTAACGGGCCATCGCAATGGGCTCACGAAAGCGCTATTGATCACTGGCTTCCCGGGCCGGTAACGACGGAAATGCTTGCAGATTTGGCGGACCAAATGGGTGAGCCCGACGTCATTTTTCATCTGGCAGGTGGTTCCTCGGTCGGCGCGTCGTTGGCTGATCCGATGTTAGACTTCCATCGGACCGTCGAAAGTACGATGTCAATTCTCGAATGGATCCGCGCCAGTCAATATAAGACACGGATCGTATATGCATCCAGCGCTGCGGTTTATGGCGAAAACAGCAATCTAGATATTGTTGAGTCAGCACCTATAAATCCGAAATCACCTTATGGTTTACATAAGAGAATGGCGGAACAGCTTATCACTTACTGGTCAGAACATGCACAAATTCCAGCCGCTATTGTAAGGCTATTTTCTGTTTATGGACCCGGGCTGCACAAGCAGCTGATTTATGACCTCAGCAAACGACTGTTAGACGGTGGCGAACAGCTTGAAATGTTTGGCTCGGGCGACGAGCAGAGAGACTGGCTATGGATAGGTGATGCCGCCCAGTTTCTAGTGACTGCTGCAACTCATGCAATGGATCCACCCTTAATCTTAAATGGCTGTACGGGACGTGGCACCTCAGTTCGTAATATTGCACAGACGCTAAAGGAGATTTCTGGACAGCCGTGTGAACTCAAATTTGCAAAAGGATTGAGAAGCGGTGATCCGGATAATTTAGTGGGGTCTGCCAAACTCTCTCATGCCAAGAAATTGATTCCAAGTGTTGGGCTTGAAGATGGCCTCAAGTATACGTTTGATTACATTTCGGCCGAACGGAAGGCTGGCAAGTGAAAGTTGCAGTGATCTCAGATGATCCGACAATCTGGACAGGGGGAATCAATTATCTCTTGAATATGTGCCGAGTGCTCCGTTCAGCGAACCTATCGATTGAGCTACTAATTTTCGTCCGTGGCGACGTCGGACACAATATGAATGAACGCATCGTTGAAGCAACCGGTCATCCCGCAATCCCAATAAAAAAACGCTCGGCGCTCACAGATCTCATCAACATTGCCGGCTTGTCGAGTAAGCAATTGCAGCGACAGCTGGATAGTTATGATATTGACGTTATTTTTGAAGCATCTGGCTATATTGGCAATCAAATGCGCCAACCTGTGATTAGCTGGATTCCGGACTTTCAGCATCGCCATTTTCGCCATTTATTCAGTAGAATTGGTTGGTTAGCACGAGAATTGAGATTTCGAAGGATTTTATCTACGCGGAAATTCGTCATAGTCTCTAGCAATGATGCGCATAATGACCTTTTGCGATTCTATCCTAAAGCTAATTCACAGTTATCAGTTGTGCCTTTTTCGATTCATTTGGAATATCAAATCGGAGCTGATGATCTTCATCGTGTGCAATTGAAGTATGATATCCCGTCTGATTATATCTATCTCCCTAATCAATATTGGGCACATAAAAACCATCAATTGGTGGTAGATGCTCTTTCGCATCTCGAAGACAGTCGGCCCGTAGTTATATCAACGGGAAATCCCGTTGACCCTCAACAGCCAGAGCGCGTAGAAAAACTCATGGGGAAAATTGCGGACCTTGGGCTGGCGAATCATTTTAGAATACTTGGGAATCTGCCTTATCAGGATATTTTGGCTCTCAACTTTGGTGCGACTGCTCTTATTAACCCTTCTTTTTTCGAAGGATGGAGTACGACGGTGGAAGAGGCAAAGGCGTTGGGAACGCCGATGCTGCTCTCAGATCTTGCTGTACACAAAGAGCAGGCTGGCGGTTTAGCGCTTTACTTTGACCCCCATTCACCGTTGGACTGCGCCGAAAAATTACAGCAGATGGTTTGTCAGCCACCAGTTCGCTTTCGCGAGAAGGCTACCGAGACTAATCGGATAAATTTACAGAACTATGCCCAGAAACTTATTGCGCTGTTTGACGCAGCCCATCGATCGGGGAAAACTGAAAATGCCTAGTTTAGTAAAACGGCAGAAAGTCCAAAGCCTCGGAAAATTGACTGGATATCGTCTCTTTTTCGCGACACTAACATTGATAATAGGGGTTATTTTCTCACTAGTTATAAATTATCCGGATTTTTATTCTGGGATGCTTTTTATTTTTTGCCTGGTTCTACTGTTTGATATCGCTTTCTATGCAATTTTTTCGCGTGAAAACTCCTTATTTTTGCTAATTTTTGCCTTCTACCATATTTTTTTGTTTATTATTCCCGGGATGATTCACATTTCGGTGAATCGTTTTCCATTCTACGGCCTATCCTATTCGATCGACGAGACCCGCACGGTGGCAGTATTGCTTACTCTATTTTCTGGATTTTTCTATTTGGGCGTAATGTTTTTCGCGGCTCGGGTCGCCGATAGACGTCGCCGTGTCAATGCTCCGCAGCGTGCCTATAATTTAAAGTTGCTGCTGTTTAGTGCACTTGGACTGTTATTGCTAACGATGCTGCTGGCGCAGATGTTCGGGCTTGAATTTTTTCTGAGTCGGCGAGCCGGCGAAGGGGCGTCGCTCGTAGATAAAACCACAGCTACTAATCAAATTCTGATCAACATTATACGATTCGGTTCTTTTGTTGCTGCGATGACTGTGTGGCTAGTTTTTCGCCAGCACAAAAGTTGGATTTTGCTCATGCTGGCCATTACGATTTCCGGTGTCGCGTTGATTTTCAACTGGCCAATCGCGATCCCGAGATTCTATCTCTTTGGCTATTTACTTGCGATACTTTACGTTTTTTTCGATTTTAAAAGCAGTTTTCGCAAATGCATACTGTTCGTCACGATGAGTGCCAGTTTGCTATTATTATTCCCTCTTGCGAGTATATTATCACGCGGTGACATAAGCCAAATCGACCGCTTTGACCCCGTTCGATATTACACCGAAAATGGTGATTTTGACGGCATGCAGTCGACCCATAATGTTGTGCGTTATGTCAATCGACATGGGCCAGCTATGGGCAACCAACTTTTAGGTTCTTTATTAACTTTCGTGCCGCGTTCCGCTTGGTCTGAAAAGCCGGTGTCTACAGGAGGTCTCGTCGCAGCGAATGCTGGCTACAGATTTTTAAATATATCTTCCCCCCTTGCAGCGGAATTATATATTGACTTCTGGTACCTCGGTGTAGTCCCATTATCGTTTTTATTGGGTATGTTGGCGTCATGGATTGATCGCAAGGCGGCATGGTTGGGTAGCAGGACCGACATCGTGCTCCCGTTGATTTTAGGCTTGGCGATCGGATTTGAAACGATTGTCTTGCGCGGTTCATTAATGGCGGCCGTGGCGCCGGTCGCGCTCGTATTCCTTTTCGCCTTTCTTATGCGTGCATTTAGTAGCCGTTCTATTCGGCGTTCGGGATACTATGCGCGACCGCACCTGCCTACCTCACGTCACTCAGCGAATATACATTTCGGAAACCTCCCGCGAGAACAATCATGACTGACCTAACTAACAAACGGATATTCGTTGCAGGCCACCGAGGGATGGTGGGTAGCGCAGTTGTACGCCGCCTGGCTGACGAGCAGTGCAGCATTTTAACCGCGCCAAGGACAGAATTGGATCTTATGGATCCTGCCGCTGTAAAGGTTTGGATGCAGCGCGAAAAACCGGATATTGTCGTTGTCGCCGCCGCAAAAGTCGGTGGAATTCTTGCGAATGACACACTGCCGGCCGAATTTTTGTACGAAAACCTGATGATCGAGGCCAACCTTATTCATGCAAGCCACTGTTATGGCGTTGAAAAACTGTTATTTTTGGGATCATCATGTATTTATCCCAAAATGGCTCCGCAGCCGTTGACCGAGGACGCATTAATGACCGGTCCGCTGGAGTCGACGAACAAATGGTATGCTATCGCCAAAATCGCTGGCATCAACTTATGCCAGGCGTATCGCAAGCAGTATGGCGATGATTATATATCTGCCATGCCTACCAATCTCTACGGCCAAGGCGACAATTTTGATTTGAAAAGCAGTCACGTTCTGCCTGCCTTGATCCGTAAAGCGCATGAGGCTAAAATCAGTCGAGCGGATTATATCGAGATATGGGGAACCGGCTCACCAAAGCGCGAGTTTCTGCATGCCGATGATTGTGCTGATGCACTAATCTTTCTGCTGAAAAATTATTCAGGGGATGAGCATGTTAATGTGGGATATGGCGCTGACATAACCATCTACGCTCTGACAGAGTTGGTTTGTAAGATCGTCGGTTTTGAGGGAGGTATTATCTGTGATACTTCCAAGCCGGATGGGACGCCGCGCAAACTGATGTCAAACGACAAACTTCGGAGCATGGGATGGACTCCTCTTATAGACCTTGAAACAGGTATCGCCTCCGTTTACCAAAATTTTCTCGACGGACTCTGAATCGCCTGTCTGATGGTCATGCCTTAGAGCGCTGCGCCAGATTCTAGGGGGCTCGGATCCTATATTGGAAAATTGGCGTAATTATGATTCTTCAACCAAGCCGTATTAACCGACTTTAAGTATTGTCGCGCAGAACATGATCGCGCTTTTATTTCGCGATCATCACACCGATATGTTGGATAATTGTTAGAAGCCGATCGCTCAGCATTTCATCGCACAGCCCTCTTATCGAAGTCTGCAATAAATGCCTGCCTATCTGGTTGCCGGGTGCATCACAATGTCGTTCGATCTAGACTCTTTTCCATTTAGATTGAAGCATATCCTGAGTTTCTGAGGTAGTTTGCGCATTCGTTTGGCGGGAAGGCATCAAGAAGAGATCCGATACGCTGCCATGTTGCATCAACAGTGCGCTCTTCAGCTTTGCGCAGGAGGAGCTTGAGCTTTGCGAACATCTGCTCGATCGGGTTCAGGTCGGGTGAGTAAGGCGGCAGGAACAGGAGTTTTGCGCCGGCAGCGCGGATTGCCTTGCGGACGGCCTGGCCTTTATGGCTGCCCAGATTGTCCATGATGACGATGTCGCCCGGCGAGAGCGTCGGTATGAGGAACTGCTCGACATAGGCGGTAAAGCTCACGCCGTTGATCGGACCGTCCAGCACGCAAGGGGCATCGATCCGGTCATGGCGCAGCGCGGCAAGGAAGGTGAGCGTGCGCCATTTGCCGAACGGGGCGTGGGCAACCAGCTTCTGCCCGCGCGGAGCCCAGCCCCGGATCGGCGTCATGTTCGTCTTGGCCCCCTCCTGTTCCATGATCCCCCGGATCATGGGCGTGCAGTCGGCTCTCGTCGATGAAGACGAGACGCTTTGGATCAAGCCGTCCCTGATATTTCTTCCACTGCTCGCGTCTTCTCGCGATCGCTGGCCGGGCCTGCTCCTCGGCGAACAGGCTTTTTTTTTGAAGCTCATCCCCTCAGATCGCACCAGCCGCCACACCGATACCGGACAGGTTGCAATACCATGTTCGGCCAGCTCAGCGACCAGCGCCTTGAGCGTCAGATCGGGCACCGCTTTCAGTCGCTCGATTATCAACGCCCGGTGCGGCTCCAGCAAGCGCTTGCGATGCCCGCCCATAGGTTTTGCCGCAGCGCTGCCCGTCGCACGTTGACGCTGCGACCATTTCACCACGCTCGCAACGCTCACCTCAAATAGAGCCGCTACCTCACGGCAACTCCGGCCTGCCGCGACTGCACGCGCTACCCGCTCTCGCAAATCATTCGAATAGGGTCTCGCCATCCATGCTGACCTCCATCACAGCCTCAACAGTGAATCAGAAACAGCAACCTTTGGGAATCCAAAATCGATTCAATCTATCAGAAATCGACTCTAGTCGCTGCTGCACGATTGGAGCTTAACGACTGAATTCCGCTCGGACCCTTTTCCTGCGCGGATATTTCCTGGCTTGCGGCGCGCCGCAACGATTATGGCCAGCGTTCGTGCCAAAGGCCCTACATTTAGATATAACCACGGTGAGTCGCACGAGGGCGTCATGACATCGAACATGTTAAGCACCGCCGAGCGGCGGACGGTGAGTTCCTACAGAGCAGTTCGTGCTTAACCGAGGCTATGCTCCGGGGCGGTATTTGCCCCATGATCAATTGAGATTGCACCTTTGAGTTTGGCGCTAAAACCAGCCGACAGGTGCGAATTTATCAGAATAAATAATGCATTGAGACGATGCTGCGCGAATGATGTGGTCTTTTCCACCTCGCATTTTGTGAAATGCCATCGCAGTATCTTGTTCACCTTTGCGTTCGGCGTCATCAAATATAACGATAAAATCCTCAGCCAACGACCGATTTAATATTTCCAGGGCTCCCCATCGGCTGTTCCGTTCTTCCCCTTGTGGCCCATCGACAATTGCAAACTCGAAGGTTTGGTCACCGTCATAAGTATAACCGGTTGTCGTAACACCCTGTACCTCTCGGGTTTTCAGCGGCGTGCATATGATCTCCCTCGTCACTTTGCCGCGCATGAACTGTGCCCATTGCTCGTCGTGCTCGATTGATAGGCCGTCTGCGTTCATGGCATCCAATATTAAAGTCGACTGCCCTATTCCCAACTCCAGAACACCCACTGGTGATAATTCATCGACAATTCTGAAAATTAAATACAACAAAGAGTAATTTGCGGCGCCAGCGATAGGAAAAAGTGGCGGGTATTTGATGCCTCTAATTTTCAGAGCATCTGTTAGCATGTGAGCATATAATAATTCTTTCGATGTCCGTTCACCACTGAGTTTTTCTAACCGTGCCAACTTGCTTAGCCGGTCAAGGCGCTTCTTCAATGTCATATATATCCTTCGTCATTTTTCAATTCTTGACAATCGCAAACGGTGCTTGAGAAATTTTAAAGCTACATAAAAGGGACAACAAAAACCAAATAGGAAAAATATGATAGCATTTCCGGTCAGTGTCGCGCCCAGCCCCCAATCTTGCATCATCATATAGCTAAAAGAGAATCCGACAAGCCCGGAAAAACCAATAACATAGCCAAACATTTTTGATTGTCCGATATACACTAGAATATTGAATAGAAGATGGGAACCAAGATAGCTAACCGCCAATAGGCCGAAGCCAACCATCATCGATCGGCGTGGATTAACATCGATATTAAGCCATTTTTGTAATATAGTGTCACCGAACAGATAGAGAGCTGCACCTATTATCGTAGCGGACAAAACAGAGAAGACAATACTGATGCCAAAATATCGCACTAATCTGACCGAATCGTCTGATGCCATGCTCTGAGAAATAATTGGGAAAATTGGGTTGAGAAACGACTGAACCATGTTGGCCATTATCACCATTATACGGATCACCGCGCCGACTACCCCTCCTGCGGCTAAACCCACCAAATTACTGGTTAGATACGTAAAGCCGTGCAAGTGTAGCACAATTCCGCCCTGCGCCTTCCCATAAGAAATCGTTTTTCCGATTATCGCATACGGATCTGTTTTCTTGGTCAATAGGGCCTGCTTAAATTCCTTCGACCTACCGCGCACAAACTGCAGTAAATTTAGACCCTGAACTATTGGGATGACGACGAACATTGAAAAGTAAAACATTGGCAGGCTGGGACCAAAAAATGCCGTAGCTCCGACGGCAAAAAAAGTCAGGACTGCTGCGAGGAACGAGTAAATATTGGTTATGTAATTCTCGTGAAACGATGCTCTCACCCCTTCGACCATGTTAAACATGTAAACGCCGCAAATCTGCACGAGACCAACAAGAAGTGTCAGCCGCGCTTCCTTGGAAAAGTTAAGGGCTTCATTCCCGAGGAAAATTGTTGTTGGTGCCCAAATAACAGCGCTTAGCCCAATGGCCAGAATGGCCAGCATTCCGACGCTCGCGACGAGTAATCCGCTCCGCAGCCACTTCGCAGCCGATGAAACGTCGTTGCGTCCCAGGGCCGTGGACATGTAATACCCAACGGATGAGCTTAGCCCAATCGCAGGTATTTGTATAAATGAGCCGATTGCTGCGATCGTCATCATCGCACCAAATTTTTCGTCCCCGACAGAATGCACCACGATTGGAAAGGCAATGAGCTGCACGGCAGCAGTCGCTATTTTCGACAGGCCGGTAGTTGCATAAGCCATTACGATACGTCGAATCTCGTTCATCAATTATTCCACGGAACCGAGTGTAAAGCTAAACAACTTGCGGCATTTCGAATCCTTATGCCCGTCCTATCGAATGTGGATGAAATATCAAACCCTGGATAAGGGAGGCTGAGACTATTTGGCTTTCTTCGGGGGCCGCGCCTAATAAAGCGAATTCTCCGCGCGGTACTTTAGCGCTTTAATGTCGGCATCGCGGAAGCTGCTGCAGGAGGTGTTCCAAATTTTGGTGACTGAAGCGCGGATGCATTGGATAGCCATGGTTTATTTGATTGCTTGGGTTCCCAGAATTGATGAGCGGGATTACCTTTGTTTTCTAGGGTGTTCTGCACTGGCGCGATGGCCCCCTTTCGCTGGCTCCCCCTCCGATGATCATTTTATCCGCGGGAGCTGCTTGGCTGTGTTTAAGACGATATTCGGTGGCATGGCTTCTAATAGCCATAACGTGTTGATGACACATGCCACTCATATCAAAGCGCATCGGATTGCAGCGTGCCTTCACCGAGATCCAAGGTAAGAACAGATGAGTGAACATATCGGCGCATTCCGACGAGGAGTACATCCGCCGGTGGGAGGTAATCATCGATTCAGGCACGGAATTCATTGGGGTGATCAAGGTTTATGAACAGAGCCTCGTTCCGCAATAGATCACGCAGCTGTCCGTTAAAGCTCGCCAAGGAAGCATTGTCCGTCTGAGCTTGCTATCTGGCGTGTGCTTCTTGTAAATGGGCCAGCCGTGAGCCGTTCCATTATCGCTGACGTCATCGCCAAGGCGTCCGCATTCGCAGATCACATGCTTCAAATCGCTCTGCTATCAGACATCGGCCCGGCAGCGACCGGACGAAGGAATTCTAAGGTGTTTAATCAATGATGTTCCGCACACGGATATTTCCACCCTAGTTTTGAGGGGGCAAGTCACGCTTTCAAGAACTCTATCCGATTTAGGTCAATTATGATGGAACGAGCGATGTCACGAGGCCTTCCCAATATCTGCAAATTGGCAAAGCGGCATGGAGTGGGACCGTTTGCCTGCCAAAGCTTATCGATCGTAGGCGATATTTTGTTTTCAGGAGTAAACGTTACCGAAGATCCGTCTCCGCATTTCAGAATGACCCTAATGTTTTGATCAAGGCTTCCGGCGTTGGTGTCACCACGAATTTTCAGGACAGCAAGCGTGTCAGGTTGGATATCAGTTAATTTCTGCATCAAGACCGGAGCGCCGCGTCCGTTCCAGCGTAACGTCACTTCGTTGCCTGCCGCTGATTGGTGGGTATTTACAGAAACGCCACGCGTCTTCGGTATTTCCCATTCGAATGGTAGAACAGGCTGCGCCCTAGAAAGCCTTGCGCCAAGTTGTTTAAAGTCAGGATCGGCTATTTCGCGATTTTTTTGCTGATTTTCCTTGCTGATAACATAGTTGCTGATTGTTAGCGCTTCTTCAAACAATCCCGCCTGTCCTAATGTCCTCAAAGAGAGCCAAGCCTCACGGCGGGAGAGTTCCCCTTTACTCGTTACTATTCTCAACAAGGTGCGCGCTCGAGCAGTTATCAAGGCGCGATTATCCAAATCAATAGCCTGGTCAAAAAAACGATCCCGCCACGTGGGCTGTGCACCAAGCCGTTCAACTAAAATGGGTTGAGACTTCGGATATAACTCGACAAACTGTAGCATATTTAAGCCAGGTTCTACATGTACTGATCGGCGCATCAAGCCATCGGTACGTCGAATAATCGTGTCTAAGTCCTTCTCACCTACGGCCTGCAAGATCAGGTTCTGCTGCGCAGCTGTATTTCGCCACCCTAAGTCGGCAAGAGCCGTGATGAGGCGGCGTGGAGCTGTGTCTGTTGTCCTTAATCTATCGACATACATCAAATTAACCAAACCCTGGTCGAGAGGATTGGCGAGAACTAGCGCATTAATTTGCCGAGTTTCCCGGACAGAATTCGATCTACCGGAGTTAGACAGCGACATATCTGATTGCGCCGCAAGCCGCTTTGCATGAACCGCTTCCAAGTAACCAAAGATATATACCGTAAGCAGCACTAAGGTTAGAATTATAGAGCCGATCCGGATAAACGTTGAAGGTCGTTGTGAATAATTATTCATCAATTATTTTTTTGCGTTGTATTTATATTGATACTGGTAATAGCCGCCATAACCCGACGCGTTTGAATCGTATTTTGTGAGTATTACACCAAGAATATTCGCACCCGATGTAGTCAGGCGTTCGATGGCGCTTTTTACACTGGACCTGTGATTCGCTCCTGATTCGATCACAAAAATTACCTTCTCGGTCATTGCCCCCGTTAGCACAGCATCGGCCAGACCAAGAACTGGCGGCCCATCTACAAGCACGATGTCGAATCGGTTTTCGAGCTCGCTTAGAATTTCCCTTGCTCTTTCAGCTGCTAACAGTCCGGTCGGGTCCGGAGGTATGGCGCCACAGGTTATGGCAAATAAATTGGAATAAGCGGTTTCTTGAATAGCGTCATCAATAGTTGCACCCGAAGAGAGTAAATCCGCTGCGCCATAGTCATTTTTTAAATTGAGGGTGGCGTGGACATTTGGGCGGCGCAAATCAAAATCGATCAATAAAACTCTTTTTCCCAGCCGGCCAAGAGAAATAGCAGTAGCTATACAAGTTGATGATTTCCCCTCGCCTTGCTGAGTACTGGAGAAAGAAATGCTTTTGGGAGCGCCGTGGGAAGAAGATAACATCAGTGACGATCTGATACTGTTAAATGATTCACTGATAGGGGAGGTCGCAATAACTATCTCATCCATAACGCTCGCATCGTCCTCAGCTATCGGGATGGCACCAATTAGTGGTGCATTTATATTATTCTTCACATCGTCTGGTGTCCGAATAATATCAAATAGATTCTCTCGACCAAACACGAACAGACCTGATAAAGCCAGCCCCAACAATGCAGTCAAAGCGAGATTTAAAAGTGGCTTCGGTGATACTGGCCTCGTAGGTATCGCTGCTTTGTCAACTATTGCAACATTGTTGCTTTGAACCCCAGCCTCGGCGCTGAGTTCGTTATAGCGCTGCAACAGCATGTCATAGAGCTTCCTATTTGTGTCAGCCTCACGTTGTAGGATCGTTAATTGGACAGATTTGGACTGCTCATCCAGTTTTTCTTTTTTCAGCCGATTGATTTGGCGACTAATGGATCGTTCTTCGGCAAGTGCGCTTTCATATTCAGCACGTACAGACGAAGAAATCCCCTGACTGATTTTGCTGATCTGATCATTCAATTCGTCGATACGAGCCTTCGCTTGTCGGACGGTCGGATAATCCGCCTTCCGACGCTGCAGTTGTTCCTTGTAGTCAGCTGACAGCTTTGCTCTCTCTTCAAGCAGCTTTTGGATAGCTGCATTGTCCAACACTTTACCTTGGCTGAGCCTTGGTGTTTTTCGATAGCCTTCCCAAATACCCTGCGCTGCAATTCGTCTCGCGAGCGCTGCTGCATAAGCCTCATTTAAAGAAACAAGTGTCGCGGTCGTCACGGAGCTTGAGCCTGACGCCGACCCCTGGCCGGAAGGTCCAGTGTCGATAATTTCAGCACGGCGTGAATAATCGACTGCAGCACGCTCACTTTCGCTTAACCGTACTTGGGCGGCATCAAGCTGTTCCTTCAAGAACTCCCTAGCGTAGGCGGATGCATCGAATTTTCGATTTAAATTACTGCGAATATAGCCTTCAGCAAAGCCGTTGGCCACTTGTACGGCCAGACGAGGGTCGGGGCTGTTAAAACTCAGTTTAACCACCCGGGAGTCCACAGGAAGATCTACAGCCAGATTTTCGTCAATCAAAGAGATTATCTGTTCGCGTCGTGTTTCGTTGAGAGATAAGCTACCGGAAGCTTCGTCCGCCAAATCGTACCCCATCGCATTCACAAATTCTGCGTTACCAAATAAACCTAGTTCTTCCGCGACCGAAACGGTTAGCGCTCGACTTCTAATGATATCCAGTTGTGTTTGTAAAAAACGCTCCGAATCTTGAATCGCGCTAGAAGCATTTGTCTGTTCTGTGCCCAAGATTTTTGCAGCTTCTTGGTCAATTTGGACAGAGGCAGATGCCCGGTATATGGGCGTTGTGAGCAAAGTGACAATTATCCCCAATGCTAAACAGCCAATAATGATCGCGATTATGGGATAACGCGAACGATAGATTGATGCCCAGATCGCCCGGAAATCAAAGTCTAGCCCCCTATTATCGAAAGAATAGTGCACGGAGTCGGCTTCTCGAGTCAGCATTGTATCGGAAGTTGCGCCAGGCATCTGGGTCGGAAAATTCTGATCGTCATTCATTGTTTTTTTTTCAACCTGTGGTTGCGATTTAGCGGCTTATCTGGATAAAAAGGGAAGTCAGTAACGGGGCGGTGGTCAAGAAGTCGCGAAACGCGCCCTTGAGGAACGAATGTCCAACCACTACGATGTCGCCGCCTCGAATTTCGGGGTCTTCCTGAGTTCCGCGGCGAATAGCGCTGAGGTCGAAAGCCGCTCCGAAAGTTTTGTCATCGATTCTGCGAAAAATTACTATCTCATCAAGATGCGCGGTTTGTGTCGGACCTTGAGCGAGAGCCATGGCCGTTAGTAACGTAGTTTGCCCTTCGATGGGGTAAACCCCTGGAGTTTTCACAGATCCCTCGACAGTCACCTTTTGCGATGCCGATTCCGCAACTATCAAGGAAACTTGAGGATTGACCAAGAACCTGTCACCAAGTCGCCTTGCTATGTCGTCTGCAAGCTCAGAGCTAGTTTTTCCAGCTGCCTCCACTTTTCCGATAAGTGGAAATAATATCGTTCCGCTGGCGTTCACCGGAACCTCTTCTAATGACAGGTCTGGTTCCTGGAAGACTGTGATTTTCAGCGCATCCAAGGGACCAATCTTGTAATCGTCGTAGATATCGTCCTTCGCAGGGGCAGGAATAATCGAGTAAGCTTCCGGTCCGGTTGGAACGCCGACCGAGGAGCATGCTGAAATATTGAAAAGTAGAAAAAAAATAACTGATAAACGACGCAACATTCTGCTCCCTCTGAAGACTGGAAATTTATACAAGCCTTGAGCATAATTAGTAAACCGATTTTTCCCCGCCTTGACCGGGAAGCGGAAGAAAAAGACAAGGAAACTCCGGGTTGCTGAAAGCAATGTCTCAATCTTCAGCATCAGGAGGGGGCCGAGCAGGAGAGTTTATTGCGGATTCTTGCCTGACCGCTAGAAATACAATCAGCTTCCAGTTTCCGGCACACGGTCCCGTCGGTTCCAAATGATCGCAAGAAAAATGGCAAAAATAACGGCAAGCGCTTGGGTGCGCAACGGATAGTCTACAGTCGAATGAAGAACGAAATAAAGAGGAACAACGTACAGGCATAGCAAGTTGCAATTATTTGGCCTCAAATTTTTCAGCAGGGCCAGAAGAGCCAGGACGTAGGACAGAATAAAAAAAACTGGGATCAATAAGCCCGGTACACCAGCTTCAACAAATAATTCCAAATATTCATTGTGAGCATGATTTATGTAAAGCGGACCCACCTCGTCAAGTGTTTCGAATCTTGCGAAAGCAGGCACATATGTTCCAAGGCCACTGCCAACTGGCAGATATTGTAGGCCGATAGGTAAGCTTTGTTGCCAAATTTGCCACCTGCCGTCAGTATCTATCGACTCAAAGCGCTCGATCCGGGCGCTAATATTGTCGTTCAAGATGCTCGATCCCGCTATTACTACAGAGAGAGTGATCACGCTAATAGCCGCTGAGAGCCAAGGCCGGCGGCCTAGCCCAAATCGCGCCGCCCATCCGGTCAGGATCGCTATAAACATGAACGCCATGCCTGCCCGCGAAGTTGTGGAGATCGCAAGTACCATGAATAGTGCGGATGCCGCTGCATAGGCAAAAATAGCTCGATTTTTCCTCAGCTTGCGGGCTCCCGCCCACCAAAAGCCGATAGACGCGGCCACAGCGAGAAACAAACCTTGGTGATTGCGATTAGCGAAAAACCCCAAGAGAAATTTATCGTGGCTGCTATGATAAAAATTAAGAATGCCGCCGCCAGAAGCAAATTGAAAGATACCAATAGTTCCTGAAAAAGCTGCAAATGCTAAAACAAATAATAATAGCGCCTCGCGCTCCCTGCTGTTCAACAGCAACGTCGCCATAAAAACTCCCGTTGGAGGTATCAACGAGAGCCATACTAACAATGTTCCATTTTGGTTAAGTGTTATAGGCCGCCATTTATCTGCGCCACCAGCTAACTCAATTATATTATTTTCCAACATGCGACCGGGAAGGCTTGCCCAGACTTCAGGGGGTAAGGGAACGAGTTGCAATATTGGCAGCAGCACAACTGCAAATGCAAATAGTCGAAACAGAACGCTTAGTCGCCAAAATCGATTCAATACGCCATTTGAAACAGCCAACCCAATTAGGGCAATAGCTGGTACCATAACAATTAAGTTTTGCCAATTATAGCCGTTCGGCGCTCCGCCAAAAATCAATGCTGCTGTGATCACAAAAAGAGTCAGAGCGAAAAGAGATACATTGTCCGCCGCAAATTGAACTTTCCGCCAATGCCATTTCGATCCCATAGGACGACGTCTCGAGTGATTATTTGGCAAATCTCTACCTCAATGTGAAACGCTGGGCTTGATGATTATTCTTCAGTCCGGCTGACATTCAAAACTGCTATAACGGCTCTCATTAAGGGGGCCGCAGGCACTTAGCAATAAACGACTGTGCTAGCTGTCGGGTTGCGTTACAGTGACAAGATTACAGTGTTATTTACAGCCTAGCGCAATAGTTCGGTCGTGCCCCCGGATCAACCCATTGTGTTGTGCACCTGGGGCGAAGTAAAAGTCTGCTATGAGGTTCGGCGCAATCTGCTTGCCTATTAGTAGGCCCTGTGAGCAGGAAAAAAAGGAGGCGAGGGTCGCAACGCGCTCGCTGGCGGTCATGGACTCTTCCATCCTAGCCGGCCACCATCGTCCTCATACCCTTCGCCGGCGGCGTTTCCGGGCCGCCGGCAAAACATTGGGCAATTTCCATCCATTGCCGCGCGGTATCGCCGACCGTCTCCAGCGCGGTGTCGTCGATATTGCGGGTCTGGGTCACCACCTGAGCAAATTCGACCCCGCTGCCGCGAACCAGATTATCCTCCTGCGGCTCATTCCATTCCCAGACCGCACCCGACGGAGCCGTGAGCTGGACAAAGGGCTTGGGAGCGGGCGGCTCCTGGCGGCGGTTCCGGAAGGTCCAGCCATAGGTGGTGACGCCGAGATGGGCGATATTGCGGATCCGGTCGCCATCCTGGCGCTGCTCGCCCAATATGTCGAATATCTCCTGTCCATGCGACCAGGTTTCCATCTGGCGGGCGATGATCTTTGACCGGGTTGTCATGTCGGGGCCAGCCCAGGCGACGCGCTGTTCGGGGTCGGCGGCGCCGTAGGCTGCGGCCAGCCTGGGGTAATAGTCGCAATAGGCATCAAACAGGGCCTTGCCGCGGATTCCGCCGGCATGCTCATCAAGCCATTGATATTGCACCTCAATATGGCCTTTTCCGGTCCTGAAGGCAGCCATCATGTCGCTGATGAACCGCTTGAAGGCCTCCGGATCCTGCAGGGTCATCAACGCCGCGGCGTTCCAGATATGCAGATGACCGATAACATCTTCTATCGTCCAGCTCTTGAACTGGGTGACAGTGGCAAATACCGCGTCATCCCGGTCGGCGAGCAGAGCCGCGAGCGTGTCGCTCTCATCTTTGAAATCCCGGGCTTCCTGTATCATCGCGAATGTCCTTCCAACTCTTCCAGCTTATCCGTCAATGCAGCCGGAATCGCAACCGGATGGGCGAGCAAAATTTGTCCATAACCCTTGCCCTGGGCGTCATTTCTGATGCTGGCCACCCCGCCGCCGCCGAGCACGGCGTCGATCAGGAAATTGATCGCGTGCGAACCCGGCAGATGGAATTTGTCGATTTTCGCGGCATCGGCGCCGCCTTCGATAAAATGGCCAAAGCGCCGGGCCACCGATTCCGGAGTCAGTGCCACCCAGATAAAGGGAAGATAAGCGGGATCGCGCGCAATCACGCCGATATTGGCCTTGTTGCCCTTGTCGCCGGAGCGGGCCCAGGCCAGCCGGATCAGTGGCACAGAGACCATCCCGTCTGAAAGCGCGGGCCGTTCCGGATAGGCGGGCCGGATGATCGCGGAGGGATCAAAGGCCTGCCCGGGCTGGTCGGAAAAATCGACGGACCGGCCATCGATGTCAATCCGGATGGCGATGTCCTGTTTCGGTGTGAGATAGGAAAAGAGCCGCACCACCGGCGACGGCTTGGCGCGCGCGCCGGAAAAGCCGCTTAGCCCCGGCGGCGTTGCCAGGCCGAGACCGGCCAGTTCGCGCAGCAAGATGCCGATCGCTGCCGCTTGATCGTGCTTGGCCGCGATCTTTGCCACGACCTCGCGTGGCTGGTGGTCGCTGGCAAATTCCCCGAACTGGCTGTCCGCGCCAATCAGCTCGATGCTGGTTTCGCTATAGTCGCAGAGATTGTGACCGCGCAGAATCTTGCGGGCACGGGCAAAGACATTGTCGCAGAATTTCTGGGCCTTGCGGGCGGCGTCAAAGCCGTAGAAACTGACATAGGTACCGCCCCGAAAGCCTTCGCCATAGGTGAGACAGGTCTTGTACTGGTGGGGGGCCGGATAGCCGCGGGCCGCAGATACATGCACCTCGTCCGGAGCAAGCTGGGTGATTGCGACCGCGGAAAAATCGCAGACGACATCGGGCAGCATATAGGCCTGCGGGTCCCCGATTTCATAGAGCATCTGTTCCGACACGGTGCCCAGGGTGACGCATCCGCCGGTGCCTTCGGGCTTGGTGACCGTGAAGGACCCGTCCGGTGACACCGTGCCGATCGGATAGCCGATATTGGCGATATCGCCCGCCTCTTCCCAGTCGGTATAATTTCCGCCGGTCGCCTGCGGCCCGCATTCCAGCAGATGGCCCGCCAGACAGCCGCTGGCCAGCAGGTCATGATCATCCGGCGACCAGCCGAATTCATGGATGCAGGCGCCCAGCGTCACCGCGCTGTCGACGCAGCGGCCAGTGATCACGATATCCGCCCCTTCGGCCAGCGCCCGGGCAATCGGGAAGGCGCCGAGATAGGCGTTAATGCTGGCGATCCGATCCTTGTCCGGAAAAGCGGCGCCGGTGAACATCTCGGTCGGCGCGGTGTCGGCGATCCTGTCCAGCTCTGCCAGCAGATTGTCGCCAGTGATGACTGCGACTTTGAGGTCCAGACCCTGTTCCTTCAGCAAGGCGCGGGCCGCTTCGCCGCAGGACGCCGGATTGACGCCGCCGGCATTGGCAATGATCTTCACCCCCTGCGCGGCAATCGCGCGCGCATGGGGTTTCAGGACTGCGCTGATGAAATCGCCGGCAAAGCCCATGGCGGGGTCCTTGGCGTGGGCCCGCGCCATGATCGACATGGTGATCTCGGCGAGATAGTCATAGACCAGATAATCCACGCCCGCACCGAGCAGTTGCGGGGTCGCCATGGCGCTTTCGCCCCAATAGCCACTCGCACCGCCGATGCGGACGCTTTTGTTTGGCATAGGGTCAGCCCATCCGGTGGAGGGCGCAGAGCTTGTTGCCGTCGGGATCGCGCAGATAGGCAAGGTAGAGATTCATGCCCGGATTCTCCCGCACGCCTGGGGGATCTTCGATGGCGGTGCCACCGGCTTCCAGGCCCGCCTTGTGCCAGGCATCGGCCTGCTCGGGGCTTTCCATGGCAAATCCCACAGTCATGCCATTGCCGCAGGTGGCTTCGTTGCCGTCAATCGGCTGCGTGACCATGAAGATACTGCCGTTATGGATATACATCAGGCGACCCTTGGGGTCGACCATGGCTTCCGGGCCGTTGACGCTCTGGAACAGCGCGTCATAGAATTTTTTTGAGCGGTCGATGTCATTCGATCCGACCATCATGTGACTGTACATTATCTTCTCCTTTAGTGCGGGCTAGATGTTTGAGTGAGCTCTGGCCAGAAGGCAATCTTGCTCTTGTTCTAGTCGGCTGGCATCTTTAAGCGAGTGATTAATTTATTCAAGCAGGACAGGATCAAAATGGAACTGAAAGACAAGATTGTCGTGATCACCGGTGGCGCCAGCGGGATCGGAGCTGCCATGGCGCGCCGCTTTGCTGCAGAAGGAGCGAAGAAGGTGGTTTGCGCAGATCGCGATCTGGCAGGCGCCCAGGCGGTCGCCGATGAGATTGGCGGCGTGGCTATCCGGACCGACGTTTCTCTGGCCGAAGATATCAGCGCCCTCATCGAAACGGTCGAAGCCGATATTGGGCCGATCGATCTGTTCGTTTCCAATGCCGGCATCATCACCAGCGGCGGTGCCGAAGTCGGCGATGAAATCTGGCAGAATATCTGGGAGATCAATGTGCTGGCCCATATCCGGGCCGCGCGGATACTGGTACCGAAGATGCTGGAGCGGGGCGGCGGCTATCTGCTCAACACCGCCTCGGCGGCCGGGCTGCTGGCGCAAATCGGCTCGGCTCCCTATTCGGTGACCAAACATGCAGCGGTCAGCTTTGCCGAATGGCTGGCAATTACCCACGGCGCGGAAGGTCTGAAGGTCTCGGTGCTTTGCCCACAGGGTGTGGATACGCCGATGATTGCGGGAGTCGATACGTCCACGGTTGCCAAGGACGGTATTGTGGCCCCTGAGCATGTCGCCGACCTGTGCGTCGACGCGATTGGCGACGAACGCTTCCTGATTTTACCCCATCCCGTGGTCGGCGACTATATCAAGCAGAAGGGTGCCGATCCGGAACGCTGGATTTCCGGTATGCAGCGCTGGCAGGCGATGCTGACCGCCGGGGCTTCCTGAGCAATTTTTGGGACCATCGGTCCTAACAAAAATGTCCTGACAAAATGGAGCATTGGGACCCGGCATTTTCCTCTCTAGCGTCGCCACAAACGTAAAAGGAGAGAGAATCATGGCATTGGTATCAGTCGTGGGCGCAACCGGCCGGCAAGGCCTTGCCCAAATACGGCAACTGGCGGCGGCAGGGCACAAGGTGCGCGCCCTGTCCCGCAGCGCAAATCCGGATCTTGGCGGTACCAATGCAGCGGACGAGGTCCGCCAGATTGATCTCACCGATCCATCGACCTGGGTTCCGGCTTTCGAGGGATCGGATGCGGTTTTCTATACCCATCCCCTGCAGGCACGCGAAGATCGCGCGAGCATGGTGGGCAAGGTTGCTGCAGCGGCCAAGGAAGCAGGCACCGAGCGCTTTGTCTGGAACACGTCGAGCTGGATTCCCGAGCGTCCCGGAGACCCGTTCACTTATGGCAACAACACGATCGCGGTAAACGAGATTTTCCGTTCGGGCATGCCGGCCACCGTTTTCGGTTCGGTGCTGTTCATGGACAATCTGCTGACCAACTGGGCGCGGCCGTTCATTGTTGATGAAAAGCGCTACGTCTATCCGCACAATGCCAATCTCGAAGCGAACTGGATCAGTCTCGACGATGTCGGCAAGTGCATGGTCGCTGCCATGGACCGGCCGGACTTCGAGGGGTCGTGGCTCAACATTGGCGGGCCACAGCGTCTGAAACCGCCGGAAGTGGCAGAGACCCTGTCCCGGGTGTTCGGGCATGAAATCAAATATGATCCCTGCACCCCGAAAGAATTCGGCGACTATCTGGTCAAGGCTTTTGGCGATGATGTGCCGCCGGAAAACCGTGAAACCATGGCGGCCGGGATCACCGCTTTCTACGAATATAACAACAACAACGTGACTAGGCCCTTTGAGGTGGACACTCACTTCATGCAGCAGCGGCTGCCGGAAGTGGAATTTGAGACGCTGGAAGAATGGGCGGCCCGTCAGGACTGGTCCGAGGACGCCCACCGGCCACCGGCGGGATAGTTTTTACCCGATATGTCATGCATAAAAGAAGCGTCTGGCCCTTGCTCTCCGATGATCGGAGCGAAGGCCAGGCGCCATTGCGGCGGGCTGATCCGCAACCGAATGAAACCTGGGGCTCGCGCTTGACGGTGCTGACATCCGGTGGATCAGGCCACCATCCGTTCGATGAACCAGTAGGTGGATATGATGCCGATCCCATAAGCCATGGCCGTCTTGACGGCATGCACCCATTGATCGCGGATTTGTCGCAGCCCGTATAGCGTTGCCAGCGCAACCGCGACGATCACCAGCTGGCCGATCTCGACGCCGAGATTGAAGGTCAGCAACGCGAGCGGCACATCGCCCTGCGGCAAGCCGATTTCTGCCAGCGCGCCGGCAAAGCCGAAGCCATGGAGCAGGCCGAACAGAAAGGCGACAATCCAGGGAAAGCGTTCCGAGAGCCGGATATCATCAGGCTTTGCCTTTACGACTTCGACCGCGAGAAAGATGATCGACAGGGCGATCACCGCTTCCACCGGTTGCGGCGGTAGCGACAACAAGCCGAGCGTGCTGCCGACCAGCGTGATGCTGTGCGCCACGGTAAAGGCAGTGACGGTCTTGGCGACCAGCCAGCCGCCCTTGAGCAGCAGCACCAGAGCGAGAACGAAAAACAGATGGTCGAAGCCCATCAGGATATGTTCGATTCCCAGGATTGTGTAAGTGGCTGCAACATTGGAGATGACTGATGGTCTGGCCAGCGTGGCGATCGGCTGGTCCGGCGTCAGCCGCAATGTCTGCACGGGGCCATTGATCGGAGCAATGCGGACCAGCGCATCGGTATTTGAGAGCTCGAGCGCTTTCAGGCCGATCCTTTTGCCCTGCACCGATCCGTCGCAGCGCAGCGACAGGCGTGTAAGGATATTGCTGCCAGTGAATTCGCGCCGCCGATCGCCATCGGTTTTGCAATTCCCCGGGAAGATGACATCACCGGTCTGGCCCAGGCGCGAATTGGTCGACGCTTTCCACAAGATTGACCATTGGCCGGGCAGCTGCTCCGTCATTTCGATATAGGCCGGGCGCAGCTCATCGGCGCGGGCGCTGGCCGGAAACAGCGCGAGCCCGAGGCATATCCACAAAATGGCACAGTAGCGGCTCATGGCCGGCCGGCCACCGTGATTTCATATTGTGCCCGGTAACGGGACAGCGCCTTTTCCTTCTGCCCGGCCCGCTTGGCGGCGGACCAGTCATTGATCACTCGCTGCCGGACCTCATCGAGAGTTGCCAGCTCGCCGGGTTGCCTGGCGGTGACCTTGACCGCGTGAACGCCAAATCCCGACAGGACAGGACCGCTCCAGAGGCCCGGTTCCAGCGCCGCCAGTTGTCCTGCAAAGCGGTCGCCAAACTGTCGCGAAATTTCCTCGCTCGTGGCGTCATCGAGAGTGGCGGGCAGGGACAGGGGCTTGGCGAATTTGGCGGGCGGGGTGCCTCGCTGCAACTGTTCGACCATGTCGGTGGCTGTTGCCGCGCTGATCTGGCCGAGATAGATTTGCTCCAGATCGTAGAGCGGCGACAGGCTATAGTTGGTGGGGTGCCTGGCCATCCATTGTTCCAGCATCGCGTCGGTCGGCGCGATGTCTTCCGAATTTTCGCTTTCGATAAATTGCATTTTCTTGAAAAGACGGCGCCGGATCACTGGATCATTCTTGTCGAGGCCCAGGCGGAGGGCCTCCCGATAGTAAATTTCCTCGGCAATCTCCTGGTCGATCAGGCCATCCAGTTCCTCCCGGATGGGGGCCCGGCGGAAGTTTCGCTCCCAGTCGGCGACAAGCCGGTCAATGTCGGTCTCATTGATGGTGATCGCATAGTCTGCCGGATCGCGATCAGTTCCGGTCGCCCAGAAAAACGCGAAAATGAGCAGCGCACCCCCTAGAAAATGGATCAGCGGTTCTCGTAAGAATTTACGCAACATATAACCTCTGACCTATCCATTTGAGCTGCGGCCTGCCGCATGATTGCGACAGCCGTTCGGCACCCGGCCGCGAATTATAGAGGGAAACGAGCCTAAGCCGTCGGCGTGTACCAGATCGGCGAACTATAGGCCCGCTCCTGCTGAATCTTGATGACCTCGTCCGGCAGCTTCAGGCGAAATTTCAGCGCATCATAGACCGGCCAGGTGGGGGTCGGAATTTCCAGCACCCGGACATAATAGAAAGCGTTCTGCGCAGCATCGAAATCCGGGTCCTGCCAGAAGGTCACCAGCTCCGGTGCGCCGGTCGCATTGTCCCATGTGCCCTTGGTCAGATCGACCGTATTGGGGACCGGAGTCAGCTTGCCGTCCTTGCCGAGCTTGCGGGTATCGGCATTGCTCCAGCTGACATTGTAGATTTTTTCCTGGCTCTTGCCCGAGCCATCGACCCAGCCTTTGATCACCTGTATCCGATCGAGGCTGGCACTTTCCGGATCCATCAGCGCACTGATTAGGAATTTCGGGGCTTTGCCATCTCCGCCGCTCAGGTCGCCGCCCATCGGCACGCCCTTGCGATAGCCGGCCTTGACCAGGTCAGCCATGTCGTCCGCCGTATAGTCAAATCCGCCAAAGAAGCGCACCTGCATCCGTGGCCCGGTGGTCGCATAGACTTCGCGACGCATCATTGCATCGAAAATGGCTTCTCGCGTGTTGCTGGTCGCCCAGACCGCAGCATAGCCACTGGCCAGATAATGCCAGCCAAAGCGGCCTTCACGGGTTCCGAGATTTTGCGGTGCCAGCGCGCGATCCTTGTTGTTGGCTTCGTTGCCGCTATGCTTGCCGAAGAAATTATTCTCGTCCGCGGTTGCCAGAGAGGTGTGGCTGTCGGTGGAACCGATCATGCCGAATTTGAACGGATTGGCGCCTACGGCAAGCGTCAGTTCCAGGCCGCGCTTCAGCGCTTCGCGGACATAGCTGCCGGCATAGCTTTCCGGCGGCATGTCTCTGGTGCAGCTCAGATTGCACTTGTCCCAGCCGGCCACGCCGAAATCGGCGAATTCGTCATTGGGCGAAAGGAACGGATGGGCTTCGCTGTCCCCCTTGATCTGGGTGACCTCGACGATCGGCTCGCGCAGCGCCCGCGTTTTCACATAGGCGGCGTCAATCGGACTGCCGTCGAATTTGTTCATCGCGAACATGCGTCCATTGGATACATTGCTGTTGTGCGGGATGGCGAGCACCTTGCCGCCAGTCTTTTTCTCATAGGCATCCATATAGGCCCAGAGCTTTTCCGGATCCTGCGAAATCAGAGCGCCAAAGGGCAGGGTGTCACCCATTTTCTCAGGACTGTCGCGGAACATCACTACCCGGTGGAGATTGTCGCCGTCGGGCATGGACGTATATTCAAAGCCCATGAAGGCGGTAAATTTTCCCGGCTCATTATATTGATCGACGGTCTCGCCGTGCTTTGTCCAGAGGTCCGCCGTGCGCTCCCTCGTCTCTTTCGGGTCGGTCAGGGATTCGGGCAAGGTTCCCTTGGCCGCACCATCGATCAGTTCCGCGGTTACCTGAAGCGAGCCTTCGTCGCTCTCGTTCATCATATCATGCCAGCGGAGCAGGAATTTGTTGGTCAGCAAAGCGATACGTGGCGCTTCCATAATCGCCTTGGTCGCGCCCATGGCATCGCTGTGATCGGCAACCACCAGAAAATCGAGCGGGCGGGAAAGCTTCGCCTTGGCCCCCTTGGTAGCGGTGACTTCCTCGCCGCGAGCAAATCTCAGCGCGGCTTCGGCGTCGAGCCGGTTGCCGAATCCAAAGGCATCGATGCTGTTGTCGGTATGAAGATGGGTATCGCCCCAGAACACCTGTTCGGGATATTCGGTGTCAACAACCTGCGTGTTGCTGATTTTCTCACCATCGGTACTTTTCGAACATGCTGAAATTGTCAAAGCAGCCGTGCAGACCGCCAGCATCATTGCCTTGCGCATATTGATCTCCCCATCCCAATTTGCAAAATCTATCCCTCTCGTGGTTTTCGCGCAATAGGGAGCGTGTTTGGCCAGGCTGTCGTAGCGTCAGCGGGGCCGGCGATCGGCGAAACTGACTTCCTGCAGGAGCGGCGAGCCGTCATTTTGGCCCCTGGGTGCTGGGGATGCTGCGGACCGGAGGGCTGCCGATCCTCATATATTGAGACTATATACCGTCTGAAAATTGTCCACGCCTGTCGATCACGGCAGGAACCCACCAGCAGATTTGTGCAAATGTCGGCGGGATGTTAGGATCGAGGCAAGTCATATCAGAAAAAGGAAAATCTTGGATGAGAAATTTGTTGCTGACCGCTGCTTCTGCTCTGGCGCTGGCCACAGGCGCTTACGTGCCTGCAAGCCAGGCGCAGACCGGAGAAACGGTCGCCCCGGCCACGGAGACGCTCCATGATCAACTGGCTGCCTTTTTCAAGGAATATGACGAGCAGGAACTCGCCCACTCGCCGGTTTCCAAGGCCTATCGCGGCGTACGTGATGCGGATTATGGCAAGTGGGACGACCCGAGCGATGCCGCCGAAGTCGCGCAATATCATCGGGGGCAGGCGGCGCTTGCCAAGATGGAAGCCGAGTTTGACCAGAGCCAGCTGAACGAAGCCGACCAGCTCAGCTACCGGCTGTTTCAGGCCAATGCCGAACGGTCGAAGCAGGCGTTTCCGTTCCGTCACAATTCCTATATTTTTGACCAGATGAACGGCGCGCAGAGCCAGATTCCGGCGTTTCTGATCAATATTCACCGGGTGGCGAGCAAGGCGGATGCTGAAGCCTATGTCAGCCGTCTTGCGGCTGCCGGTCCGCTGATCGACACGCTGGTCGGACAGTCGGCAGAGCGGGCGAATGACGGCATCATCGTTCCCGACTGGGTATTCCCCTATGTGATCGCCGATGCGAAAAATGTGATCAGCGGTGCGCCGTTTGACGATGGCGAGGATTCGCCTATCTATGCCGATCTGAAGAAGAAGGTCGCCGAACTGGATATTCCCGATGGCGAAAAGGCTGATCTGGTCGCTCGTGGCGGAGCCGCGATGGTGAACAGCCTGAAACCGGCCTACGAGAAGCTGATCGCCGAAATGGAGCGGCAGCAGGCGATGGCGGTCGATGGCGACGGCATTTGGCGGTTCAAGGATGGAGCGGCTTATTATGCCGAACGCTTGCAAAATTACACCACGACCGATCTCAGTGCCGACGAGATTCACCAAATCGGCCTCGACAATGTCGCACGGATTCACGGACTGATGCGCAAGATCATGGCCGATGTCGGCTTTGAGGGCAGTCTGCAGGAATTTTTCCAGCATTTGCGCAGCAGCGATGAATTTTATTATGACACGCGCGAAGCCTATCTGGCCGATGTTGACAGCAAGCTGGCCGCGATGACGGCCAAATTGCCCGAATTTTTTAACATTTTGCCAAAGGCGCCTCTGGTCATCAAACCGGTTGAGGCGTTTCGCGAAAAATCGGCGGGCAAGGCTTTTTATAACGGACCTGCACCCGACGGATCGCGGCCCGGCACTTATTATGTCAATCTCTACAATCTTCGAAGCATGTCGAAGACGGAGCTGGAAGCGCTGGCCTATCACGAAGGCTTGCCGGGGCATCATCTGCAGCGGACCATCCAGACCGAACTCGGCGATCTGCCGCCTTTTCGCAGATTTGGTGGATGGACTGCCTATACCGAAGGCTGGGGGCTCTATTCGGAAGAGCTCGGCAAGGATATGGGCTTCTATCAGGACCCCTATAGCGATTTCGGCCGGCTCGGGATGGAATTGTGGCGGGCCTGCCGGCTGGTGGTGGACACCGGCATCCATCACAAGCGCTGGAGCCGCGAAGAGGCGATCCAATATCTGACCGATAATACGCCCAATCCGCCGGGCGACATCCGCAAGGCAATCGAGCGCTATGTCGTTTATCCGGGGCAGGCAACGGCCTATATGATCGGGAAGCTGAAGATTCTCGAGCTCAGGAAGCGGGCGCAGGACAGTCTCGGCGACAAATTCACCATGGGTGATTTTCATGATGTCGTATTGAACAGCGGACCGGTGCCGCTCGACATTCTTGAGGAGCGGGTAGACGCCTCGATTGCTGAAAGCAAATGAGCGCGATTCGGCCTGATTGTCCTAAATTGTCAAGCGGATGAACCTAATCTGTCGTTTCCGTCCAATTAATCCCGACTGATAAGATTGATAGGGGGTCGTGCGACCCGAAGGGCTCTTGCCACCGGAAAATGGTGGCGACGGAGTTCTTTTCCTTATTGGCCTGGCTATTTATTTGGCCAGGCCATTTTTTTATCTTTGTTTTTCAGCTATAAAAGCGCATCCATAACAATCTGGATCTTGGGGAAGGTGCAGATCGAGGGGTCGTCTTTTGGTAAGCTTGAGATATTTTGCGCCTGCAGAGGATGTCCGGGACCTGGTCTCGGTCTATTATCTGTTCGAGGTAGACCAGCCACGCTTTGCCGACAATGAGCGGGCCGCGATTGCCCAATTGCGCTTCCTGCTCGAGGGCAGCGCGGATATCAGTTTTGCCGATGGCAGCAGCTTTCCGGCCAAGGATGCGATGCTGCAGGGGCCTTCGACCGGATCTATGCATTTTGATGTGACCGGGCCATTCCGGATGTTCGGTGTCGGCATATTGCCTTGCGGCTGGGCCATTTCCACCAGGAAATCCGCTGCGGACTATACCGATCGTGCTGTCAATGCGGCCGAGGTGTTTACGAGCGAAATCGACAAGAATCTCGAATATCTGCGGGGTTGCCAGAGTGCCGAGGAAATGGTGGACTGGGCGGACCAGATCTATCGCTCGCTGAAGCCGCGCCTGAAGCCGGAGATCGCGGCCTTCGCCAAAATGGTCGACGAATGGCTGTCATCGGAGCCTTCGCCACCGGTCGGCCTGCTGATGGAGCGGTCAAAACAGAGTTCTCGCCAAGTGCTGCGGATGGTGAACAAGCTCTATGGCATGCCGCCGAAATATCTGGCGCGCAAATATCGCGCGTTGCGCGCGGCGCGGGCCTATGCCGAGCATAATGAGGAAGAGCTGCTCGAGCTGGTCGACGCCTTTTACGACCAGTCGCACATGATCCGTGAAGTGAAGTTTTTTGCCGGAGTCACGCCCACCCAGCTGCGGGTGGGCGAGGGCGAGACGGCGCGGTTGATCGACCAGCGCGCTGACCTGAAGGGCCAGATTCCGCCGCTGATTTCCGATACCTGACTGGAAGAACTGGAAGCATGTTTGCCGATCTTTGCCACGGCTGCAGGCCGCGCCGGGCTTGCAATGTTGGATAAATGAGACTAAATCAGTCTTGTTTAACATTTCAAACCAAGCGATTCGAGGAATATGCGTCTTTCCAACCTAGCCGACTATGCCGTTGTGCTGATGTCCGCCGCTGCGCGCCATTGCGGCGCTGCGCGTCTGGCGGAAGGAAGGCTCAACGCCACCAAGCTGGCGCAGGAAACGGGCGTGCCGCTGCCGACGGCGAAGAAACTGGTCAGCCGGCTGACCGCGGCGGGCCTGTTCGAATCGACGCGCGGCATCGGCGGCGGCATCCGGCTGGCGCGGCCGCCGGCATCGATCAGCCTTGCCGATATTGTCGAGGCGGTCGAAGGACCGCTGGCGATTACCAGCTGCACGATCAACGGCAATCATGATTGCGCGCTGGAAAGCGGCTGCACCGTCAAGCCGCATTGGGGCGTGGTCAACCGGACGATACGGCAGGCGCTGGATGATGTCAGTTTGGCTAGCTTGTCGGATTTGCCTTCAACACATATGAGTCACCCTCCTTCTCGCATGCAGGCGAGAGACGGTGACAGCGGGCGGAGTGTCTCGACTTCGCTCGACACGAACGGGATATTGATATGAGCGAAGACATCCAGACATCCGACTATGATGCAGAGCGCAAGGCGATGAATGCCGAGGCGCAGCAGGCCGTCGACAAGGCGTCGACCTACGAGTTCGGCTGGTCGTCGGATATCGAGCAGGATTTTGCGCCCAAGGGTCTCAACGAGGAGACGGTGCGCTTCATTTCCGACAAGAAGGGCGAGCCCGAATGGATGCTGGAATGGCGTCTGAAGGCCTATCGCCAGTGGGAAAAGATGGAAGCGCCGGACTGGGCCAAGCTCGACATCCCGATGATCGATTATCAGGACGCTTATTATTATGCCGAGCCCAAGCCTAGGGAAAAGCTGGGTTCGCTCGACGAAGTCGATCCGGAAATCCTGCGGGTTTATGAAAAGCTCGGCATTCCGATCGAGGAGCAGAAGGTGCTTGCCGGCGTCGAGGGCGCGCGCAAGGTCGCGGTTGATGCGGTGTTCGACAGCGTTTCCGTGGCGACCACCTTCCGCAAGGAACTGGAGGATGCGGGGGTCATTTTCCGGTCGATTTCGGAAGCAATCAAGCAATATCCTGACCTTGTCCGGCAATATCTTGGCAAAGTCGTGCCGATGCATGACAATTATTTCGCCACGCTCAACTGCGCCGTGTTCAGCGACGGCACCTTTGTCTATATTCCGAAGGGCGTGAAATGCCCGATGGAGCTGAGCACCTATTTCCGGATCAACGCGGAAAATACCGGCCAGTTCGAGCGCACCCTGATCATCGCCGAGGAAGGGTCCTATGTCTCCTATCTCGAAGGCTGCACCGCGCCGATGCGCGACGAGAACCAGCTGCACGCGGCGGTCGTTGAACTGATTGCGCTGGACGATGCCGAGATCAAATATTCGACCGTCCAGAACTGGTATCCCGGCGACGAGAACGGCAAGGGCGGCATCTATAATTTCGTCACCAAGCGCGGCCTGTGCCAGGGCAAGAACAGCAAGATCAGCTGGACCCAGGTCGAGACCGGCAGCGCGGTGACCTGGAAATATCCGAGCTGCGTGCTGAACGGCGAAGGCAGCGTCGGCGAATTCTACTCGGTGGCGCTGACCAACAATTACCAGCAGGCCGACACCGGCACCAAGATGATCCACAATGGCAAGAACAGCCGGTCGACGATCATCTCCAAGGGAATCAGCGCCGGCCACAGCGACAATACCTATCGCGGGCTGGTGCGGGTCGGCCCGAATGCGGAGAATGTCCGCAATTTCACCCAGTGCGACTCGCTGCTGCTTGGCGACCAGAGCGGCGCGCATACCGTGCCCTATATCGAGGTCAAGAACCCGACCGCGACGATCGAGCATGAAGCGACGACCAGCAAGATCAGCGACGACCAGATGTTCTATGCCCAGCAACGCGGGCTGGATGAAGAGGCGGCGGTGAGCCTGATCGTGAACGGTTTTGCCAAGGAAGTGCTCAAGGAGCTGCCGATGGAATTTGCGGTCGAGGCGCAGAAGTTGCTGGCGATTTCGTTGGAAGGTTCGGTTGGGTGATGAGCCTAGTCATCCTCCTTCGTCATCCTGAACTTGTTTCAGGATCCACGTCTCCGATTGCACAGTCGGTGATTGGGGCACCATGGATGCTGAAACCAGTTCAGCATGACGATTTCCTCGGGTGTCACGCACCGTCTCAAGAATTTTGAACTGAAAAGAAACCAAATGCTAAAAATTGAAAATCTCCACGCCACCGTCGGCGACACCGAAATTCTCAAGGGACTTTCCCTGACCATTAACGCGGGTGAAATCCATGCGATCATGGGGCCCAATGGCGCGGGCAAGTCGACGCTGGCTTATGCGCTGGGCGGGCGGCCTGGTTATGAAGTGACTGCGGGTTCGGTGACGTTTACTCCCCTCCCGCTTGCGGGAGGGGCCGGGGGTGGGCAGACCTCCGAAGAAGGCCCACCCCTAACCCCTCCCGCAAGCGGGAGGGGGACAGACCTGCTCTCCCTCGACCCGCACGAACGCGCCGCAGCCGGCATCTTCCTTGGCTTTCAATATCCGGTCGAAATTCCCGGTGTCAGCAACCTGCAATTTCTCCGCGAAAGCCTCAACAGCCAGCGCAAGGCGCGCGGGGAAGAGGCGCTCAATGGCGCGGAATTTATCAAGCTCGCGAAGGAAAAGGCGGCGCTGCTGAAGATGGACATGGATATGCTGAAGCGGGCCGTGAATGTCGGTTTTTCCGGCGGCGAGAAGAAGCGCAACGAGATGGTGCAGATGGGCATTCTCGATCCCAAGCTGGCGATCCTCGACGAGACCGACAGCGGCCTCGATATCGACGCGCTGCGCACGGTTGGGTCTGGCATCAACAGCATCATGCGCAAGCCCGACAAGGCGGTGCTGCTGATCACCCATTATCAGCGGCTGCTGGAAGAGGTGAAGCCCGATTTCGTCCACGTGCTGGCGAATGGCCGGATCGTGAAGACCGGCGGGCCGGAACTGGCGCTGCAGCTGGAAAATGAAGGCTATGAAGCGATAGCGGAGGCGGCGTGATGATTTGCGCTAACTCTTTCCTCCCTGTCGCGCAACGATGGGGAGGTGGCAGTAGCGAAGCTGCTGACGGAGGGGCGCCCCTCCACCATGCTTCGCATGGTCCCCCTCCCCATGCCTTCGGCACAGGGAGGATGATATGAACGCACCGCTTCCCACTCGTCGCGATGAGGCCTGGCGCTATGCCGATCTGAAGGCGCTGGCGACCGTCTGGTCGAAGCTGGAGGGGCCCGAGAAAATTACCGTGCCGGCTGGCGAACGCCAGTCGCGGCAGATCGCCGAACTGCCGGTGGTCGACGGCGTTGGGGTGATCGATCTTGATGTCACCATCGGCGACAACGCGACCTTCACGCTGCATCTGCTGGCGCATAATGCCGATTATGGCCGGATTCACATCAGGGCGACGCTCGGCAACGGCTCGCATTTTGAACTGGGCGGAGCGATTCTGGGCTCTGGTGATCAGACGCTGGAAATCGTTACCGAAACCATCCACGCCGAACCCAATGCGACCTCCAACCAGGTGGTGCGCTCGGTGCTGGCGGACAAGGCGACCGGCAGTTTTCTCGGCCGAATCAATGTTGCGCGTCATGCCCAGAAGACCGATGCGGCGCAGTCGGTCAAGGCGATGCTGCTCGACCGCGGCGCCACCGCCAATGCCAAGCCGGAACTGGAAATTTTCGCCGATGACGTGAAATGCGCCCATGGCGCGACGGTTGGCGAGCTGGACAAGCAGGCTTTGTTTTACATGGCTTCGCGCGGGCTCGACCCAACGACGGCGAAGAAGCTGATGCTGCAGGCGTTTATTGCCGATGCCTTTGTGTCGGTTGATGATGATGCGGTGCGGGAAGGGCTTGAGGGCAAGGCGCTTGAGGTGATGGAGGGATTGTCGTGAGTCAGTTCACCAATCCGGATGCCGTTCGTGCTGAGCCTGTCGAAGCACCTGAGCGAACGCAAGCTGTCCTTCGACAAGCTCAGGACGAACGGAGCCTTGTTTCGCGAAGGTCCGACTTCCCCGGCATTGGGCCGGACTGGCACTATCTCGACTCGGCCGCCACCGCACAGAAGCCGCAGGCGGTACTCGACGCGATCGCTCGCGCTTATGGCCCGGACTATGCCACCGTGCACCGCGGCGTCTATGCGCGTTCGGCCGATATGACGCTGGCCTATGAAGCCGCTCGCAAGCGGGTGGCGGGCTTCCTGAACGCAGCGAGCGAGAACGAGATCGTCTTTACCAGCGGCGCGACCGACAGCATCAATCTGGTCGCCGAAAGCTGGGGCAACAAATTCATCACCAACGGCGACCGCATCATGCTGTCGCAGCTCGAGCATCATTCGAATATCGTGCCCTGGCAGATGCTGGCCGAGCGGGTCGGAGCGCAGATTGATGTCGCGCCGCTGACCGGGGACGGCCAGATCGATCTCGACTGGATCGAGGCGCATCTGACCGAGCAGCACAAGCTAGTCGCGCTGGCGCATGTCTCCAATGTGCTGGGCTCGCTGCTTGACGCGAAACGGGCGGCGGCGATTGCGCACAAGGTTGGCGCCAAGCTGCTGCTCGACGGCTGTCAGGCCGCACCGCGGCTGCCGGTCGATGTGCAGGATCTCGGCTGCGATTTCTATGTCTTCTCCGGCCACAAGATTTACGGGCCCACCGGCATTGGCGCGCTATGGGCGCCTTATGAGGTGCTCGAGGCGATGCCGCCATGGAAGGGCGGCGGGTCTATGATCGATCGCGTGTCTTTTGACGGTACGACCTATGCACCACCGCCGGGCCGGTTCGAGGCGGGGACGCCGCATATCGCCGGTGTCGTCGGGCTGGATGCGGCGATCCGATATGCCGAGGGAATCGGCATGGGCGTGATCTCGGATCATGAAAACGCCACTTTGGCGAAGGCGCGCGAGGCCCTGTCGGGGATCAACTCGGTGCAGGTGTTCGGGCCCGACAAGAGCATGGGTATCTTGAGTTTCGCGGTCGGCGACGTGCATCCGCACGATGTCGCCACCATATTGGACGAAGGCGGCGTGGCGATCCGGGCCGGGCATCACTGCGCCCAGCCGCTGATGGACTATCTCGGTGTGCCGGCAACGGCGCGGGCGAGTTTTGGGATTTACAGCGATGACAGCGATGTCGCCGCTCTGGTGGACGGCGTGAACCGCGTCAGAACAATTTTTGGTTAAGGTGACGATATGAACGAAGAACGGAAGATATTGGTGGAAGAAGTCGACAGCGTCGCAAAGCCGAAGCTGGCGAAGGTCGAGGATGCGGTGGATGAGACTCCGTTCGTCTCGAGCGAAGTCGAGAGACCGGATGATGGCGAGCAACCTGTCTCGACTACGCTCGACACGAACGGCAAAGCGACTCCCGTCATGGCGCCTTCGCCCTATGAAGCGGAAAGCGATTCGGCCAAGCTCAGCCGCAAGAAGGATTATCTCGAGGGCTTTCTGGCGCAGAAACCGGCCGAGACCCCGGCGGGCGAGGCGGGCGGCGATGTCTATGAAGCGGTGATCGATACGCTCAAATCCATCTTTGATCCGGAAATCCCGGTGAACATTTACGATCTCGGCCTGATCTACGGCGTCGAGATCACCCCCGACAATCATGCGATTGTCACCATGACGCTGACCACGCCGCACTGCCCGGTTGCCGAATCGATGCCCGGCGAGATCGAGCTGCAGGTGGGCAGTGTTCCCGGCGTCGGCCATGCCGAGGTCAATCTCGTCTGGGACCCGCCGTGGGATCCCGGCAAGATGAGCGACGAGGCGAAGCTGGAACTGGGGATGCTTTGAACTATTCCCCTCCCGCTTGCGGGAGGGGAGTTCGGCAGCTCTCGGCCTCGTCCGGGGGACGAGGCTGCTGCGGAACTGGGTGGGCCTAAAGCCTTTTACAATCCCACCCCCGACCCCTCTCGTAAACGGGAGGGGAGAAGGAGAATGAAATGACCGACACAAAAACCAAGACCCGCGAAATTCCGGCAGCGATCACGCTGACCCCGGCGGCGGAGCAGCGCATTGCCGACCTGATGGCCAGGGCGCCCGCCGACGCGATCGGCGTGAAGCTGTCGACCCCGCGGCGCGGCTGCTCGGGGCTTGCCTATTCGGTTGACTATGTGACCGAGGAAGTCGCGTTCGACGAGAAGATCGTCACCCCCGGCGGGATATTCTATGTCGACGGCGGCTCGGTGCTCTATCTGATCGGGAGCACGATGGACTGGGTCGAAGATGATTTTACCGCGGGGTTTGTGTTCGAGAATCCGAATGCCAAGGGGGCGTGCGGGTGCGGGGAGAGTTTTACGGTTTAGGCGCTTTCTTCGAACAGTAACCGGTAAAAAAACCCCCAGCGCTTTTACGCGGGGGTTTTTTTTGACTTCGTCATCCTGAACTTGTTTCAGGACCTCGGCAGACAGCGCACCAACTTCGAGGGATCCTGAAACAGGTTCAGGATGACGAGTGGAGGGTTGTTCTTCGCGTCTTCGTGCTTTCGCGTGACAAAACAAACCCCTCCTTTTCAAAGGAGGGGCAAGGGGTGGTTTATGAGGGGACTGGCTCGATGCCGGTCTCCGAATTTGTTTTTGGGGAGAGACACCACCCCCACCCCTCCTCTGAAGAGGAGGGGCTAAGTGTTTTTACAGCTTCGAAGTCAATTCCGGCACTGCATTAAACAGATCCGCGACCAGCCCGATATCCGCAACCTGGAAAATCGGTGCGTCTTCGTCCTTGTTGATGGCGACGATGATCTTGCTGTCCTTCATGCCGGCGAGATGCTGGATCGCGCCGGAGATGCCGATGGCGATATAGACTTCCGGGGCGACGATCTTGCCGGTCTGGCCGACCTGATAGTCGTTGGGGACATAGCCCGCATCGACGGCGGCGCGGCTGGCGCCGATGCCGGCGCCGAGCTTGTCGGCCAATGGCGTGATGACTTCCTCGAATTTTTCCGAGGAACCGAGCGCGCGGCCACCGGAGACGATGATCTTGGCGCTGGTCAGTTCGGGGCGTTCGGACTTGGCGATTTCCTCGCTGACGAAGCTCGACAGGCCGGATTCGCCGGCGCCGGTGACGCCTTCGATCGAGGCCGAGCCGCCTTCGGTGGCGGCTTTGTCAAAGGCGGTGCCGCGGACGGTGATCACTTTCTTGGCATCCGAAGATTTTACGGTGGCGATGGCGTTGCCGGCGTAGATCGGCCGGGTGAACGTGTCTTCGCTTTCGACCGAGAGAATGTCGCTGATCTGCATCACGTCGAGCAGGGCGGCGACGCGCGGGGCGATATTCTTGCCGGTGGTGGTGGCGGGCGCGAGGAAGGCATCGTGCGATTCCATCAGGCTGGCGATCAGCGGCGCGGCATTTTCCGCGAGCTGATGTTCCAGGGCGGCATCGTCGGCGACATGCACGGTGGAGACGCCGGCGACCTTGGCCACCTGTTCGCCAACGGCGGCACAGCCGGAGCCGAGCACCAGCGCGTGGACTTCACCGAGCTGCGAGGCCGCGGTGACCACGGCTAGGGTGGCGTCCTTCATGGTCTTGTTGTCATGTTCGACTAAAACTAGAGTTTTCATTTTCGGAACTCCTTCAAATCTTTCTAAACCCGTTCGTGCTGAGCCTGTCGAAGCACCGTTCGCGAAAACTGCCCTTCGACAAGCTCAGGGCGAACGGAGCTGCTGGGCTCACGGTGCTAAATGGCGCCCACGGCCTTGAGCTTCGCGACCAGCGCATCGACATCCTCGACCTTTTCACCGGCCTGGCGGACGGGTGGTTCGGAGACATTGGTGGTGGTCAGGCGCTTGGCGATGTCGACGCCGTAATCGGCCGGGGTTTTCTCATCCATCGGCTTTTTCTTCGCCTTCATGATGTTCGGCAGCGAGGCGTAGCGCGGTTCGTTGAGACGCAGGTCGGTGGTGACCACGGCGGGCAGGTTGAGCTTGACCGTCTGCAGGCCGCCGTCGATTTCGCGCTTGACGGTGATCGAGTCGCTGTCGAGCTCTACGGTATTGGCAAAGGTACCCTGGCCCCAGCCGAGCAAGGCGGCGAGCATCTGGCCGGTCTGGTTGGAATCGTCATCGATCGCCTGCTTGCCGGTGATGACCAGCTTGGGCTGTTCTTCCTCGACGATCTTGGCGAGAATCTTGGCGACGGCGAGCGGTTCGACTTCTTCGTCGGTGACCACCAGGATGGCGCGGTCTGCGCCCATGGCAAGCGCGGTACGCAGCGTTTCCTGGGCCTTTTGCGGGCCGACCGAAACCGCGACGATTTCTTCCGCCTTGCCGGCCTCTTTCAGGCGGATCGCTTCCTCGACGGAAATTTCGTCGAACGGGTTCATCGACATTTTGACATTGGCGAGATCGACGCCGCTGCCGTCGGACTTGACCCGCGGTTTCACGTTATAATCTATCACCCGTTTTACGGGTACCAGGATTTTCATTGCTGTTTCCTTCTTTTCTTTTCTCAAGCCTCTTAGCTTACGTTCACGTAAACGTCAAGTTTGCGCTGCAGCGCAGCAATTTCATGCCCCGCGGACACTCCGTGTCTTCAGCTGTCGAAGGACCACGGAGCGCGCAAGTTCGCACTGAGGCAAGCTCAGCACGAATGATATTTGATTGCCCGCCTGGTCAAGCCGCCGCTTTGACCTGAGCGACAATTTTCTTCGCGGCATCGCCGAGATCGTCGGCCGACACGATTGGCAGGCCGCTGCCCGCAAGGATTTCCTTGCCCTTCTCGACATTGGTGCCTTCGAGACGAACGACCAGCGGGACCGACAGGTCGACTTCCTTGGCCGCGGCAACAATGCCCTCGGCAATGATGTCGCATTTCATGATGCCACCGAAGATGTTGACGAGAATGCCTTCCACCGCCGGGTCGGCGAGGATGATCTTGAACGCCGAGGTAACCTTTTCCTTGGTCGCGCCGCCGCCCACGTCGAGGAAGTTGGCCGGGAAGGCTCCATTGAGCTTGATGATGTCCATCGTCGCCATCGCCAGGCCGGCGCCATTGACCATGCAGCCGATATTGCCGTCGAGCTTGATATAGGCGAGCTCGGACTTGCTGGCTTCGACTTCGGCAGGATCTTCCTCGGTCTCGTCGCGCAGCGCGGCAATGTCGGGGTGCCGCATCAATGCGTTGCCGTCGAAGCTCATCTTGGTGTCGAGCACGACCAGCTGCTGGTCCTCGGTGACCACCAGCGGGTTGATTTCGACCATTTCGCAATCCATCGCGAGGAAGGCTTCGTACAGTTTCTTGCCGAGCTTCTGTGCCTGCTTGTTGAGATCGCCATCCAGCCCCAGCGCAAATGCGAGGGTGCGGCCGTGATGCGGCATGAAGCCCTGGGCCGGATCGATGGTGATCGTCTTGATCTTCTCGGGCGTGTTGTGAGCGACGTCTTCGATATCCATGCCGCCTTCGGTCGAGACGACCATTGCAACGCGGCCACTGGCGCGGTCGACCAGGATCGAGAGGTAGAATTCTTTCTCGATGTCGACGCCGTCGGTGACATAGAGCCGGTTGACCTGTTTGCCTTCGTCACCGGTCTGGATCGTTACCAGCGTGTTGCCCAGCATTTCTTCTGCATTGCTGCGCACCTCGTCGATCGACTTTGCCAGCCGGACGCCACCTTTCGCATCGGGGCTCAGTTCCTTGAACTTGCCCTTGCCGCGGCCGCCCGCGTGAATCTGCGCCTTGACCACATAAAGCGGTCCGGGAAGCTTCTCGGCTGCGGCGACCGCTTCTTCAACGGTGAGTGCGGCATGGCCGACGGGAACGGGGAGACCGTATTTGGCAAGCAGTTCCTTGCCCTGATATTCGTGAATGTTCATGGAAAGATGTGAAGCCTTTCATCGAGCTTGAAAAAATAACATGGTAGACGCGAGTCTTGCGTGCCGCTTAAGCACAGATGTCGGGCCATTTCCACCCTGATTCAAGATAATTGTCTGTCGGTCCGGTTGCTGCTTCCGAAACGGTTACAGCGGAAACCGGTCCGAGCGGATCGGCGGCAGCGACAGGGCTTACCTGACGGCGCAGACAATGCCGGAAGAGGTCACCACTGCGATGATTTCCGGATCCTGAAGGGCGCGGGTCTGTCTGACAAATTCGTTGATCGTGACGTCCCCGGCCTTGCGCTTTTTAAGCTTGCCAAGACCGTTCAGCTTGTCGAGCTGACCCAGCGACAGGCGATCCACCATCCGGTCGGCCATGCAAGCCGAAATCGGCGCGGACAGCCCGGCGCTCATCAGGCCGTTGCGCACGCGTGTTTCCGGTGTGGCACAGGCGGAGAGCAGCGCGCATCCTGCAAGGATCAAGGCGATGGTTTTGCCGCGGGTCAGGATTTCAGTCGCTCCAGCACATTCTCGTTGGTGATCCGACGATAGCGCGCCATCACCAGGCTGAACAGCCCAAACAGCAGCAGCCCTATGGCCACCGCTATATAGAGCCAGTTGGTGGAGCGCAGGCTGTCGAGCACCTGTCCGATTCCGCCGACGGATTCGGCGTTGCCGCTGAGTGCCGCGGAGGCGATTTGCCAGCCAAGAACGGCGAAGACCACGGCTCGCGCCGTGTAGCCGGCTCGCCCGACATGCTTGGCAAAGGCCGGGGCATCGGCATCCAGCAATTGCATGAAATTCGCGCTATAAGCCTTGACCGCCTGATTGATTGCAGCGGCAAGAAATCCCAGTCCCACGATGCCGAGCAATATTTCACCCATCGGCATGGATGCCAGGGTGCCCGCTGCCTGTCCTGCGGTCTCGCCGTCGCCGCCCGACGATCCTCCGGACAGGCCAAGTGCGGCTTTCCACGCCAGATAGCACAGGACCAGATGACCCAGTCCGCTGGCCGCGTGACCGATGCGTACCGCTATCCCCTTGCCGTCGCTGCCATGGCCCTGCAGGTCCATCCACGCGCCATAGAGGCGGAATATGCCATAGCCGAGCAGCCCGAGGCCGACCAGTGAGAGCAGAATGCCGCCGGCCGACATGGTCTCGATTTCCTCAAGAACGCCGGTTGTCCCTGTGGACTCGGCTGTGGTGAGGGTCAAATATCCAGCCAGCCCATAGACCACGGCACGACCGAGATACCCGGCTCGGGCGAAATTTTCGATATTGGTGACACGGGACAAAAGAGGTCTCCTGTTAGACGGCTCAGCAGACTAACGTCCCAACCCGGGTTTAGGTTGCCTTTTTCCCCTTCTTCGCCAGTTCGATCGCTTCGATCACGACTTGCCGTGCTTGTTGCGCATCGCCCCATTTGCCGACCCGCACCCATTTTTCGGGTTCGAGATCCTTATAGTGGGTGAAGAAATGCTCGATCTGCTGCATCACAATCTCCGGCAGATGGCTGCCTTCGTCGATCTTGCGATAATAAGGAAAGGTCGCGTCGATTGGTACGCAGAGCAGCTTTTCGTCGCCGCCATGTTCGTCCTCGAGATTGAGCACCGCGATCGGCCGACAGCGCACGACGCAGCCGGGCATGAACGGCGAACGGGCGACGACCAGCGCATCGAGCGGATCGCCATCGGGCGACAATGTGTGCGGGATGAACCCGTAATTGGCCGGATAGCGCATCGGGGTATGCAGGATGCGGTCGACGAACAGCGCTCCGGATTCCTTGTCGAATTCATATTTGACGGGCTCGCCGCCAACCGGGACTTCAATGACGACGTTCAGGCTCTCAGGCGGGTTATCGCCGATCGAAATTTTGTTGATGTCCATGGAAAAAGCTGGTCCTTATCTGGTTTTTGGCTGCAATAGCCGGTCTATGCCGCCTTCTTGATCAGCACCCTCTTCGGTGTTTTTTTCCAGCGCCGGATAGCGCAGGCCACCGGAATGGTCGACCATAAAATTGTGATAAGCTTCACCATTTTTTGCAAAAATCTCGATGGGGCCATCCTGCCCGCGATTTTCCTCGATCGCCTGCTTCAGGGCCGCGTCGCTATAGGCCTTGCCGTTGACTGCAGAGATGGTGAGTCCGGCTTTCAGTCCCGCGCGGAAAGCGGGACTGTCCCAGATCACCGATTTGATCATGCCCTTGCCGCCCATGACCAGGCCAATGCTGTGGCTGAGATCGAGCTGCTTGCGGCGCTTGTCATTGGCCAGAATATAGGCGCTGGGCGTATCGACGAAGACAAGCCGGTAGCCGCCGAGCACCAGGCCGTTTTTGGGCGCCTCGCTGCTCGTGGCATGGACGCGGTCGGCGATGAAGGCGGCCCAGTCATAAGGCTGCACGGCATTCAGCGCGGTGACGACATCCTGTTCCTCATAGGTGCGCACCCCCCAGTCGCCGTTTCTGCCGCCGAAGAAGGAGCGGGCAAAATCGCCCAGCGATTTCCTGTCGCGCGATTCGCGGCGGATGATCTGGTCGGCTTCCAGCCAGATCAGCAGGCCTTCGTTATAATAGTCCTCGGAGCGCTGCCAGCTGCTCCAAGGTTTGGGGCGCCGGGCAGCGATGATCGGGTCATGGGTGGTGTCGACCAGCGGTCGCCAGGTCCGGCCAACCCTGAGGTCCATGTCCGCGGCGATTGCGGCGAAGGCATCGAGCGTATCCTGTTTGGAATAGAGGCCCGAGCGCGCGCCCAGCACATAGCCCCAGAATTGCGTCTGACCTTCATAGACCCACAGCAGATTGTCGCGCATCGGTTGCCGGAAATCGGGCGTCCACATGCCTGCGGGGCGACGATATTTGCCGTTCCAGGAATGGGTCATTTCGTGCGGCAGCAGATTGCGGCGGCCCGGGCCGCTATCCCAGTCGGTAAAATATTCCCGGTCGACGCCATTTTCGGAAGAGCGGTGATGCTCGAGACCGATGCCGCCCATGTCCTCGGTCAGCGCGAGCAGAAAATCGTAGCGGTCATAGGGATGGCTGCCGAACAGGGCTTCGGCTTCCTTCACCAGAGCGACATGCGGAGCGATCTGTGTCTTCGACGGCTGCAGGAACTTGGCGTCATCGGCGACAATATTGAGATGGACGCGACTGGTCAGGGCGATCGTCTGAAAATATTGTCCGGCAAAGACCGGGCTGTCGACCAATGTGTCATAGTCGGTTTTTTCATAGACGACGCTATTGCCGCTGGTCGATTTCGGGCGCAGCGCGCTCGCCGCCTGCCAGCCATCGGGATAGAGGGCGGTTGCCTGGACCGGGATCTGGCGGACATAATAGCCGGCCGGGTAGAGCGAGACCTGATGCCAGCGCAGATTGAGCATCGACGGGGCCATGACGATGCGGCCCTGATTCTCCATGGTCGCGGAGACGAACTGGAAGGTGGCCGTAATCTGCGAGACGCCTTCCGGCACCGTCAGATGGAAGGCAAAGACATCGACATTGTCGCGCACCCAGGCGAGCGTCTGGCCGCCTGCGGTGAATTCCAGGCCGGTGAGCTTCTCGATCTCGCCGCGCGGGGCATGGTTGCCCGGCAACCATTCCGGATAGAGCAGGGTGAGCGGACCGGCCTGGGCGACGGGGATGGTCTGGGTGATGCGGAATATGCCCTGGTCATGATCGCGTGCGTCGACCTCCAGCTGCATCGTGCCGGGATAGGCGATGTCCTGCGGGGCCGGAATCGTGTCCTGGGGAGCGACATATTGCGGCTTGCTGAGATGGTCGGGCATGGCGGCGGCGGAGGCGGAAAGAGTCAGGCTCAGAACAAGGCCCAGGAAGGCGGCGGTACGCATGTAAACAAATCCCCTGAATTGGCTTTGCGTGCAAATGACGCTTTTTGCTCGCGGCGTCCAGTGTTTGCGTATTTCTGCCTCTGAAGGGGGAAGGAAGGCAAAGAAAAACATATTCCGCTTTTCCGGATCACCGTCTAAAGGCTGCCCATGGCAAAGATACAGACCCCCCAGCCGGTGCGCGGCACCCAGGATATTTTCGGCGAAGATCAGGAGCGGTTCAGCCGCGTGGTCGACGCCTTCCAGCGGGTGCGGCGGCTTTACGGCTTCAAGGGCGTCGAGATGCCGGTGTTCGAACCGACCGCGGTCTTTGCCCGCTCGCTCGGCGAGACCACCGATGTCGTGTCGAAGGAAATGTACTCGTTCGAGGATCGCGGTGGCGACAGCCTGACCCTCAGGCCTGAATTTACCGCCGGGATTTGCCGGGCGTTTCTCAGTAACGGCTGGCAGCAGCATGTGCCTTTGAAACTGTCGGCGCACGGCCCGTTGTTCCGTTACGAGCGGCCGCAAAAGGGGCGCTACCGCCAGTTTCACCAGCTCGATGCGGAAATCATCGGCGCGGGCGAAGCGGCGGCGGATGTGGAATTGCTATGCTTTGCCGACCAGCTTTTGCGGGAGCTGGGCATTGCCGACGGGGTGACCCTGCAGCTCAATACGCTGGGCGATGCCGAAAGCCGGGATGCCTGGCGCGCGGCGCTGGTCGAGCATTTTCAGGCGCACCGCGACCAACTGTCGGAAGACAGCCGGGACCGGCTTGAGCGCAATCCGCTGCGGATTCTCGACAGCAAGGAACGGCAGGACCGGCCGATCGCCGATGCCGCGCCGGATATCGATGCCTATCTGTCGAGCGAGGCCAAGGAATTTTTCGCCCAGGTGACCGAGGGGCTGGATGCCTGCGGCGTGGCATGGACGCGCAACAGCCGGCTGGTGCGGGGGCTGGACTATTATCGGCACACGGCGTTCGAATTTGTCACCGACCGGCTGGGCGCGCAGGGCACGGTGCTGGCGGGCGGGCGTTATGACGGCCTGATGGAATCGCTCGGCGGGCCGCACACGCCGGCTGTCGGCTGGGCGGCCGGGATCGAGCGGCTGGGGATGCTGGTTGGTGAAGCGCAGGGTAATATCAAACTGCCTGAACGTCTTGTTGTTTTGGCTGATGGACCAATGGCCGCTGCCAAAGCCAGTGCCCTATCCGCATATATTAGACGTCGATTACCTGAACTTATAAAGAAAATTGACCGTGATCGATGGAACAGAGTATTTGAAGTTGAACAGCCTGGCATTGACGGCACTTTTGCCGAGAATGATGACGAGTTTTCTTTCGATGGTAGCATCGAGGTGGGACTAAAATATAATCAGCGAAAGCAATTCGACAAAGCGAAGCGCGAGGGCGTGTCAGTCATTGTTACTGTACGAGATGATGGAGTCCGCTCTCCCAAATCAATGCTGGTAAGCAGCCACCGAACGCAAGAAGATATGGATAAAGGTGCGCTGGGTATGCATGCGCTTTGGACTCTGATCGAGATGGAACTAGGTGAAGGTGAATTCTCTTTGGTGAATGATCAGAAAATTCGGCTGCCGGAATGACGACTATCACTCCCCAGCGTATCGCCCAGATCGAGGCGCGCTTTGCCGAGTTGCAGGCGATGATGGCCTCGGGCGATCTCGACAGCGACAAATTTGTCGCCGTCTCCAAAGAATATGCCGAGATCGAACCGGTCGCGGTCGCGGCGGCCAATGTCAAATCGCTGCGCGACGAGCAGCAGGGTCTGGCCGAAATGATGGCCAGCGATGATGCCGAGATGAAGGCGATGGCGGCGGATGAAGTCGACAGCGTCCGAAAGGCGCTGGCCGCCGCCGAACATGCGCTGGCGCTTCAGCTGCTGCCCACGGACAGCGCCGACGACCGCCCGGCGATGCTCGAAATCCGCGCCGGTACGGGCGGCGACGAGGCGGCGCTGTTCGCCGGTGATCTGTACCGCATGTACACGCGCTACGCCGAGGAGCAGGGCTGGAAGGTCGAGATGATCTCCGCCAATGCCTCGGAAGTCGGCGGCTTCAAGGAAGTGGTCGCCAATATCCAGGGCACCGGCGTGTTCGCCAAGCTGAAATTCGAATCCGGCGTGCACCGGGTGCAGCGGGTGCCGGAAACCGAAAGCGGCGGGCGCATCCATACCTCGGCGGCGACCGTGGCGGTTCTGCCGGAGCCGGAAGAGGTCGATATCAAGATCCGCAGCGAGGACCTGCGCATCGATACCTACCGGGCGAGCGGCGCCGGCGGCCAGCATGTCAACAAGACCGACAGCGCGATCCGCATCACCCATCTGCCGACCGGGCTGGTGGTGCAGTGCCAGGATGGCAAGTCGCAGCACAAGAACAAGGCGCAGGCGATGAAGGTGCTGGCGGCGCGGCTCTATGAACAGGAACGCGACGCGGTGCAGAGCGAGGAAGCCGAGGCGCGCAAGTCGATGGTCGGGTCCGGCGATCGCAGCGAGCGCATCCGCACCTATAATTATCCGCAAGGCCGCGTGACTGACCACCGGATCAACCTGACCCTGCACAAGCTGCCGGAAATTGTCGAAGGCACGGCCCTCGGCGAACTGATCGACGCGCTGATTGCCGAGGATGAAGCCAGCCGGCTTGCCAATCTCGATGGGTGACGCCGCCAGCGCGCTGCGCGAAGCGGCGCTCCTGCTGGCTGAAATTTCAGACAGCCCCCGGCTCGATGCGGAACTGCTGATGGCGCATGGCTTGCAGATCGATCGGTCCGAGCTGCTGCTGAAACTGCCCGCACTGGAAGCGCCAGCGGACTTTGCTGCCCTGGTCGCGCGGCGCCAGCGATCCGAACCGATTGCCCATATCATCGGCCGCAAGGAATTCTGGGGACTCGATTTTCAGGTCACGCCCGATGTGCTGATTCCCCGCCCCGACAGCGAATTGCTGATCGAGGAAGCGATGCGCCTGTTTGAGGCAAAGCCGCCCCAAAGGATCGCTGATCTGGGCACAGGGAGCGGCGCGTTGCTGCTGGCTGCCCTGCATGAATTTGCCGAGGCCCGGGGCGTCGGGATCGATGCCAGCGCGACGGCCCTGCAGATTGCCCATAATAATGGCGATGCGCTCGGCCTGTCTGATCGGGCCCGTTTCCTGCTCTTGGACTGGACGACAGCGAACTGGACGGACTCGCTCGGCTCCGGCTTCGACCTGATCCTTGCCAACCCTCCCTATGTCGCAAGTGGTGCCGGCCTTGCCGCCGATGTCGCGGATTTCGAACCCCATCGGGCGCTGTTTGCGGGCGAGGAGGGGCTGGATGACTATCGGATCATCATTCCCGCGCTCGACAAACTGCTGTCGCCGACCGGTAGAGCTCTGCTCGAAATCGGTTATGATCAGGCTGGTCCGGTTTCCGAAATGGCGGAAGAGAGCGGCTATCAGGTTGAACTGAAACAGGATTTGGCCAAAAAGGATCGACTGATCATCCTCCGCCGGTAAAAAGGGCTTGGTTTTGCCGGAACGAGTCGCTAAGACTTGAACAGGCCCAGAGGATTTCTGGCTTTTTCCCTAAATCTCTGGCCTGCCCCCAACTCGATGATGATGCTGGTTTTCGGCCTGCATTTGTCTTGTATGGGACGATGCGGACGGGTTGTCCGCAACGCAATCGCCACCGGAGTGTGGCTATGACTTGAGAAAGACCAAGTTTATTAGCGGTATAAGGATACCTGAAATTTGATGAACAATCGTCAGCCTGGCCGCCGTGGGCGCGGCCGGAACACCAATAATAATAATAACCGTCCCCAGGGCAACCGCAGTGGCGGATCGGACCGCGACAACCGGATTGACAATCGCGCGCGCGGCAATGCCGTCCAGATGCTGGAAAAATTCAAGAAAATGGCACAGGATGCGCAGGTCAACGGAGACCGCGTCCAGGCCGAATATTACCATCAATTTGCCGATCACTATTTCCGCGTGAATGCGGATACCATTGCCCGCCGCGAAGAGCAGCGGATTGCCCGCGAGGAACCGCGCGGCGATAATCGCTCGGACAATCGGGGCAATGGCCAGGATGACAGCAGCGACAATGACGGCGACAGCGGCCAGCGCAACCGTTCGCAACAGGGTCAGCCAAATCGCCAGCAGCGCGATGACCGTAACGATCGCAATGATCGCGAGGAAACATCCCCGGAAGATATGCCGGAAGAGAAGAAGCCGGTGCGCGCCCGGCGGCCGCGCAAAGTCGAAAAGGCAGCAGCGCCAAAGGACGGGTCGGAAAAGAACGGCGAGAGCAACGGTCTCGACGCCAGCGTCCTGCCGCCGGCAATTTCTGCCACGACCGAGGTCGAGGTTGAAAAGAAGCCTGTTCGCAAGAAACGGGTCGTCAAACCACGCGCTGCCCCCGAAAGCGACGCTGCCTAGCCTTTACTGGTCGGGGATTGCGGTTGCCAGCCATTCGGGCAGCTCGAGCTGCCTGATGTCTTCCACCCGGCGGTGCTCGACCGACAGGGCATAGTCCGGATAGGCGATGCGCTGGCGCTTTTCGTCGGCCTCTGCGATCGGTACCACTACCATCCGCCGGTTGACCTTTTGCCGGTAGTTCATACGTGCGGTATTTTCCTGGCCGACATAGCAGCCCTTGGCGAAGCTGACTCCATGGAGTTCGGCGGCATTGCATTCGAGCCATAATGTCTTGTCGCTGCCCAGCTCTGCCGTGCCCTCGGTCACGCCCAGTGACAGGCGGTGCTTGCGGTAAGCTTCGTCGGCGCCTTCACCATCGCTCGCATCGCCAAGCCAGCGGTGTCCCAGCGCCGACAGGCGCGGGTCGACCGGCTTGCCTTCGGCTTCGACAGCCCAGTGGACGCCGACCGAATCATCCCGTTCGATGTCGATCTTGCGGCGCAACCGATAGAGTTTCAGGCGCTTGACCAGCGCGTCGGCCTGGTCGCTTTCGCAGTCGATCAATATGGCATCGCCGTCCGACCACAGGAAGAAATCGAACAGCACTTTTCCTTGCGCGCTGAGCAGCGCCGACCATTGCGGCGCGCCCGCCAGGACCGCCAGCATGTCCTGTGTCACCAGCCCCTGCAGAAACTGTCTTATATCCTCGGATCCGTCGCTTGCGGAAAGACGGATGATGGCGCGGTCATTAAGTCTGGTTTCGGTCATGCCATTTAGGTAGGGGTTTGCGGACAGAAAACCAAGGCGCGAGCGCCGGGCCGGGCGAAATGAAGCATTTTTTCGGCTGGCGCAGGATCAACGGACCAGAACATGACCGACAGCAAAGACCGCATCACCCTCCGACGTCCCGACGACTGGCACGTTCATTTGCGCGATGGCGCGATGCTGGAGGCGGTGGTGCCCTTTACCGCGCGGCAATTTGGTCGGGCTATCGTCATGCCCAATCTGTCGCCGCCGGTGACCAGTGCGGCCAGCGCCGCAGCCTATCGCGAGCGGATCATGGCCGCCGTGCCGGGCGGGGCAGGTTTCACCCCGCTGATGACCTGCTATCTGACCGACGATGCGGATGCGGACGATATTGCCGAGGGGCACGCGAACGGCATTTTTACCGCCGCGAAACTCTATCCGGCCAATGCCACGACCAACAGCGCCCATGGCGTGACCGATGTGGCGCATATCATGCCGGTGCTAGAACGGATGCAGGATATCGGCATGCCGCTGCTGGTGCATGGCGAGGTGACCGATGGGGACATCGATATTTTTGATCGCGAAGCGGTGTTTATCGACCGGGTGCTGGAAAAGCTGGTCTGCGACCTGCCGGGCCTGAAGATCGTGTTCGAACATATCACCACCGAACAGGCGGTTCAGTTTGTCGATGGTGCGGGTGCCAATATCGCCGCGACGATCACGCCGCACCATCTGCACATCAACCGCAACGCCCTGTTTGCCGGCGGGATTCGTCCCCATGCCTATTGCCTGCCCGTGGCCAAGCGGGAAAAGCATCGTCTGGCGCTGCGCCGGGCGGCGACCTCCGGTTCGTCCAAATATTTCCTCGGCACCGACAGCGCGCCGCACGAAATCCATGCAAAGGAATCGGCCTGCGGCTGCGCCGGTATTTTCAATGCGCCATTCGCACTGGAAAGCTATGCAGCGGTGTTCGATGAAGAAGAGGCGCTGGACCGGCTGGAGGGCTTCGCCTCGGTGCATGGGCCGGAATTTTACGGCTTGCCGCTCAATGACGCCAGAGTAACCCTGGAACGGCGCGATATTGCGGTGGACAATTCTATTGAATCGACCGGCGCCAACCTGGTCCCGTTTCACGCGGGCGCGGTTTTGCCCTGGCGAATCGCCCAGTCCTGAACCGTCAGCGCCTAGACGGATCGCGCCTTTCGCGCCGCCTTGCCGGCCAGATAGGAATCAGTCGTATAGAGCGCGATGCTGGTCCAGATCAGCACGAAGCAGACCAGATGCGACAGGGTTATCGTTTCCTTGTAGACAAAGACGCCGACGACAAACTGGATCGTGGGTGCCAGATAGTTCAAAAGGCCAATGGCGCTGAGCGTCATTTTCTTGACCGCGGAGGCAAATAGCAGAAGCGGGATCGCAGTGACGAACGAGCCGCCGATCAGCAGCAGGTCGATTGTCCGATCATCACCGAAATGCTGAGTCACCGGAGAGGCCGGCAGGACATAGGTCAGCCAGATCAGCAGCAGGGTGAAGGGCAGAAACAATATGCCGGTTTCTGCGGTCAGCCCAACGATCGGGCCAATGTCGGCGATCTTGCGAACCAGTGCGTAGCTGCTCCAGGAGGCGGCCAGGGCAAGGCTGATCCAGAGCGTGTCGAGGGCTTGCACGGCCAGTACAGCGACTCCCACGCCGGCGATTGTGATGGCAATCCATTTCCGGCCCGAGAGCGGTTCGCCGAGGAATATTCGGCCCATGAAAACGCTGAGCAGCGGGCTGATAAAATAGCCGAGACTGGCAGCCAAGATGTGATCCTCGTGTACCGCCCAGACGTAGATCAGCCAGTTGGCGGCGATCAGGCAGGAACTGGCGAACATGGCCAGACGCAATTTGGGATCCTTCAGCGCAGTGGCCAGACCGCCGATATTTTTGCGGAAATAGAGAATGACGATGAGCAGCGGCACCGACCAGACGATTCGATGGCCAACGATTTCCAGCGCATCGACGCTCTGCAGCAGCTTGAAATAGACCGGCATCAAGCCCCAGAAGACACAGGCGATCAGCGCCTGAATCAGGCCGATTGTACCGGAGGAGCGCAGATTGAACATGGGCAGCGCTTAGGCGGAGCGCCGCCGCCGGGCAATCAAGAAATCCTCTTGCCCGGTAAAGCAGTTCGGCGGATCAGATGATGCCGCCGCCAAGCGACAGGCGAAGGGCAGAAATGCACATGACAATGATGCAGAAATACATGCCGCTGGTGCGCGACGAGATCAGGCCGAACAGCGCCCCGATCCCGGCAAAGGGCAGGATCAGCCAGTTGGTCCAGCCGAGCAGCGGGACCAGCCCGATAAAGGTGAGAGCGAGGGCGATTACGCCGATGAGCAGGGAGATCAGATTGAACATGGCTGTATTATAGGGATAGTGCACCCGGATTACAAGCATTTGCAAAATAATAGCGGCATAGTAGGCTTGCCGTTTGCAGGAGAAACAGGATGGCGATCGAGGATATCAGAATTGAAACGGAGCGACTGATACTGCGCCCGCCCAATGGTGACGACTTCGAAGGCTGGGCAGCCTTTCAGGCTGACCCCGATGTCACCACCTATATCGGCGGCACCAAGAGCCGCGCCGAATCATGGCGCAGCCTGTGCGGGATGGTCGGCGCGTGGCATGTGCGGGGCTATGCAATGTTTTCGGTCCTGCTCAAGGACAGCGGGCAGTGGATCGGCCGGATCGGCCCTTGGTATCCCGAAGGCTGGCCGGGCACCGAAGTGGGATGGGGGATAGCGGCCGAATTTTCCGGCAAGGGCTATGCACTGGAAGCCGCGGTTGCCAGCATGAACTATGCCGTGGATGTGCTTGGCTGGGACGATATCTGCCACACGATCGCCCCCGAGAACACGGCCTCTATCAGATTGGCGGAGCGCGTTGGGGCGACCAATCGCGGACCGACACAATTGCCCGCGCCTTTTCAGGATGCGCGGGTTGACGACTGGGGACAATCGCGCGAACAGTGGCAAGAGAACAGAAAGCAGTTCCAATAGGAGAGCATGAGCATGGCAGAAGACCGATATCTCGACCCGACCCGCGAAGCCTTTGACGCGTTCAAGGCGCTGCCCCGGGATGTACCGATCCAGATGCTCAATCTGCTGCGTTTCCACGAATCGGCACAATATCCGGCAGATCATCCCAACGCCGGCAAGGGATGGAGCGGCGCGCGTGCCTATCAGGAATATGGCAAGACCAGCGGGCCGATATTCGAGCGGGTTGGAGGCCTTATTATCTGGCGGGGCCAGATGGAATGCATGGTCATCGGTCCGGAGGACAAGCATTGGGATTCCGCCTTCATCGCTCGCTATCCCAACAGCGGCGCCTTCATGGAAATGGTCACCGATCCCGCCTATCAGAAAGCGGTGGTCAACCGGCAGGCGGCGGTGCTCACGTCCCGGCTGATCCGCTTTGGCGAAATCGACGGACCGGACACGTTCGGGTGAAATCCCGGAATGGGACAAGAGGTTAACAAGCGGTAACCGAATTAACCAGTTTCCCTAACGGAATATTAACGCTTTTTGGTGCATCTGTTCCCCGAAATTCAGGAGCAAATCGCATGTCCAAATTCAGCCGTTCCCTCTTGCTGTCTGCCGCAGCCTTCGCACTGCCTCTGTCGCTTGCCGCCTGCGGCAGCAAGGACGCGAATGACGAGGAACTGGCACAGCTGGACGACAATCTGACCTCCGACCCGGCGATGAATGACGCGCTGGAAGATGCCATCCTTGTCGATCCCGATCTGACCGATCAGGCCAATCGCAATGCGATTCGCGGCGCCAACGGGGCTGCGGACGGGTCGGTGCCACCGGGAACCGGCGAAGATGGCAGCGCAGCTGCCAACGCAGCTCTCGGCGGGAAAATGCTGAGCGCGCCGGAGCCGAAGCAAATGACATCGGATGACGAGGGATTGACGCTGGGCGACAAGGCCGAGCTGCAGGAAGCGCGCAGCAACAAACCCGCCTGCAATGAAAAGCTGACCTATGACATGGGCTGGGCCAGCAAGATGCCGCCGGAATTTGCGGTCTATCCAAAAGCGAATCTGCAGGAAGCGGCTGGCAAATGCGACCTTCGCGTGGTCAGCTTCACCACCGCCACGCCGATCAAGAAGATTGTCGATTATTATTATACAAGGGCGAAGCGCAGCGGATATGATGCCGAATATCTGCTGCGGGGCAGCGAGCATGTTCTGGGAGGGTCAAGGCCGAATAAGGCCGATGCCTATGTGATCACCCTGAACAAGCGTTCGGGCGGCGGGACCGTCGTCGATATTGTTGCCAGCAACCCGCGCTAGACGCGCATATTAAAAGCCGGACTTCGCATTTCAAACTGTCCGGCGATCAAGGGTGGCCCGCTCCGGCCGCCCTTTTTATTCCCGGTAGCTGCCGCCGCCATCGACGGTGACATCATTGGCGGTAGTGAAACTGCTCAGGTCGCTGGCCAGCCAGAGCATGGCATTGGCGACTTCGATTGCCTGGCCGACCCGGTTGATCGGGTGGTTGCGGTTGAACAGTTCCACGGCCTCCTCATGCGTGCCTGGATAGGCCGCGAGATAGCGCTGGTACATCGGCGTGTCGATCGCGCCGGGATGGACGGTGTTGACCCGCACGGGATATTTTTCGGCGGCGCAGTGCAGCGCAAGCGATTTGCTCAGCGCTGTCACTGCGGCCTTGCTGGCGCAATAAGCGGCGAACTGGGCGCCGGGGCGCATCGCCAGCATCGAGCCGATATTGACGATAGCCCCGTCCTCGCCGCTCTCGATGATAGCAGGCAGGCCGACGCGGCAGCCGTAGAAGGTGCCCTGGAGATTGATGTCGATGGTCCGGTTCCAGCTTTCCAGATCGACCTCGTCGACCGACCCGGGTTCGGAAATGCCGGCGACATTGAACAGGGTGGTCATCTTGCCGAAGCGTTTCTTTGTGGCATCGACGGCCGCTTGCCACTGATTTAGGTCGCGCACGTCCAGTTCGACCGCATCGGCGCGGTCGCCCAGCGTTTCGGCATGTTCGCGCGCCTTGTCGATCTGGATATCGGCCAGCATGACCGAGCCGCCTTCCTCGATCACGCGCTGCCCGGCGGTGCCGCCGATGCCTTCCGCGCCGCCCGAAATCAGCGCGACCTTGCCGTCCATCATGCCCATGTGATTGTCCTGTTCTACGGCCTATTTCTTGTCGAAGCGGATCGGCAAATTGGCCAGTCCGCGCAACATCATGTTGGGCGGATAGCGCAGTTCGGCGCCTTCCTGAATCCCGATATTATCCATGCGCTTGGCGAATTGCTGGAAGGAGACGGTCATTTCCTTGCGCGAGAGCATGTTGCCGACGCACATGTGAATGCCCTTGCCGAACGCCAGATGGGTGCGGGCATTCTTGCGGTCGACCCGGAATTCGTTGGGATTTTCGAACTGCTTGGGGTCGCGGTTGGCGGCGTGATAGCGCATCATCACCATCGCCCCCTTGGGCAGCATCACCCCGCCCAGTTCGGCATCGCGGTGCATCACGCGCCAGATGCCGGACGAGCCGCTCGACATGCGCAGCACTTCCTCGACCGCATTGGGGATCAGGGAAGGGTCGTCCTGGATTTTACTGTACTGGTCGGGGTTGGTGGCAAACAGCCGCATGCCCTCGGCCAGCGCGGCGGTGGTGGTCTCGTTGCCGGCGACCATCAACTGCTGCACGATCGACAGCGATTCGGCATCGTCGAGCGGCCGCTCGCCGTCGACCCGGGCGTTGACCAGATCGGACAGGATGTCATTCTTCGCCTCCTTGCGGCGCTCGTCCATATTGGCTTTCAGCGCGTGCTGATATTCGACCACCTCGCGTTCGGTTTCGAGCTGCCGCTCGCGGGTCATCATGCCGGAGAGCCGGTCGACAAAGGCGTTGGTCCAGCGCTTGATCGTATGGGCGTCGGCGACGTCGAGGCCGAGCTGCACGGCAATGGTCCGGACCGGCATCGGGATCGCATATTCCTCGACAAACTCGCATTCGCCCTTGTCGATGAAATTGTCGATCAGCTCGTTCGACATGTCCCGCATGCTGTCTTCCAGCTTGTTCACCTTGGGCGCCGAGAAGGCGAGATTGACCAGCTTGCGGAAGCGCGTGTGCACCGGCTGGTCGGCGGTCAGCAGGGTATTGACCTGCGGCCAGCCCTTGGCCTGGATTTCCTGCAATTCCTTGTCATTTTCCAGCTCTTCCGCACTTTTCCCGCCGGAAAGCAGCGCGTTGAAATTGTTGGAAAAGTCGTCGAGGCGACCGACCGCTTCCGAGATCAGGTCATAGTCCAGCACGACATAGGCTCCGGCCACTTCGTCAAAGAAGACCGGACTTTTGGCGCGCTGTTCTTCGTAAAAGTCAAACGGATCAGCCAGAATGTCTGGCTGGAAAAGGGATTTGGATATCGCTTCGTTCATGACAAGGTCCTGTTCGCGTTAGTCAAATGCCGGTGTGGGTTTGCCGTCTGCATTATATACCGGCCCTTCGGCATCGACCCGATATTTGGCGCTCTCGGCATTGATCAGGCCGAAGCTGCCGATATGGGCGAGCATGCTGGCATAATGCACGTCCTGAAAATGCCGGGCGAGCGCCTCTTCGTCGCTCCATTCCTCGAACACCTCGATGCGCGACGGATTGTGAAGATCGGCGGCCCAGCTGTAGCACAGGCATCCGTCCTGACTCAGCGCGCCATCGATATAGGGCTGCGCCTTTTTCAGACATTCTTCGCGTCTGGCAGGGTCGACATCAATATGGGCTGCAATCAATATTTTCGGCATGTTCCCATTCTCCTAGAGCTTGTTTCCGCCGAACTGGGCGACGACCACGAATATCCGTTTGCTGTAAAGCCACTGGCCATCGATCTTGACAAATTCATCGTCATAGCGACCACCGGCAACCCGTGGCTCGCCCTTCTCGACCAATATTTCGTGGGTCTGGTAGCGGCCGGAGGCGGTGTCACCGGTTACTTCGAGGCTGGCGGGTATGCCGAGAAAGCTAACCGCATCAAACTGGCCCATCGCGCCGTTCCAGAGATTGACGATGTTGTCGCGGCCGACGACCTCGGTGCCCATCAGCGACCAGACGGCATCCTCCGCCCACAGCGCTCCCCAGTCATCGGGATCCCTGCGCAGGACGGCGTCGCAATAGGCATCGTGCAATTCGCGGATCGCCAGGCGATCTTCTATCGGCCCTGAAAACATGGTCTGGTCCTCTCCCTTTTATGGGAGAGACTACACGGCAAAAGCGGCGGAAAAACAAGCTGGCATAAGTGCTAGCGGGGGTGGGTCAGTCGCCGCTGATCCGCTCGATATCGGCGCCGACCGCCGCCAGTTTCTCTTCCAGCCGCTCGTAGCCGCGGTCGAGATGATAGATGCGCTGCAGCCGGGTCTCGCCTTCGGCCGCCAGCCCGGCAATCGCCAGGCTCATCGAGGCGCGCAGATCGGTCGCCATCACTGGTGCACCGGTGAGTTTCTTGACCCCGCGGACCACGGCGGTGCGACCCTTGGTCTCGATGTCGGCGCCCATCCGGTTGAGCTCGGGCACGTGCATATAGCGATTCTCGAAAATTGTTTCGGTCAGCACGCTGGCGCCGTCGGCGAGGCAGAGCATCGCCATCAGCTGCGCCTGCATATCGGTGGCGAGACCCGGATAAGGGGCCGTGGACAGGGTCAGCGGCTTCAGCTTGCCGTCGGACGCGACCCTGATGCCCTTGGCGTGGGTCTCGATCGACAGGCCCGCATGGCGCAGTGCGTCCAGCGTTGCTTCCATTTCGTCGGCCTTTGCAGCCAGCAGATCGACTTCACCGCCGGCAATGCCGACCGCGCAGGCATAGCTGCCCGCTTCGATCCGGTCGGACATGACGCGATAGGTGCAGCCGTGCAGCCGGTCGACGCCGGTGATGGTGAGCGTGGAGGAGCCGATGCCCTCGATCTCGCCGCCCATCGCGACCAGCATATTGCACAGGTCGACAATTTCCGGCTCGCGCGCCGCGTTCCGGAGAATGCTGGTGCCCTTGGCGAGTACGGCAGCCATCAGGGCATTTTCGGTGGCACCGACCGAGACCACCGGGAAAGTGAAGTCGCCGCCGGGCAGGCCGCCGTCGGGTACCCGGGCGATGACATAGCCGCTGGTGGTTTCGATGCTGGCGCCGAGCGCCTCGATGGCCTTCAGATGCAGGTCGATCGGGCGGTTGCCGATCGCGCAGCCGCCGGGCAGCGAGACCCGGCATTCGCCAGCGCGGGCCAGCAGCGGGCCGAGCACCAGGATCGATGCCCGCATCTTGCGGACGATATCATAGGGTGCCTCGGTCGAGGTGATCCGGCCGGCCTTGAGCGTCATCACTCGCCCGAAATCCTCGGGCCGTGCGCCTTCGATGGTAGTGGACACGCCGAGCTGGTTGAGCAGATGGCCGAAACTGTCGACATCGGCCAGCCGAGGCAGGTTGCGCAGCGTAACCGGTTCGTCGGTCAGCAGCGCGCAGGGCAGCAGGGTGAGGGCGCTGTTCTTTGCGCCGGAAATGGGGATGGTGCCGGACAGCCTGTTGCCGCCGCGTATCGAGATAATATCCATGGTCCAGCATTTACCGCAAATGGCGAGGCAGGCAAGTCTATTGCGCCGCTGCCCGTGAGGGAGCGGCGCAAATGAGGCTAGTCGCGCAGCAGTCCAAGGGCGGAATAGGCAGCCTCCACCGTCGGGCGGGCCAGGGCCGAGGCTTTTTCCGAACCCTTGCTCAGGATCGCGTCAATCGCGTCCCTGTCCTTGCGCAGCTCCTCAAACCGCTGCCGGATCGGCGACAGGGTGCTGACCGCGAGATCGGCGAGCGCCGGTTTGAAATCGCCAAAGCCCTTGCCGGCATAGTCGGCGAGCACATCTTCCTGAGACTGATCGGCGAGTGCGGCGTAAATGCCGACCAGGTTTCTCGCTTCCGGCCGCTCGGCGAGATCCGCGAGATTGTCGGGCAGTGGTTCGGGATCGGTCTTTGCCTTCTTGAGCTTGCGCGCAATCGTGTCGTCATCATCGCTCATGTTGATCCGGCTGAGATCGGACGGGTCGGACTTGCTCATCTTGGCATTGCCGTCGCGCAAGCTCATGATCCGGGCCGCGGTCGTGCCGATGAAGGGTTCGGGCAGGACAAAGGTTTCGGTACCGGTATCGCTGTTGAACTTGGACGCGATGTCGCGGGCCAGTTCCAGATGCTGCTTCTGGTCCTCGCCGACCGGCACATGCGTTGCCTGATAGACCAGCACGTCGGCGGCCTGCAGCACCGGATAGCCGTAAAGGCCAAGCGAGGCGCGCTGCTTGTGCTTGCCGGATTTCTCCTTGAACTGCGTCATCCGGTCGAGCCAGCCCATCGGCGTATTGCAGATCAGCATCCATGCCAGTTCCGCATGCGCGGGAACCCGGGCCTGGTTGAACAGGATCGATTTGTCCGGATCGATGCCGGCGGCGACCAGAGCGGCGACCATTTCACGGCAATTGGCGGACAGTTCTGCCGGGTCATTGTGCACCGTTATGGCGTGCAGGTCGGCGAGAAAAAACAGGCATTCGCTCTCGTCCTGCATCTTCACCCAGTTCTTGATCGCCCCCAGATAATTGCCGAGATGGAGATTACCCGTGGGCTGGATGCCCGATACCGTGCGCATGTCTTAACTTCCTTCGCTTGCGGCCGCTTCCGCCGCTTTCTTCTTTGTCAGCATGGTGATCTTGTCGCGGTCTATCGCTCCGGTCAGCCACGCGAGCGCGGCATAAACCAGTCCGCCGACGCTGACCAGAGCTGTGATCGATCCGAGCCTTTGCCAGATGGTGCCATCGTAGAGGCCCTCGCCGACCGGCGCGGCATAGACCAGCACCACGGCCATGCCTGCGGCCGACAGAGTGATCCGTCCGATCCGGATCAGCAATGTCCATTCCAGATGAAAATGGCCGCGCCGGTGCAGCATGGTGTAGAGCATCGCGCAATTGCACCAGGCCGCTGCGGCACCGGCAAAGGCGAGACCCGTGATGCCATAGAAAGGAATCAGCAGCAGGTTGAGCGCGATGTTGACGAGCAGCGAAATGGCAGCGGTATAGACCGGCGTCCTGGTATCCTTGCGGGCGAAGAAGCCGGGAATGAGCACCTTGACCAGCACATAGGCGGGCAGGCCGACGACCAGCGCTGCTACGACGGCAGAAGTGGTCTCGCCATCGCCGGCGGTAAAATTGCCACCGACATAGAAAGAGGTGACCAGCGGGCCGGCAGCGAAAAACAGCGCGATCGCGGCCGGGATGGTGAGCAGCATGCCGAGTTCGATGGCGTTGCTTTGCAGCCGCTGCGCGCCGCCAAGATCATCCTTGGCGATGAAACGCGACAGCGCCGGGAGGATCGCGGTGCCAAGGGCGATGCCGATAATGCCGAGCGGCAGCTGGTTCAGCCGGTCCGCCATCGCCAGATAGACGAACGATCCTTCCGGCAGGCGTCCCAGAAAGAACAGGTCGATAAAGCGGCTGATCTGGTAGATGCCGGCACCGAACACCGCGGGCAGGATGAGGATGCCCAGTTCCTTCACATCGGCGTTGAAGCGCGGCATTTTGAGCGGAAAGCGGAAGCCCGTCTTGCGCGCCCAGTAATAGAGCCACAACATCTGCACCAGCCCGGCCGCAGCGACGGCTATCGCGAGAAAATAGGCGGTCTGGCGCGGGTCATTGCCATCGTTGAACCAATAGGAGGCAAGCAGGGCGGTGATCATGCAGATATTGAGCATGATCGGCGCTGCTGCCGCTGCCGCGAACCGGCTGAGCGAATTCAATATTGCGGCGAACAATGTCGTGACGCTGATCAGCGCGAGATAGGGAAAGGTGATCCTGGCGAGCGAAATCGAAAATCCGCTCGTCCGACCGCCTCTGCCGAAATCATCGATCAGCCAGATGATGCCCGGCATAGCCAGCATCATGATCGCCGAAAAGACGAGCAGCAGCGGCACGAACACCGAAAGCACCTCGATCACGAATGTCTGCGCGGCCGTCCGGTCTTTATCCGCTTCCATCTTGCGGTTGAACAGGGGGACGAAGGCCGCCGAGAAGGCGCCTTCCGCGAACAGGCGGCGGAAAATATTGGGCAGCTGAAAGGCCAGCTGCCACGCATCGGCGGCTGCGCCGGCACCGAGAATCCGGGCCAGCATGACATCGCGCAGAAAGCCGAAAATCCGGCTGACCAGTGTCAGCCCGGCGATGATTCCTGTGGATTTCAGCAGGTTCATGCCTGCCGCCCTAGCAAGAGGACTTAGGCGTTACCAACGGGTTGCTCGCCCGATTGCTGTGCCGCCATCTGTTCGCGCTGCTGCATGTAGAGCGCCGTGAAATCGATCGGCTCCAGCAGCAAAGGCTGGAATCCGGCGTCGCGCACGGCGTCGGAGATGATCGCCCGGGCAAAGGGGAAGAGAAGCCGCGGGGCTTCGGCAAACAGAAACGGATGCGCCTGCTCTTCCGAGATATTGCGCAGGCCGAACAGGCCGCAATAGAGCAGCTCAATGGCGAAGGCGACGCCCTCATCCGCTTTTGCGGTCACGTCGATCTTCAGTTCGACTTCATGGACTTCGTCGGAAATCTGGGAAGAACCTATGTTGAACTGCACATCAATCTGAGGCTGTGCGTTCCACTGGTACACGTCCGGCGCGTTGGGATTCTCGACCGAAAGGTCTTTCACATATTGCGAGATCACGCCGATCTGTGGCTGCGTGTCCGCTCCGTTTGCCATCGGGTCCGGGGTGGTCACATTTCCGGCTGGGTTTGCTTCGGATTCACTCTTGTCATTCTCGTCAGCCATCGGGCCTGTCCTTTCGGAAAATCAGTCTAACATGTCCTTTGGCGCATATTGCTGCGCCGTTCGCTGCGCGCCTAGCAGGGGACGCAGGCAAGGGCAATGAAAGAGTAAGCCGCTTTGATGGTCCCCCGACAGGCTCGGAAGGAGGACTAAGTGCAGGTTCACAAATCGGGCCGTAGAAAGGGCTGACCGATTGCGGCAAAGCGGCTTTTCCACTAATGCCATTTGAAACCGCGCCTGTTTCTGCCTATGTATAGGGCCAAAGAAAAGATTGGATAGTGAAGTGACCATCGAAATCGTATTATTGGCTATGGTAGCGGCTTTTCTAGGCTTGCGTCTTTATTCCGTGCTGGGCAAGCGCAGCGGCCATGAGCAGGAACATATGCCGCGCAATATCGAGCCGCGCGGCGGTGACCGCCGGCCACTGGACGACGCCAAGCCGCATGTCCCCGATATCGTGCCCGCACCGGCCGGAACGCCCAACATGGTCTATGACAGCAGCGCGGAACCCGGCATCCGGGAAATCCTCAGTGCCGACCGCAATTTCGACGTCGGCCGGTTCGTCGAGGGCGCGCAAGCGGCCTATACCATGATCCTGGAAGCCTTCTGGAAGGGCGACAAGGAAGAATTGAAATCCCTGTGTGACGAAGATGTTTACGAAAGCTTCGTCGAAGTCATCGACGCGCGTGAAGAACGGGGCGAAATTCTCGAGAACCAGCTGGTGCGAATCGACAGTGCGCGCATTTCGGCGGCGGAATATCGTCGGCCGGTGGCGCGCATCACGGTGCAATTTGATGCCGATATTGCAGCGGTCGTCAAAGACAAGAAGGGCAATCTGATCGGCGGCTCGCTTTCCGATGCAGCCGAGACTCACGATGTCTGGACCTTCAGCCGCGACCTGTCCAGCGCCGACCCCAACTGGCTGCTCGACGAAACCGATGAGGCCTGATCTCCGGTCGCGCCGCTTCACGATCATGAAAATCGGGGCGCTTGGCGCGGCCATGGCTATGGTCAGCGCCTGCTCCATGTCGATCATTCCGCAAGGTGCGGCGCGCGGTCAGTCTCCGCCACCGGCCGCCCAGCAAGAGGGCGAATGGGTAAAGGGCGAAACCCCCGCCGCCACTCCGCAGCTGCCATATAAGAACGGTGCGCCGCCTCGGTTTCAGCCGGTCGATACGGCTCAACTCGTAAAAATCGGGGATGACCCCAGCCGGGCAACCGGTGCCGGTGTCGCCCTGGGGCCGGATATCGCTAGCCTCAATCTGGCCGATGGCAAGGCGGCTTCCGCGCTGCAGTCTTTCCGCACCAGTTGCTCGTCGCTGGTCCGGCGCGAGGACAATAGCGGACTGACGACGGGCTCCGACTGGCAATTGTCGTGCGACGCGGCCCAGAGCTGGCCGGACCAGGATGCCGCCCGCTTTTTTGCTTCCTATTTCGAAACCGTGCAGGTCGGCGATGGCAAGGCTTTTGCCACCGGCTATTTCGAACCGCAGATCAACGGATCGAGAGTCCGGACTGGCAGATATCAGGTGCCGATCTATCGGCGCCCCGACAATCTGCTCGACGTCGATCTCGGGCTGTTTTCCGAGGAACTGAAAGACAAAAGAATCCGCGGCAAGGTCGACGGGACCAAATTGGTGCCGTTCGAGGACCGGGCGCAGATCGATGACGGCGCGCTCGCCGGACAGGGGCTCGAACTCGCCTGGGCAGAGGATTATATCGAGCTGTTCTTCCTGCAGATCCAGGGCAGCGGGCGTCTGGCGCTGCCCGACGGGTCGATCATGCGGATCGGCTATGCCGGACAGAATGGCCAGGATTATACCGGAATCGGCAAGCTGATGCGCGAACGCGGGCTGCTCGCCGACGGCAAGACCAATATGCAGGGCATCGTCGAATGGCTGCGGGCGCATCCGCAGGAGGGCATGAAGATCATGCGCGAGAACAGGAGCTATGTCTTCTTTCGCGAGCTGACCGGACCCGGCCCGCTCGGCGCGATGGGGCATCCGGTGGTCGCCCGCACTTCGGTTGCCGCCGACCGGATGTTCGTGCCGCTCGGTGCACCGGTCTTTCTCGACATGGCCCATGACATCGCTGATGGTCTGTGGGTCGCGCAGGATACGGGCGGCGCGATCAAGGGCGCCAACCGCTTTGATACATTCTGGGGCGCAGGCGAGCAGGCCGCGCAGATCGCCGGCGGCATGTCCTCCAGCGGACAGGCATTGCTGTTCCTGCCCAAGGGAACGGTCGCCAGGCTGGTCGCCGCGCGCCGAAACCCGGGCCAGTAGCCATGGCGGACCGGCCCCTTACCGCCGGTGAAAAGGCGCTCTGGCAGAAAGTGATCGAAACCGTGGAGCCGCTCGACAAGGCCAGCGTCAAACGGATTGAACGTCTGCCCGTCGCCCGGAGGCCGCAGGAGCTGCAGGGACCGATCACGGCGGAAAGCTTTGGTGGCAAGCCGGGAGCGGCGGTGCCGCTGCGCGAGCAGAAGCCGGTACCGACGCGCCACGGGCTTGATGGCGGCTGGGACCGTCGCCTCGCCAAGGGCATGGTGCAGCCCGATGTTACCGTCGATCTGCACGGCTATACCTTGTCCTCCGCGCATGGGCGCCTGGATGGCGCGCTGCAGCTCAGCATTGCCGCTGGCCATCGCGCGATCCTGCTGATCACCGGCAAGGCGCGCAATGATGACGAGCGCCGCCGGGAAGGGGGGCGCGGGGCGATCCGGGCGGCGATTGCCGACTGGCTGGCCGCTTCCCGCCACGCCTCGGATATCGCTGCGGTGCGCCGGGCCCATCCGCGGCACGGCGGTGCGGGCGCGCTCTATATAATATTACGCCGACGGCGCTGAGCAGAGTGTCAGGTCAGTGACCGCGCGACAATCAGCGCGAATATTTTCGCCAGCTGCTCAAGATCATCCACCGCCACGGCTTCGTCGAGCTTGTGCATCGTCGCGTTGCACAGGCCAAATTCGACCACCGGCATGATCTTCGCCAGAAAGCGGGCGTCGGAGGTTCCGCCGGAGGTGGACAGTTCGGGATCGAGTCCGGTCACTTCGCGGATCGCGCCCGCGATAATGTCGGAAAACGCGCCCGGCGGCGTCAGAAACGGTTCGCCGGAAATGATCGGCTTCAGTTCGCCGCCGTGCCGTTCGACAATCTCCTGCACCATGGCGCTCAGGCTTTCACCGGTGTGCCGGTCGTTGAAGCGGATCGACAGGCGGCCCTCGGCCTTCGCAGGGATCACATTATGCGCCGGATTGCCGACGTGCAGGTCGGTGAATTCGATATTGCTCGGCTGGAACCAGTCGGTGCCCTCGTCAAGCTGCAGCGAGTCGATCTCGCTCAGGATCTTGCCCAGCCTGGTGATCGGATTGTTGGCATTGTGCGGATAGGCGACATGGCCCTGCGTGCCGTGGACGGTGATCCACATATTGACCGAGCCGCGCCGGCCGATCTTCATCATGTCGCCGAGCCGGTGGACCGAGGTCGGTTCGCCAACCAGGCACAGGTCCGGGACGATGTCATGCTTGGCCATATAGTCCATCAGCGCGACCGTGCCGAACCGCGCCGGTCCTTCCTCGTCGCCAGTGATGATCAGGCTGATCGTGCCGAGATCTGCGGGAAGCTGGTGCAGGGCGCTAACGAAAGCAGCGATGCTGCCCTTCATGTCGACGGCGCCGCGCCCGTGCAGCAGATCGCCGCGCACTTCCGGGACGAAGGGGTCGGTCTGCCAGCCCTGGCCGGGCGGTACGACATCAAGATGTCCGGCATAGGCGAAATGGCGCGAGCCGGCCGGTCCCTTGCGGATCGCGAAAAGATTTTCGACGGGACCGTCTGGTGCCTCGCCGGCGATGAAGCGCGTGACGGCAAAATCCAGCGGTGCCAGAATCGCTTCCATTTCGTCAAATACGCCGCCGGTGGCGGGGGTGATGCTGGGCTGTGCGATCAGACGCTGGGTGAGCTCGAGAGCGGTCGGTGCGGTCATTGGCCGGGCCTCAGGCTTCGGCTGCTTCCGGCTGTTCCAGCCGTTCGATCACCCATGGTTCTTCCTCGGCCGCCTCCATCCATTGCGCGGTCCACTCGTGGTCGAGAATCGTCTGCATATAGCTGGTGGCAAAGCCGGGCAGGCGGAACCCGTAGGTCTGGAAGCGAGACACCACCGGCGCATACATGATGTCGGCTGCGCCATAGGTGCCGAAGAGAAACGGTCCGCCACCGCCAAAGCGCGCGCGGGCCTGCGCCCACAGCTCGATGACGCGGGCCGCGTCGGCCAGGACCTCGTCGCTGAACGAGAGGCCCTCGTAAATCTTCCGTGTGTTCATCGGGCACTGGCGGCGCAGCGCCAGAAAGCTCGAGTGCATTTCCGCCGCCATCGAACGGGCCATGCCGCGGGCGGTCTCGTCCTTTGGCCAGAAGCGGTCGCGGTGGGTCTTGTCGGCCAGCCAGTCGATGATCGCCAGACTGTCCCAGACAACGGTCTCGCCGTCCCACAAGATCGGCACCTTGCCGCCCGAGGGCGCAAAATTCTCGCTCTCCCGGACATGATCCCAGTCGTCGCCAAAGAGCGGCACGGTCAATTCCTCGAAGGACAGGCCGGATTGCTTGCAGGCGAGCCAGCCGCGCATCGACCAGCTTGAATAGGCTTTGTTTCCGATTATCAGTTTCATAGATTGCCCCATAACCAAATATGATCAGCGGTGTCGAGCAAAGGCTGGTCGGGCAGGGTGCCGTTCCTCAGCTCTGCACAGCCTCCAGAACCGCCAGCCGCAATTCGTCTATGCCCTGTTTCTTCTCCGAAGAGGTGAGCAGCAGGTCCGGATGGGCGGCGGGATGTTTCTTGGCAATCGCCGCAACCTTCTCAGCGGTTGCGTCCAGGTCTTCCTGCTTGACCTTGTCCGCCTTGGTCAGCACCACCCGGTAGCTGACCGCAGCCTTGTCGAGCATTTCCATCACTTCTTCATCGACCGGCTTGATGCCATGGCGCGAATCGACCAGCACGAAGGTCCGTTTCAGAACCGCGCGGCCGCGGAGATAGTCGTTGATCAGGAAACGCCATTTCTGGACCACTTTCGGCGGCGCCTTGGCAAAACCATAGCCCGGCATGTCGCAGATGCGGAAGATCAGCGGATCGCCGACATCGAAAAAGTTCAGTTCCTGGGTCCGCCCCGGCGTGTTCGATGTCCGCGCCAGCCCGTTGCGGTTGGTCAGCGCATTGATCAGCGACGACTTGCCGACATTGGAGCGGCCGGCAAAGGCAATTTCCGGGACCTTCGGGTCCGGCAGAAACTGCAATTGCGGCGCACTTTTCAGGAAGCTGATCGGGCCGGAGAACAGCTTCGGATGGAGCGGTGTCATGCTTCGGCCTTGTCAGCGGCTGCCTTGCGGGCTTTCTCTTCCGCTTCCTTCGCCATCGCTTCCTTCATCTGCGGATGGCGCGAGTAGAGCCATTTCTGCTGCAGGATGGTGAGCGTGTTCGACACGGTCCAGTAGAGCTGCAGACCGGCGGCAAAGGGTGCCATGATGAAGACCAGGATCCACGGCATGATGCTGAAAATCTGCTTCTGCATCGGATCCATCGGCGCCGGGTTCAGCTTGAACTGCAGGTGCATGGTGATGCCCATCAGGATCGGCAATATGCCGACCGCGAGGAAGGTCGGCGGATCGAACGGCAGCAGGCCGAACAGGTTGACCGGGGTCAGCGGATCCGGCGCGCTGAGATCCTTGATCCACAGAATGAACGGCTGATGGCGCATTTCAATCGACAGCATCAGCACCTTGTACAAAGCGAAGAAGATCGGAATCTGCAGGAAGATCGGCAGACAGCCGGCCAGCGGATTGACCTTCTCTTCCTTGTACAGCTTCATGATTTCCTGCTGTTGCTGCTGTTTGTCGTCCTTGTGCTTGGCCTGAATAGCCTTCATCTTGGGCTGGACGGCCCGCATCTGCGCCATGGAGGCAAACTGTTTCTGGGCGATCGGGAACATGATCCCGCGAACGATGAAGGTCATCAGAATGATCGCGACACCGAAATTCCCGACCAGCTTGAACAGCCAGTTCAGCAGATAGAATAGCGGCTTTTCGAACCAGTAGAACCAGCCCCAGTCGATCGCCCGGTCGAGATTGATAATCCCGAATTCGTCCTGATATTTTACCAGAACCGCATTTTCCTTCGCGCCGGCGAACAGCCGGGTCGTGGTCTTCAGCTGTTGGCCGGGTCCGATGATCTGCGGACTCTTTTTCGCAATTTCGGCCTGGAAGATATCGCTTCCGCCAGAACGGAAGCGGCCCTCGACACTGGAAATATCGTCCGGGACCAGAGCGCTCAGCCAATATTTGTCGGTAAAGCCCAGCCAGCTGACATCATTGTCATAGCTGTTGGTTCCGGCGACGGCAGAGGTGCCAAACAGGCTGGCGAAAAATCCGGGCTCCTGGCCAGCCAGATTCTTGTAGTCCACGTCATAATTGGCCGCGCCATCATAAACACCGACCGGGCCGGAATGGATGGTCCATGTGCTTGCTTCGCTGGGCGGGATATTGTTGAGATCCCGTTTCCGGTTGATCAGCCCATAGGGTCTGAGCGCAACGGGATTTTCACCCCGGTTGGTCACGCTCTGCTCGCTGGTGATCAGATAGTCCGAATCGATCGACAGTTTTATCGTGTAGCTCTGGCCGGTCTCGTTGGACCAGCTCAGGGTGACGGGCGTTTCCGGTGTCAGCTTGCTGCCGTCCGTGCTCCAGACCGTATTGTCGTCCGGTACGGCAACGCCTTGCCCGGCCCAGCCAAAGCGGCTGAAATAAGCGTCTTCGGTTCCCGAAGGAGCGAACAGGCGAACCGGCTTGCTATCCTTGCTCATGTCGACGGTATGATCGCTCAGCGTGAGATCATCGATGCGCCCGCCCTTCAGGTTGATCGAACCCTTGAGGCGCGGCGTGTCGATCAGAACCCGGGGATTCTCCCGCAACACGGTCGCCAGAGGCCTGATTTTTGCGGATGCCGGAGCGGCGGCAATGTCCGTGCCGTCTGCAGTCGAACCGGTAGTGGAAGAGCCGGTGCCGGCGGGAACCTGGTCGGTGGCCGGGACGTCAGCCTGCTCGACCGCCTCGTTCTTGTTGGCCATGTCCGGGAAAAACCGTTCCATCATCAGCGGCCAGCCGAACAGAATGATACCGGTGAGGAGCACCGCCATGATGATATTGCGCTTGTCGTCCACTATTTCGTCCCGCTTTCGGCCATTTGTTGCAAATAGGATCGGTGTATTAGGGTATCAAGGCACCGGGTCATAACCCGAGCCACCCCAAGGATGGCAGCGCAATAGCCGTTTAGCCCCCAGCCAGCTACCCCTAATTGCACCGTGTTTCTCGATCGCCTCGATCGTATAGGCGCTGCAGGTCGGCATATAGCGGCAAGTCGGAGGCAGAATCCGCGAAGGGCCCCATTGCCAGCAGCGTACGCAGAAGATCAAGACGGTCCTGAGCATCGCTAGCCCAGCTTTTTCGCCAGATGTTTCAGGCCCTTTTCCAGATCGGCTTGCATCGCCGCGAAATCGGCTTCCGCGTCGGCCTTGCGGCCAATCATGATATGGTCGACGCCGGCGATGCCGTGACCGGGCAGGACGGCAGCGAGCAGCGCGCGGAACCGCCGCTTCATCCGGTTGCGCGCAACGGCATTGCCAATTTTCTTGGTAACGGTGATGCCGTAACGGATGGTTTGCGCGGGGACGGGATGCTCGTCGCGCCGTCTGTGTGCCAGCAGCACGAAACTGGTGGTTACGAATCGCTTGCCGCGGTTGGCGGCGAGAAAATCCGGACGTTTGCGAATCACTTCGATGGGCCGGCTTGCACCGGCGGTTGCCGAATCGGAGGACTGACGCTCTTCGTCTAAAGGATTCGGCGATAGACGTGCTTCGCCAGGCGCAGCACGATCGGTCACTTTGGTTTTAGGCAGAGAGCTTCTTGCGGCCACGGGCACGGCGGGCAGCCAGCACTTTGCGGCCGCCAACAGTGGCTTTGCGGGCGCGGAAACCATGGCGCCGTTTGCGGACCAGGCGGCTCGGTTGAAATGTACGCTTCATCGCGAATATCCTACGTCAAAATTTCGATAAAAAAGGCCGCCAAAAGCTGCGGCCGATACGTTGTGGCTGCGATTAGGCAGGCAGGGGCGGAAAGTCAAGCGTTTGCGCTATACTTTCTTGCCCCGATTGCCGGTCTTCACCTTGCCGACAATGGGGAGTTCAAAATCGTCGGGCAGAGTCTTGTGATGCCTTCTGCGCATCGCCCAGTCGGTCCATTTGCCATATTGGGGGAACCGCCGCTTGAAATCGACATAGCGTTTCTTGGCCCAGCGCGAATTTTGCAGGACCAGAGCCAGGCCAATCGGAAAGACGATGATGAAACCGGGGCCGGGGATCGCGCCGATGATCGGGGAAATAATGATCAGTATGAAGCCGATGACCGAAAGCAGGAATCGGGAGCCGGCAGTATATTTCCGACGTTTTTTTTCTAATCTATCGTCCATCGTCTTCCATTTGGTGCTTCACAGCAGCACGCGCAAGCGCGCTACGCTTTTTTAGCGAGCCGACGCAATTATCGTCCCTGAAGATGCACCGGGCGTGAATGGCGGATGGATATAATTAGTGGAGCAGTTGGAAGCGCGCCATGTCGTGGCGGGAGAGACGCAATGGCTCGGAAAAGGGCACGCTGTTGGTCAGCGCGTAAAAGGCCTGTGCAGTGGGAAGCGGCACGCCCATTTCGGTATAATAGTCGAGATATTCGGCATGGACGGGGTCGCTGGCCGGATAGTCCCCCGCCTCGCGACCGTTTTCGTCCATCCAGCTGTGGACGACGAATTCGGCATCGGGGTGCGCGGTGCGCGTAACACCGGCCAAAAACAGCTCCACCGCGCCGGATCGGACCGAGCCCTGAGCCGGCACATTGGTGCTGATTCCCGCGCGGCGGATCATCCGGGCGAGGCGAAGATTGGCTTCTTCATCCACCGATCCGTCGCAATCGAGCATTTCGATCCGCCGGATGGCGGGAAAATCCCTGATCATCTGACGAAACAGCGCGGGCGTATAGCTGTCCACGGTTCCGGTCATTTCCACCGTGTCCGCTGCAATCACGCGGAACGGGCCATATTGGCCATGAGCGACGCTGGCCGGCATTGCCCGGGCATCGGGTTCGTACAGGTCATATTCGAAAATCTCGACCGTTTCGGTGACGGTATAGCTGCTTGCGCTTTGGGCGGACTGGGTCGGGATGAGCAGCATTGCGCAGAGCATCAGGGCAGTGATCCACAGGCCTTGGCGGCTGCCCGCAGCGCCATGATCTGCAATCTTGTCTGACGGGTTGCTCCAGTTCATGGATTATTTCTGCACTACCGCCGCTTGCGAAAGTGTGAGGGGGCGTGGTTGCAACGTTATTAACCCGATTCGCGGTCCAATATCCGCGCGCCTTGACGGTTGCGGTCAGACGACTGTTGACGCTCGACTCGCTTCGCCGGCGGCGTCAGAGTTTCGGACATGAAATTGGGGCAGCCATGATGGTCGCGCTGGTTCAGACGGTGGCCTATCTCGGACTGGAGGCGCGGGGGGTGGAAGTGCAATGTCAGGTTGCACCCGGCTTGCCTGCATTCAACGTGGTGGGGCTACCGGACAAGGCGGTCGCGGAGAGCCGGGAGCGGGTACGCGCGGCGATCGCGGCGATGGGGCTTTCGCTGCCGCCCAAGCGTATCACGGTGAATCTGTCGCCCGCCGACCTGCCGAAGGCCGGTTCGCACTATGACCTGCCGATCGCACTGGCACTGCTTGGCGCGATGGGCATTATCGATGCCGAGACGCTGGCAAACTATATCGTGGTCGGCGAACTGTCGCTGGACGGGCGCCTGGCGGCAACCCCCGGAGTGCTGCTCGCCGCGCTCCATGCGTCGGCCAACAATCTCGGCCTGATCTGCCCGGCCTTGCAGGGGCCGGAAGCGGCCTGGGCCGGAGATGTGGAAGTGCTGGCTCCGGCTGATCTGCTGGCGCTGCTCAACCATTTCAAGGGTCAGTCGATATTGACGCCGCCCGAAACCGGCGCCGCTCCCGAACCCGAATATGGGCCGGACCTGAAGGACGTAAAGGGACAGGAAACTGCCAAGCGAGCGCTGGAAATTGCTGCCGCTGGCGGACATAATCTGCTGATGAACGGTCCGCCGGGGTCGGGGAAGTCGCTGCTTGCGTCCTGTTTGCCCGGGATATTGCCGCCCCTCTCGCCGGCCGAAGCGCTGGAGGTGTCGATGGTGGCGTCGGTCGCGGGGACGCTGGAGGGCGGGCAGATGTCACGCCAGCGGCCGTTCCGCGCGCCGCATCACAGCGCCTCGATGGCGGCGCTGGTCGGCGGCGGGCTGAAGGTTCGCCCCGGCGAAGTCAGCATGGCCCATCTCGGAGTGCTGTTCCTCGACGAACTGCCGGAATTCCAGCGACCGGTGCTCGATTCGCTGCGCCAGCCGCTGGAAACCGGAGAAGTCAGCGTGGCGAGGGCCAATGCGCATGTCACCTTCCCGGCCCGGGTGCAGATGGTTGCCGCGATGAATCCGTGTCGCTGCGGTCATCTGGGGGATGCCGCGCTAGCCTGTTCGCGAGCGCCGCGCTGCGCAGCCGACTATCAGGCGAAAGTCTCCGGGCCGCTGCTCGACCGGATTGACCTGCATATCGAGGTGGAGGCCTTGTCGGCAGCAGATCTCACCATGCCCCCGCCGGCAGAGGGCTCCGCAGCGGTGGCGGCACGGGTCGCAGCGGCACGGCTGGTTCAGCAGCAGCGCTACGCCGATCTGGAGATGAGGACCAACAGCGAAATCGATGGCGAGGCGCTGGAGAAATATGCAACGCCGGACGGGCCCGGCCAGCGATTGCTGGCCCAGGCGGCGGAAGCGATGCGGCTATCGGCCCGCGGCTATACCAGGGTCTTGCGGGTGTCGCGCACGATCGCCGATCTGGCGGGTTCGGATGCGGTCGGTCGGATCCATGTGGCGGAAGCGCTCAGCTATCGGCGACAAGCGCCGCGCAACTGATTCGGCGGCTGGGCGGCTCAGGCTGCCTTGTCACCCTCGCTCAGTTCCAGCGGAATCGCCATTTCGTTCATGTTCACCGTCGACTTGGCGAGATTGGGCGATTTGCTGCTGCGGTGCTTGAACTTGCCGTCGACATGGCCGCCCTGTTCGATCGTCACATTTTCATATGTGACGTCGCCGCCAATGCGGGCAGTCGAGGCGATGGCAAGATCGCCGGCGTCGATCGATCCTTCGACCGACCCCGACAGGCTGGCATTCTGGGCAACGATCGCGCCCTTGATCTTGCTCGAGGGGCCCTGGACCAGCGACAGGCATTTCACGTCGCCAATTACTTCGCCGTCGATATGCAGGTCGACCTTGGATTCGATATTGCCGGTAATGACGATGCCGTCACCGATGATGGAAAAGCTCGAGCCGCTGGTGCCGCTGCTTCTAGCCACGGCTGGTGCCTGACTGGGTGTGGCCTGGTGCTTTGGCACGTTGTCGTGCGATGGCTTTGACCTTGAGAACATCTGTATTCGCCTCCAAAAATGGCCGGGGGTTGATGGCACGTCCGTTCAGCCGCACCTCGAAATGCAGGTGCGTCCCGGTCGAGCGCCCCGTGCTTCCCATTGCCCCCAATTGTATGCCCTGTTCGATTCTCTGGCCAGCAGCCACGTCGATTCGCGACAAATGCGCATAGCGCGTCATCAATCCGTTGCCATGGGTGATTTCCACGGCCTTGCCATAGCCGGATTTCCATCCCGCGTGCGTCACCCGGCCGCCGGCGGCAGCGAGAATCGGCTGGCCCTTCGGCCCCTTGAAATCGATACCGCTGTGCATGGCGCCGCCGCCGGTGAACGGATCGCGGCGATAGCCATAGCTGCTCGTTATCATTCCGGTGCTGGAAGGCTTGCCGGACGGGATCGCAATCAGGGTCCGTTCCAGTGCATCCATTCGCTGGAGCGCAAGATTGAGCCGTTCGAGCGTGGGGTGCAGATGCTGGTCTTTTTCCCGGAAAAAGGGAATCAGCGGCCCGCCCATCGCATCGGTGGAATTTTTCGCCAGCTTGTCTGGATTCAGCCCGAATTTGCGAATCGCTTCCGCTGCCTGTTCGATGCGCTGGATTGCGGCTGATGTCAGTCGCCGGGCGAAGAGAATCTGCCGGGCCTCGATCTGGGCAAGATGGGCGGCCTCGGGGAAAGCGGCGCTGATCTTGCGGGTATTTTCGGACAGTTCTTCGTCGCTTTGGTTTTGTTTCGAAGCCGCGGGCGGTTCGCCGACAAACTGTTCCGTCATCTGGTCAAGCACGTCCTGGCGCTGCTTCAGCTCGGCAGCAACCCCCTCGATCGACTGCTTATAGGTGGCAACACGGTTTTCCGTGCTGTTCACGGCGGCCTCTTTCTGTGCCAGCGCCATCCGTTCTCCGCTGACGGTCAGCTGGTTGATCATCATCGCCAGCGTGACGATCAGCCAGAAGGCCAGAGCGGCCGCGACCGAATAAAATACACGCTTCTGCAATGTCGCCGATATGGTGAGAAAGCGGACCTGTCCGTGCGATCGCATGAAAAACTCGCGATCCGTAAACATATGGTCCAGCCGGGCCTTTAGCCCTTGCTTGGTATTGTTTCTGTGCATGACCCGCCGTTGTTATTCGTAATCCCCGCAGAGCAGCTAGCAGAGGGCAGGAGGGCTGGCGAATCGCAGAGGGGCGACTCGTGACGAGTCGAACGACTCATGGGGTGAATTGCGCTATTCGATGGAACTCGTCGTTAATTACGGCGTTGTGGCGAATCGATTCTGGCACTGATCCCCTATTTCCGGCTGCAACTATTTCGAGATTTTGGGTTAAATTGCGGGCGGCGTCATGCTAGCAGCCCCCTATGACAGAACCTGCACAACTGATTACCGATATGGGCCGCAAGGCTCGCGCTGCCTTCTCCCAACTGACCGGAGTGAGCGATGCGCAAAAGTCCACTGCTCTCACGGCTGCCGCACGACACTTGCGCGCCAGCGAGCAAAATATTTTGGAAGCCAACCAGCGCGACATGTCAAGCGCGCGCGACCGTGACCTGAGCGATTCGATGCTCGACCGGCTGATGATCGACGCGGAACGGCTCGAAGCCATTGCCGCGGCCGTCGAGCATGTGGGCAAACTTCCCGATCCGGTCGGACAGGTCATTGATCGCTCCGAACGACCCAACGGCCTTGTGATGGAGCGCGTCCGGGTACCGCTCGGCGTGATCGGCATCATCTATGAAAGCCGTCCCAATGTGACCGCGGATGCAGCTGCCCTAGCGCTGCGTTCAGGCAATGCCGTGATCCTGCGCGGCGGTTCGGAAGCGATTCAGAGCAACAGCGCGATCTACGAGGCGATGGTCGCAGGCGTGGTCGAGGCGGGCCTGCCTGCCGACGCCATCCAGCTGGTCCAGACCACCGACCGGGCTGCGGTCGGGGCGATGCTGAAGGCCAGCGGACTGATCGACATCATCATTCCGCGCGGCGGCAAGTCGCTGGTCAAGCGGGTCCAGGACGAGGCACGGGTACCGGTTCTCGCGCATCTCGACGGCATTTGTCATACCTATATCGCCAAGGACGCCGACCCCGACAAGGCGCTGGCTATCGCGGTCAACGCCAAGATGCGGCGGACCGGCATCTGCGGAGCGATGGAGACCTTGCTGATCGATCAGGACTATCCCGCGCCCGGACCTCTTGTTCGCGCACTGCTGGAATCCGGTTGCGAAATACGCGGCGACGATTCGGTGCTGGAGCTGGACGAGCGAGTGGTTTCCGCCGATGCGTCCGACTGGGATACCGAATATCTGGCCCCCGTCCTTTCTGTCGGCATGGTCGATGGTGTCGACGAGGCGCTGGCGCATATTGCCGAACATGGCTCGCACCATACCGATGTGATCGTCACCGAAGATACAGATATGGCGGAACGGTTCATCCTGCGCGCCGACAGCGCGATCGTGATGCACAATGCCTCAAGCCAGTTTGCCGATGGCGGGCAGTTCGGTCTCGGCGCCGAAATCGGGATTTCCACCGGTCGCCTGCACGCGCGCGGGCCGGTCGCTCTCGAAGGGCTTACGACCTACAAATGGGTGGTGCGCGGAACCGGACAAACACGCCCTTGAGCGGGCATACGTGAAAACCACCGGCCTGCTGGGCGGATCGTTCAATCCGGCGCATGGCGCGCATCGATCGATCAGCCTGTTTGCGATGGAGCAACTTCGCCTCGAGGAATTCTGGTGGCTGGTGTCGCCGGGCAATCCGCTGAAAGCAGGCGCCAGGGACATGGCGCCGCTCCATGCGCGGCTGGCATCGGCACAGAAAATGGCGCGGCGGAGCAGGATCCAGCCGACGGCGATCGAGCGCGATCTTGGCACGCGCTACACCTATGATACGCTGCGCAAGCTGGTGCGACGTTATCCGAAGCGGCAATTTGTCTGGGTCATGGGAGCCGACAATCTGGCCCAGTTCCACCGCTGGAAAGACTGGCGCAAAATAGCGCAATTATTGCCGATTGCAGTTATTTCCAGACCGGGCTATGATGATGATGCTTTTGCGGCTCCCGCAATGGCCTGGCTGCGGCGCTTCGTCCACCCCGCGAGCCAGCTTGGTAACTGGACCAGCTGGAGTACGCCGGCGCTGACATTCCTGCGCTATCGTCCCGACCCCCGCTCGGCCACCGCGATCCGGATGGCCCGGCCCCATTGGCATCAGCACTATCAGGATCGCCGCGTCAGAGACGTGGTGACCCATCGACTGATTGGCCCAGAAGATTAGGATTTACGTTGACGAAACCGAAGGTAAAAGTTCTGAAATCTGCCACTTCCGAGGAAGGAAAGGCCGAGTCAGATGCACTGCATGCGCTGGTGATGAAATCGCTCGATGATGATCAGGCGCAGGACATTGTCTCCATCCCGCTTGCCGGCAAGAGCAATATTGCCGACCATATGGTGATCGCCGAAGGGCGGTCGACGCGGCAGGTTGCGGCTATTGCCCAGAAGCTGGCGGAACGGGTGAAGCAGGCCGGCGGCACTGTCCGGGTCGAAGGCCTGGCCAATGCCGACTGGGTGTTGATCGATGCCGGCGATGTGATCGTCCATCTGTTCCGGCCGGAAGTGCGCAGCTTCTACAATCTCGAACGGATGTGGGCGGTCGACGAGGAAGGCGAAACGCCGGCCGTCGCCGAAGCCTGATATTTCCGGGCGATGAGATTGCATATCGTCGCCCGCGGCAAGATTGGCCGCAGTCCGGAAGCGGAGCTGGTCGAGCGCTATGTCAAGCGGATCGGCTGGGACGTGAAGATCAGCGAGCTGCCCGACCAGGGCGGCAAGTCACCAAAGCTGCAGGGCGAGACCAAGATTATCGCGATGGACGAAGCGGGCGAAAACTGGACATCGAGCAAATTTGCCAAGCTGCTGTCGACCTGGCGGGATAATGGTGCGCGCGAGGCGCGGTTCCTGATCGGTGCTGCCGATGGCCTGAGCGCCGAAGAACGCGCCAGCGCCGATCATTTCTTTTCCTTCGGCAAGGCGACCTGGCCGCATATGATGGCGCGGGCGATGCTGGCGGAGCAATTGTTCCGCGCGACATCGATCATCGCCGGTCATCCCTATCACCGGGAAGGATGAGGCGGATGGTTCGCTCCGCTCTCGCGATCCTTGCTTTTGTCGGTCTGGCGACGACCGGCGCAGCCCTGCTGTCTGCGCAGAGCCCCGGACCGAGCCTTTCGGAACAGCAGCGCAGCCTGCTGTCAGCGCGCGAGCAGTCCGAGCGTGCCCGCCAGCGCAGCAACGCGCTGCTGCGCCAGGCGGAAGCGGCAAACAATGATGCCGATCGTATTGCCAGCCAGGCGGCGGCGCTCGCTGCCCGCATCCAGGCAGCGGAAGCCGATATCAAGGCCGCACGCACGCGTATCGCCATCGTCAACCAGCTGCAGCAGCGCCAGCGCGCGCGGCTGGCGGAGAAGCAGGGGCCGATGATCCGGCTGACCGCCGCGCTGCAGATGATGACCCGCAAGCCGACCGCGCTGGCCCTGGTCGAGCCGCGGTCGCTTGACGAACTGATCTATATGCGCTCGATCCTGTCCGCCGTGATGCCGGAAATCGAACGGCGCACCGCCAGTCTGCGCGACGAAGTCCGGCAAGGCGAACGGCTTCGCCAGCAAGCGGCGCGGGCCATTGCTTCGCTCGACCAGAGCCAGCGCCGTCTGGTTGAACAGCGGCAACAGCTGGCGGGTCTCGAAGCCAGCGAGCGGATCTATGCGGCTCAATTTTCCACTGATGCCGGGATCGAGCAGGAACAGGCGCTGGCGCTCGGCGAGGAAGCGCGGGACATATTGGACCTGATGGACCAGATTCGCGAAAGCGGCGCGGTCCGTGAATCGCTGGCTGAGCTGGACGGGCCGGTGCTGCGGCCGGGACAGGGCGAGGAGCCGCCGGTCCGGACCTCCCGGCGGAGCGAAGATGTCGCGAGCGCCTATCGACTGCCCGTCGTCGGGGAAATTGTCACCGGACTCGGCGAGATATCGGACAGCGGCTATCGCTCCCGCGGCCTGACGATTGCGGTGGATGCCGGTGCCCAGATTGTTGCGCCGGCTGCGGGGCGGGTGGCCTATTCGGGGCGTTACCGCGGTTATGGCAATATCCTGATCATCGAGCATGATGCCGGCTGGACCAGCCTGATCACCAATATGGCGAAGACCAGTGTCGCCGTGGGCGATGAAGTGGTGCAGGGCGCGGCGGTCGGGCAGTCGGGGTCGGATGATCCGACGGTGACTGTCGAACTGCGCCGCCATGGCCGGCCAATCGATATCGCCGCGCTGATTGGCTGAGCGGCGGCAAGGTGCCCGTCAGAATTGCCGTTCGTCGAAGACTTGTGTCATTATTGGTTAAGCTGCTTTGCTTTAGAGACGATTCACGCCTATATTTGGCACCGATTTATACCGACAGGACATGATTGATGAAAAAGCCCGTTTTGCAAGCCGCTGCCCTTGTGCTGACCGTTGCGCTTTTGCCCGCAACGACTTCGGCCATTTCCGCCGTGGATGCCAATACCTATCGCGAGATGGAGCAGTTCATGAGCGTCTTCGAGCGGGTGCGGAATGACTATGTCGATCAGGTCGATGATGCCGATCTGATCAAGGGCGCGATCCAGGGCATGCTGAGCAGTCTGGACCCGCACAGCAGCTTTCTGGATGCCCGGGATTTCGAAAATCTGCGGACCCAGACCGACGGCAATTATGGCGGCCTGGGCCTTTCGGTGACGCTGGAAGACGGTGCCGTGAAGGTCATCGCTCCGTTCAAGGATACGCCGGCGGACAAGGCAGGCGTGAAGGCTGGCGATTATATTACCCATATCAATGGCGAACTGATCTACGGCGGCACGCTGGACGAAGCGGTCGAGGAAATGCGCGGCAAGCCCGGCGAACCGATCACCATCACCATCGTCCGGCCCGGCCGCGACAAGCCGTTCGATCTGTCGATGAAACGGGCGATCATCGATCTCAAGCCGGTCACCTGGGAAGTCAAGGACCAGATCGGCGTGATCAGCATCAACAGTTTCTCCAGCGAGACCGGTGCCGATGTTGCCGCCGCCATTGCCGGAATCGACAAGTCCCTGGGCAAGAAGCCGCTCGGCTATGTGCTCGACCTGCGGTCCAATCCGGGCGGTCTGCTCGATGAAGCCGTTTCGGTTTCCGATGTGTTCCTGTCGCGCGGGGAAATCGTCTCGCAGCGCGGGCGGGAAAAATCCGATATCGAGCGCTATTTTGCCAAGAGCGGCGATGCCGCTGGCGGGCTGCCGGTCATTGTGCTGATCGACGCCGGTTCGGCTTCGGCTTCGGAAATCGTTGCCGGCGCCCTGCAGGACCATCACCGTGCCCTGATCATGGGTGAACGCAGTTTTGGCAAGGGCTCGGTCCAGACGCTGCTGCCGCTGTCCAACGACAGCGCGCTGCGTCTGACCACGGCGCGCTATTACACGCCTTCGGGCAAGTCGGTGCAGGAAGGCGGGATTGAACCCGATATCAACGTCCCGCAATTGTCCGATCCAGATTACAAGGATCGCCCGAGATTCCGCGAATCCGATCTGCGCCGCCACCTGATCAACGAGATCAAGCTGAAGGACGATGTGCTGGAAGAGGACGGCAAGGACGATCCGCGCTTCAGCCAGACGGCGGAGGAACTGAAAGAGAAGGGCGTGGAAGATTTTCAGCTGCATTATGCGCTGCAGACCATCGGTCGCCTTGGTCCCGACGGGCTGAAAATGGCAATGAACAAGGCAGCGAAAAAGAGTGCCAGCAAAACGGCCGTTGCGAAAAACTAGGCCGCGCTGATGGCATCCGTCCGCAGCGCCGCCTGGCTGGCTTTCCTGCTTCCCGCAGCCCTGCTTGGTGGTGCGTTGATCAGCCAATATGGCTTTGGCCTGTATCCGTGTGAAATGTGCATGTGGCAAAGATGGCCGCATCTGGTCGCCATCCTGCTTGCGGCGGCGGCTCTGGCCTTTCGCAGGATCAGCATGGTCGTCCCGCTGGTCGTCGCTGCGGCCATCGCGATCCTGATCAGTGGCCTGATTGGCGGTTTCCACGCCGGAGTGGAATATGACTGGTGGGAAGGTCTTACCTCCTGCTCGACCAATCTTCCGGCGGGCGGCGATCTGCTCGATTCGATCATGAACGCTCCTCTGGTGCGCTGTGATGTTGCGCCCTGGACCCTGTTCGGCATTTCTCTGGCGGGCTTCAATTTCCTCTTGTCAGTAAGCGGCGCGGCGCTCATCTTGTTGATGATAGCGACGAGACGAAAGGATAGCGATCATGGGTGAAACGAGACTGGGCCAGTCGCGGGCCGATATTGCGTCGATGATCCGCGTCAACCAGGCGGGCGAATATGGAGCGGCGCAAATCTACAAGGGCCAGCTCGCGGTGATGGGTGATGATGCGCCACACAGCAGCGCCATCCACCATATGGCAGAGCAGGAGCAGCGCCATCTCGACGCTTTCGACCAGATGATCGCCGATCGCGGCGTCCGGCCCACGGCGCTGCAGCCCTTCTGGAAAATCGCCGGCTATGCGCTGGGCGCGACGACCGCAGCCATGGGGCCGCGAGCGGCGATGGCCTGCACGGCGGCGGTGGAAACCGAAATTGACCAGCATTATCGCGAACAGCTGGATGCACTGGAATTAGAGGATGATCCGGAGCTGACCCGTATGATTGCGGAGTTTCGCGAAGAGGAACTGGAGCATAAGGCAACGGCAATCGCTTCGGGGGCGGAAGATGCTCCCGGCTATCCGGTGTTGAGTGCAGCCATTCGCCTGGGTTGCCGCGTGGCAATCGGGCTGTCGAAACGCATTTAGGAAGCGCAACTCGCTTCAGCACCGGTTCAGCCCGGTGCGATCAAAGGAACGGTTATGATGAAGAAATTTTTGCTTTCCGCTGCCGCGCTGTCCGGCGCTGGCCTGCTGGCTGTCCCGGCGCAAGCCCAGGACCAGCCCGGCGACCGCGTCAATCAGCTGGTGATTTACGGCGATGATCCTTGTCCGCCGAGCACCGATAACGAGATTGTCGTCTGCGCCCGCAAGGACGAGAACGAACGCTATCGTATTCCGGAAACCCTGCGGGGCGGCGAACTGGGCGAGGCCAAGAACCAGGCCTGGTCGGAACGCGTCAGATCCTATGAATATGTCGGAAAATCAGGCACAAGCAGCTGCTCGCCGGTTGGCGCAGGCGGTTTTACCGGATGCACACAGCAATTGCTGCGTCAGGCCTATGCCGAGCAGGGCATTGACGACACGGTCAACTGGGGCCAGCTGATCGAGGAGGAACGGCAGAAACGCCTGTCCCGGATCGATGCGGAAGCCGATGCGGTGGAAGAGCGCGTGCTGGAAATCGAGGCGGACCGCGCAGCGCGGGAAGAGGCAGCGGAAGCGGCCAGAGACCGGCTGGATGCGAAAGACGCGGATGAGAAGGTCGCCGATGATCTGGCGGTACCGCCGGGAGCGGACAAGACGCCCGGCCCCGACGGCGAATGATCAGCTAGCTTTTTTCGCTGCGATCCAGCGGTTTACCTGTGCCTCGAGCATATCGAGCGGCACCGCGCCCTGGCCCAGCACGACATCGTGAAATTCGCGTAGGTCGAACTTGTCGACCAGTTCGCTGGTCGCCTTGGTGCGCAGCTCGCGGATTTTCAGCTCGCCCATCTTGTAGGCGAGAGCCTGGCCGGGCCAGCTGATGTAGCGATTGACCTCGGCCTCGATATTGGCGGCGCTGAGCGCGGTATTGTCGGTCATGAAGTCGATCGCCTGCTGTTTGCTCCAGCCTTTGCGGTGGATGCCGGTGTCGACGACAAGCCGGCAGGCGCGCCACATTTCGTAGGACAGGCGGCCCATATTCTTGGCCGGCGTGTCATAGAGTTCCATCTCGATGCCGAGCCGTTCCGAATAGAGGCCCCAGCCCTCGACAAAGGCGGTGAAAAAGGCGCCATATTTGCGGAAGTCGGGCATGTCGAGTTCCTGCTGGAGCGCGATCTGCTGGTGATGACCGGGCACTGCCTCGTGCACGCTGAGCGCGGGAATTTCCCAGAAGGGTCGCTGGTCGAGCTTTGACGTGTTGACATAATAGAAGCCGGCGATGCCGACATCGGGCGACCCGGGATTATAATAGGCGGTGGTCGTGCCTTCGGCGGTCTCCGCCGGGATTTCCTTGATGCCATAGGGCAGTCTGGCCAGCTTGCCGATGATCGAGGGCATCTTGCCATCGATCGTCTTGTTCACCCGGGCGACCTTTTCCATCAGCTCTTCCGGCGTCTTGGCATAATATTGCGGGTCGGTGCGCAGATGCTCGATAAACGCCTCGCGCGTATCATAGCCCGCCTCTTTCGAAACTTCGACCATCTCGGCGCGGATCCGCTTGACCTCGCTGAGGCCGATATTGTGAATTTCGTCGGCGGTCTTGTCGGTGGTGGTCATCTGGCGAATGCGGAAATCATAATATTTCGCGCCGCCGGGCTGGGCCGAGATGCCGGGGGCCTTGGCGCATTTCGGGGCATAGTCCTTCACGTACCAGTCGAGATGCTTGCGCAGCGCCGGCGTGATGATCGTTTGAATTGTTTCCGCCGCTTCATCCGCCATGCTTGCGAACGTCGCTTCGTCGATCGTTTCGGGCCGCTTGCGGGTAAACGGCTGGAAGAAACGCGAATCTTTCGGGTCATCCGTCAGCAGTCCGGAAATGCTGGTTTCATAGCCTTCCATCGAGACGCAGGGCTGGACATAGCCGCCGGCCAGCGCCTGGTTGGCGACGGCGATCGACTGGTCATTGATCTTGGCATATTGTTTCAGCCGGTTGATATAGGTCCGGTAATCCTGCGCGTTGCGGAATGGCAGGTTGTTCTGCATGCTGGCGAAATTCTGGTGCCAGCCGCCACGGTTGGTGAAGTTGATCGTGCGCTGGCCATAGCTGTTCGCCTCGATCTCCTCGGCGAGCGTCCGGCGGAGGATGCCATAGTTGGTCTTGTCATCCTCGCTCAGCGCCCTGGTGTCGATCGCATCCAGCCGTTTCAGCCAGGCCCTGGCCTTTTCCACGCGCTTGTCTTCCGCCTCCAAGCTGGCATCGCTGACCCGCCCGACCGGATCTTCCACCCCGAGCGAGGACGCGAATTCCGGATATTGCTCGAGCTGATAGGCCCAGTAATCGTCAATGATAGTGTGCAAGGCCTCGGCTTGCGGGGCAGTGCCATGCTGGGCCGCAGGAGCCTGGGCGTATACCGGCGCGGTGGCGAGCAGCGCGAGCGGCAGCAGCAGGGCAAATCTTGGTTTCGGCATTTTCTCTCTCCGGAAATATCTTTGGCAACTATCGAGGATATCTGGTGCCTTTAGTCAAGGATGATTTTGCCGGCTGATCAGCGCGTCTCGCAAGGTCATGGCCCGGTTAAAATCAATGTGCCTGATCATCAATGGTCTCACGGTGCTTCCGCCCGCGATGCCGATCGTCACCGTGGCCAGACCCAGCGGATGGTCGAGCGGTGACTGGCTGACATCGACCGTCTGGATCTTGCGTCGCAGCAGCATGGTGCACCGTCGCCGCCACCAGCTCGAGCGGACAAACAGCTGGCTTTCGGTCAGCGCATATTGATGATGCCGCCAGTTTAGAAACTGAATGCGCGCAATGGGCAGGGTCAGCAGGATCAGCGCATAAAATCCCCGATGGACGAGAAATCCCGTGCCAAGGGCAATGCCAGCGAGCAGCAGCGAGATCAGCATCGCGTCGCGCCACCAGAAGGCCGGACTGACTGGCTGAAAGGCGAGATCCGGCGCGGGTCGTCGGATGGCGCATTGGTTCAGGATCGGGTCTATTTCCGGCAGCGTGGCGCAGGGCGCGACGCTGTGGTCGGTTTCGCCGCCGCTGTCGCCGGCCAGCGAAATGAATTTCAGATGATACCAGCCATAGCGTTCGCGCGCCGGACCGGTCTGCAGCACTGCAGCCTGGACGCGGTGGAGCGGCATGACCATGTCGGTCAGGGTGAACAGGCCGCGCCGCCGGCGGAATCCCGGCTGACCGCTGTCCACCCTGTCGAGGCGGAAGCCATAGTCCCGGATAAAGGTGCGGACGATGCCGCTGATCAGCCCGACGGCAATCAGCGAAAGGATCGCGGCCAGGGCGCCGCCAAAACGTACCCAGGAACCAAGGCGATCGATGGTTTCCGCTTCCGGCAAGGCGTCGAGCCAGCGGCGGGGATCGAAAAAATCGTCCGGGAGCAGGAAATCCAAATTCTGGGCAATGGCGCCCAGGACCGCGAGCAGCACGAAAGAAAAGTTGAACAGGCCGGCGATCAGCAGGCGATGATTGTCCATGGCAAACAGCGGCGGGCGATCATCCGCGACCGCGCCTGTCGGCGCTTCCCCGTCGCTGGCCTCCAAACCCGCCTTATAGTCGCGGATCGTGTCGCGGAGGCTTTCTGCGTCGATCCGAGACAGCGCATCGAGCTGGCCATCTTCGCCGCCACCGGAACCGGTTTCCAGCGCGACCGTGGCGAGTCCGAGCAGGCGGCTGATAAGCTTCTGTTCGAGACTGACATCCTGAATCCGGTCGAACGGGATCGAGCGGTTGTTGCGGTTGAGCAGGCCGCTCTGAATCCGGATTTCCCTGGCGGTCACCTGATAGGTGAAGCGGGACCAGATCAGCGCGGTCACGCCGACGACCAGCGCGATCAGCACCGCAGCGGCGAGTCCGGTGTAGAGGAAATTCTGGTCGAACATGCTGAAATGCAGGACGAGGATCGCGACCAGATTCTGACCCAGCGTGCCCGCCGATTTGAGGATGATGCTGAGCGGGTGCAGGTGCTGGAACGGGGCGCTATTGTCGGGCGCCGGGCTGGCGGAGACCTCGGTCATATCATGTCTTGGCGGATATGGCTCTTGATCGTCTCGCGCATGGCCTCGGCATCGGCGGTGGCGAGGCCGGGCAGGGTGACGATGCTGTTGTGGGTGCCGGCGGTGTGTACGATCAGGGTCGACAGGCCGAACAGGCGCTGCAGCGGCCCCTGCGCGACATCGATATGCTGGATACGGTTGAACGGGACGATCGTGTCGGTCCGCCAGAGAAAGCCGCGCAGCACGCGGAGTTGTTCGTCGCCCATGTCATAGCCCCAGCGGCGGTAGATGCGGTGCGGGAGTACCAGTATCTGCAGGAGGGCGAGCAGGGCGGCGGGAATCAGGACCAGACCGGGCGATGTTCCGAGCTGAATCCATAGCGCGATCTCGGCGACCAGAGCGAGAGCCAGCAGGACCAGCGACCGGATGATCATGCGAATCCGGATCAGGCTTTTCTGCGGCGGATGCAGCGGGGTAAGGCCCTGGTTATAGGAGCTTATAGCGGCTGCTTCCGGTGCTTCGAGCGGATCGGAACTGGAAGAACTGGAAGCATGTTCGGTCATGTCCTGCCTATGCCCAAACTGTATTGGTTAGGCAAGACGGTTGACCGCTAGCGGGCTAGCGCGGTTTCCGCCTGCTCCACCAAAGATTTGATAATTTCGGCCACGGATTCCTCCGCCTTGACCATGCCGACCGACTGTCCGGCCATGACACTTCCATACTCAATATCACCATTTATTACCGCTTTGCGGAGCGCTCCTGCCCAGAAATGTTCAATTTGCAGCTGCGCTTCGCCCATTTCTATCGCTCCGGAGTCGAGCAGCTTGGCGACCTCGATCTGCTTGCGGGTAAATTCCTCGGTGCCCTTGTTCTTGAGCGCGCGCACCGGGATCACCGGCAGGCGGGGGTCGACCTGGACACTGGTGATCGCGTCGCGGGCATTGCCGCGGATGAAGGCCTTCTTGAAATCGGGATGGGCGATTGATTCATGAGCGCAGACAAAGCGGGTGCCGAGCTGGACGCCGCTGGCGCCCATTTCGAGATAGGCGGCGATCATTTCGCCGGTGCCGATACCGCCGGCGACGAAGACCGGCAGCTGCTCGGCGATTTCCGGCAAGATTTCCTGGGCCAGCACCGAGGTCGAGACCGGCCCGATATGACCGCCCGCTTCCATGCCCTCGATGACGATGGCGTCAACACCGGAGCGGACGAATTTCTTGGCCAGCGACAGGGCCGGGGCGAAGCAGATCACTTTGGCACCGGTTTCCTTGATCGCTTCGAGACTGCCCTTGGGGGGAAGGCCGCCAGCCAGCACGACATGAGTCACGCCATGTTTGCCGCAGATCGCGATCAGCTCCATCAGATCGGGATGCATGGTGATCAGATTGACGCCGAACGGCTTGTCGGTGCGCTTCATCGTCTCGGCAATTTCCGTGTCGAGCAGGTCCGGCGTCATCGCGCCGCAGGCGATGACGCCAAAGCCGCCGGCGTTGGAAATCGCGCTGACCAGATTGCGCTCGGAGACCCAGGACATCGCCCCGCACATGATCGCGGTTTCGCAGCCGAGAAAGTCGGTGCCGCGTTGCATGAGATGCTGGAGTGTGGATTGGGTCATCATATTTCTTTCTAAAGCCCTCGCCGCTTCAGCGGAGAGGGTTGGAAGAGAGGGCGGTCACCATGACTCCCCTCCCTTTGTCTCTCCCCCAAGGGGAGGGAAGATAGCTAGGCCGCATCCTCTGCGTCCAGCCCATAAGCCGTGTGCAGCACGCGCAGCGCCAGTTCGGTATAATCTTCCTCGATCAGCACGCTGACCTTGATTTCCGAGGTGGTGATCGCCTGGATATTGACGCCGCGCTCGGCCAGCGCCTTGAACATCGTCGCGGCGACGCCGGCGTGGCTCTTCATGCCGACGCCGACCACCGAGATTTTGGCGACATTGGTGTCGGGGATCAAGCGGTTGAAGCCGATCTTGTCCTTTGCCTCTTCCAGCACCTGCATCGCCCGGTCGAGATCGACATTGGGCACGGTGAAGGTCACGTCGGTCTCGCCCTTCTCGCGGCCGACATTCTGGATGATCATGTCGACGTTGATTGCGGCATCGGCGAGCGGCGCAAAAATCGTCGCCACCGCGCCGGGCTTGTCGGGCACGCGGGTCAGAGTGATCTTCGCTTCATTCTTGTCGTGGGCGATGCCGGTGATCAGCTGCCGTTCCATATCCTCAATCTCCATTTCATCTTCGCCAACGATCATCGTGCCGGGCAGGTCGTCGGCGGTCCAGTTGGTATTTTCATCGGTGAAGGAGGACAATACCTGGATGCGGACGCCTTCCTTCATCGCCAGCCCGACCGAGCGGGTCTGCAATACTTTCGCGCCGACGCTGGCCAGTTCGAGCATTTCCTCGAAGGTCACCTTGTTGAGCTTGCGCGCCCGGGTGACGATGCGCGGGTCGGTGGTGTAGACGCCGTCGACATCGGTGTAGATATCGCAGCGATCGGCCTTGACCGCAGCAGCAATGGCAACCGCGCTGGTATCGGACCCGCCGCGGCCCAGGGTGGTGACCCGGCCTTCTTCGCTGAGTCCCTGAAAGCCGGGAATGATCGCGATCTCGCCGCTTTGCATGGCGGTGGTCAGCGCCTCTCCGTCGATCGAATCGATCCGTGCCTTGCTGTGCGCCTCGACCGTGCGGATCGGCATCTGCCAGCCCAGCCAGCTGCGCGCCTTGGCGCCCAGCGACTGCAGCGCAATGGCGAGCAGGCCGGAGGTGACCTGTTCGCCGGATGCGACGACCACGTCATATTCGGCCGGATCATAAAGCGAGCTCGCTTCGCGGCAGAAGTTGACCAGCCGGTCCGTATCGCCGGCCATGGCGGAAACCACCACCGCGACTTCGTGGCCGGCATCGGCCTGTTGCTTGACGATCTGCGCCACCCGGCGGATACGGTCAATTCCGGCCATCGAGGTGCCGCCGAATTTCATCACTATACGTGCCATGCTGCTGTTGGATAAACTTTCGTTAAAAAGGGCCTGAACAGGATTGAAAAGCCTGATAAAGAGGGGACATGACAAAGGCAAGTAGCAGCACGATCAAGCCCGAAGAAGCCGCGCATTTCGGCGCGCTGGCAGCCGACTGGTGGGACCCGAGGGGATCATCGGCGATGCTCCACCGGCTCAATCCGGTGCGGCTTTCCTATATCAGGGACGCGATCGACCTGCATTTCCACTGCGACAGCAGCCTGCTGAAGCCGCTCGCCGGCAAGCGGGCGCTGGATGTCGGCTGCGGTGCGGGGCTGCTCTGCGAGCCGCTGGCCCGGCTGGGTGCGAGCGTGACCGGGCTTGATGCGGCACCGGAGAATATCGCGGCGGCGAAGGCGCATGCCGAGCCGCAGGGGCTGGCTATCGATTATCGCAACGAGGCGATCGAGGATTTCGCCGGGCGAGATTTTGATCTGGTTACCTCGCTGGAGGTGATCGAACATGTCGACGATCCCCGGGGCTTTGTCGCCGGGCTGGCCCGGGCGATGGCGGATGACGGCCTGATGATTCTCTCCACCCCCAATCGCACCGCCCTGTCGAAACTGATGCTGGTGGAACTGGCCGAGCGGACCGGCCGGGTTCCGCGCGGTACCCATCATCACGAGCAGTTTATCACCCCGGAAGAGCTGGAAAAAATGCTGGGCGAGGCGGGCCTGCAGGTGATCGACACCAGCGGCCTGTCCTACAGTCCGGCAAGCGGCTTTTCCGTGTCCGACAATCTGGCGCTCAACTATCTGATGACGGTTGTCCGGGCCTGATGACCCGTGTCCGGCCCTGGCCTTGGCCGATTGCTGACCGAGCACCGCTTGCAGGAAATCGCCAGGGACGGCGGCTATAGCGAAGCGGACCTGTCCACCACGCCCGCGATCGCTCCCTTTTTCGCGAAATTCGGATTTGTGCAGGCAGGCTTTGAAAAAGATGGTTTTGCACCCGGTATGGACAAGGTGCTGATGAGCAAGACATTGTCGGCCGACGCCCCGGACCGATCCTTATATTGACGCACATAGCGAACGGTTGCCGAAGCGAAGCGCGAAACCACGCGGGAAAAACGGATTGCCACGGCGGTCGCATGGATGGCCGAGGGCAAGGACCGCAACTGGAAATATCGCTAGAAGTCGACCTTTTCATAATGGGCCGGCGGCGCGATCACTTCCATGCGCTCGGACAATAGAGGCCGGAACGAAGGCCGCGACTTGAACATCGCGTACCAGGCCTTGGTCTGTTCGTGCCCGGCCCAGTCGATCGTGCCGAGATAGTCGGCGACCGAAATCTGCGCTGCGGCGGAAAGGTCGGCCAGACTCATCGTTGCGCCGGCCAGCCAGCTGCGGTGGTCGATCAGATAGTCGATATAGTCGAGATGCTGGTTCGCGCGGCGCATCGCCTCGCGCAGGATTTTGGCATCGGGCGGTTCGCGCCGGACCAGCCTTTTGTGCATCCGCTCGTGCAGCATCGGGGCGGTGACATCGCCGTAGAACTGTTCGTCGAACCAGGCGACCAGCCGCCGGATTTCCGCCCGGTTGACCGCGGTGCCGTTGATCATCGGCACCTTTTCGACGGTCTCCTCGATATATTCGCAGATCGCCACGCTGTCGACGAGACAGATGTCCCGCTCGGCATGTTTCATCACCGGGGTACGCCCGGTCGGGTTCATCGCCAGATATTCGTCGCGCTGATCCCAGGGCGATTCGCGCACCAGTTCATAGGCGACCGACTTCTCGCCCAGCAGCAAGCGGACTTTGCGAGAAAAGGGACATAGAGGGAACTGGTACAACTGCCACATGGATCCCGCTTAATCCCGATTGCGCGCGGGGGAAAGAGACTTGATCGACCGGGCGCCAGATAGTGGTTCGGCTCGCCGTTCTGCCGGGTCAGCCTGGCTGATAGATGGCCAAGCGGTTGCCGGCCGGATCGAGGAATTCGAATCGGCGCCCGCCGGGATAGGCGAATATATCCTTAACGATAAGACCTCCCGCCGCTGTCACCTGCGCCAGCGATGCTTCCAGACCATCGCTCTCGAACGCCGGCATCGGCGGAATCGGTTCGTTACCGGCGGACAGCCCGATGTCCACCGGCCCGCCTTCGACTGCGGCATAGTCCGGGCCATAGTCGGTGAAGGCAAAGCCGAAGGCCTGTTCATAGAACGCCTTGCTGGCGGGCAGATCGACGGCTTTCATTTCGAGATAATTGGGAGTGATTTTGGGCATGGTTTTCCCTCTCCGATTCGGTCAAGGCAGAATAAGGTGATGAAGAGATCAAAACAGGAACATCTTCTATTTTTCTCCGAGACACGCTCTCGGGCCAATGCGCAAATAGCTTTTGCCGGCTTCATTCGTATATTTTAGTATTTCGACATTGTCTCCGATTGAGCAATCAACGATCAATTTGCTTGTTCCTCGCAATTGCACATGACTTCCATCGCCCATTTTTACTTTTAACAGCGTAATGTACGTGGGATCTTCAGAAACCGAAGGCTGCCATATCTTTACTAGGGTACCAGAGGAAAATTCAGGTGGATATTTTGCTGCGCTCCAGAATCCCGTTGCGTGGAAATAATATAGCACCGCAAAAAGAGCGCCAAGAATAGCAGCGAGCCAGAACAATCCTCCTTCTCTCTTGATTCTCCAGGTCCAATATGTTCGTCGAGCCTTCCAACTCATAGATTCACTCAGCCGCTTCCATCGCCTCTTTATCCGACAACGGGTGGGCGATCCGGCTCACCATTTCCTTCGGACAGACCTGCCAGAAGCGATCCCGCCAGCGGTCCCAGTCGCGCAGAATCGATTCCGACCATTTGCTGTCGGTGGTCTGATGATGGCGCTCGACGAGCGCATGCAGATGCGCCTCCCAATGGGCGCTGTCGAGCCGCTGCCAGACGATGCTCTCGCCATTGGCCATTTTCTCGAAATCGCCTGCCGTATCGAGCACGAAGGCCATGCCGCCGGTCATGCCGGCCCCGAAATTGCTGCCGACCGGGCCCAGGATCACGGCATTGCCGCCGGTCATATATTCGCAGCCATTGGCGCCGCAGCCCTCGACTACGACATTGGCACCGCTGTTGCGCACCGCGAAGCGCTCGCCCGCCTGTCCGGCGGCGTAGAGCTGCCCGGAGGTCGCGCCGTAGAGCACGGTATTGCCGATGATCGTATTGTCCTGGCTGACCAGCGGCGAGCTGACCATCGGTCGCACCACGATCTTGCCGCCGCACAGGCCCTTGCCGACATAGTCATTGGCATCGCCGAACACTTCCAGCGTGATCCCCTGGCAGAGAAAGGCACCGAGCGACTGGCCGGCCGAACCGCGCAGGCGGATATGGACATGGTCCTCGTTCAATGTGCTCATGCCATATTTGGCGGTGATCTCGGCAGAGAATCGGGTGCCGACGGCGCGATGGGTGTTGCGCACCGTATAGGTGAGCTGCATCTTCTCGCGCCGTTCGAACACCGGCTTTGCATCGTCGATCATTTCCGCGTCGAGACTGTCCGGCACCTCGTTGCGCGGCGTGTCGATATGGAAGCTGCGCTCGCTGTCTCTGGCATCGACCTTGGCGAGGATCGGGTTGAGATCGAGATCGTCGAGATGTTCGGCGCCGCGGCTGACCTGGCGCAGCAATTCGGTGCGGCCGATGATCTCGCCGAGCGAGCGATAGCCGAGCCGAGCCAGAATCTCGCGCACTTCCTCGGCCATATAGGTCATCAGATTGATCACCTTTTCCGGGGTGCCGGTGAATTTTGCGCGCAGCTTTTCGTCCTGCACGCAGACGCCGACCGGGCAGGTGTTGCTGTGGCACTGGCGGACCATGATGCAGCCCATCGCGACCAGACTGAGCGTGCCGATGCCGAATTCCTCGGCGCCGAGGATCGCGGCGATGACGATGTCGCGGCCGGTCTTGAGGCCGCCGTCGGTGCGCAGCTTGACCCGGTGGCGCAGGCCGTTGAGCGTGAGCACCTGATTGGCTTCCGAAAGCCCCATTTCCCAGGGCGTGCCGGCGAACTTGATCGAGGTCTGCGGCGAGGCGCCGGTGCCGCCGGTATTGCCGGAGATCAGGATGACATCGGCATGGGCCTTGGCGACGCCGGCGGCGATCGTGCCGATCCCGGCAGAGGAGACCAGCTTGACGCAGACCCGCGCGCGGGGATTGATCTGCTTGAGATCGTAGATCAGCTGGGCGAGATCCTCGATCGAGTAGATATCGTGATGCGGCGGCGGCGAGATCAGGGTGACGCCGGGCGTCGAATGGCGCAGCTTGGCGATGAACTCGGTGACCTTGAAGCCGGGCAGCTGGCCGCCTTCGCCGGGCTTGGCGCCCTGCGCGACCTTGATCTCGATCTCCTCGCAGGCGCCGAGATACTCCGAGGTCACGCCGAAGCGGCCGGAAGCGACCTGCTTGATCGGGCTCGAGGCATTGTCGCCATTTTCGAACGGCGTGTAACGGCGCTTCTCCTCGCCGCCCTCGCCGGAAACCGACTTGGCGCCGATCCGGTTCATCGCGATCGCCAGCGTCTCGTGCGCCTCGGGGCTGAGCGCGCCGAGGCTCATGCCCGGCGTGTTGAACCGCTTGCGCACCTCGGTAATCGCCTCGACCTCGTCGATCGGCACCGGCACCGGCGCATAGTTGAACTCCATCAGGTCGCGCAGATAGATCGGCTCCAGCTCGCGCACCCCTTGCGAGAATTGCAGATAGGAGGAGTAGCTGTCATGCGCGACCGCGGTCTGCAGCAGATGCATCAGATGGGCGCTATAGGCATGGGCCTCGCCGCCGGCGCGCTGCTTGTAGAAGCCGCCGACCGGCAGGCGCACCACTGCCGGTTCAAAGGCGGCGGCGTGCTTGTCCTGGGCATTGATGAACAGGGAGGCATAGCCCTCGCCGGAAATTTTCGTCGGCATGCCGGGGAAGAGGTCGTTGCACAAGGCACGCGACAGGCCGACCGCCTCGAAATTATAGCCGCCGCGATAGCTGGAAATGACGGCGATGCCCATTTTCGACAGGATCTTGAGCAGGCCGTCGTCGACCGCTTTCTTGTGCCGGGCGAGACATTCGTCCAGCGACAGATCGCCGAACAGGCCGCGGGCGTGGCGGTCGGTGATTGCGGCTTCCGCCATATAGGCGTTGACCGTGGTCGCGCCGACGCCGATCAGCACGGCATAGCAATGGGTGTCGAGACATTCCGCGGCGCGAACATTGACCGAGGCGTAGGAGCGCAGGCCCTTGCGGACCAGATGGGTGTGCACCGCAGCGGTCGCGATCACCATCGAGATCGCCATCCGGTCCTCGTCAATATCCTCGTCGGTCAGGAATATCTCGGTCTTGCCGGCGCGCACCGCCTGTTCCGCCTCGCCGCGGATCCGGGCGAGCGCGTCGCGCAGCTCGATGGCGCCGCCGGTGGTGCTCATCGTGCAGTCAATCTGGGCCACCGCGTCGCCGAAGCCGAGCTTCAGCCGCTCCCACAGGGCGCAGCTGAGCACCGGGCTTTCCAGCACCATGACATCCTCGTTCTGGCTGTCCTGCTCGAGGATATTGGCGAGGTTGGAAAAGCGGGTGCGCAGGCTCATCACATGGCGCTCGCGCAGGCTGTCGATCGGCGGGTTGGTGACCTGCGAGAAATTCTGGCGGAAGAAATGGCTGACCTGGCGCGGCTTGACGCTGATCACCGCCAGCGGCGTGTCGTCGCCCATTGAGCCGACCGCTTCCTTGGCATCCTCGACCATCGGTGCGAGGATCATTTCCATATCCTCCAGCGTATGGCCGGCGGCGGTCTGGCGGCGGATCAGTTCCTCGCGCGAAAAGCCCATGCCGGATGCTTCCGGAGCGGGCGGCAGGTCGTCTACGGTCAGGAATCCCTTGACCAGATCGGCATAGGGTTCCTCGGCGGCGATCCGGTCCTTGAGCGCGCGGTCCTTGAACAGCTGTCCGGCATCGAGGTCGACCGCGATCATTTGGCCGGGGCCGAGGCGGCCCTTCTCGACGACCTGGCTTTCCGGGACCACCACCAGCCCGGCCTCCGAGCCGATGATCAGCAGATTGTCGGCGGTCACCGAATAGCGCAGCGGACGCAGCGCGTTGCGGTCGACTCCGGCGACGGCCCAGTGGCCATCGGTCATCGCCAGTGCCGCCGGGCCGTCCCACGGCTCCATGACGCTCGCCATATATTCGTACATCGCCTGATGCGCAGGATCGATATCGGGATTGTTCTGCCAGGCCTCGGGGACCAGCATGATCTTGGCGGTCGGCGCGTCGCGGCCGGAGCGGCAGATGGTCTCGAACACCGCGTCGAGTGCGGCGGTGTCGGAGGAGCCGGCCGGGATCACCGGCTTGATGTCCTCGCTGTGATCACCGAAGGCGAGGCTCGCCATCTTGATCTCGTGGCTCTTCATCCAGTTCTTGTTGCCGCGAATGGTGTTGATCTCGCCATTGTGAGCGAGACAGCGGAACGGCTGCGCCAGCCACCATTGCGGGAAGGTGTTGGTCGAATAGCGCTGGTGGAAAATCGCCACCCGGCTCTCGAACCGGTCGTCGAGCAGGTCGGGATAGAAGACCGACAGCGATTCGGCGAGGAACAGGCCCTTGTAGATGATCGAGCGGCAGGACAGGGAGCAGATGTAGAAATCCTGGATCTGGGCGGCGATCACCTTTTTCTCGATCCGGCGGCGGATCAGATAGAGATTCTTCTCGAATTCGCGCGCGTCCTGCTTGTCCGGCATCGGGCCGGCGATCATGATCTGCTCGATCTCGGGACGCGTGTTCTGCGCCTTCTGGCCGATCACCGACACGTCGACCGGCACCTGCCGCCAGCCGTAGATGGTATAGCCGGATTCGATAATCTCCGCCTCGACGATCGTCCGGCAGCTTTCCTGGGCATTGAGATCGGTGCGCGGCAGGAAGATCATGCCGACGGCAAGCCGGTTCGGGCGCACCTTGTGGCCGCTGTCGGCAATCGCGTCGTCGAAGAAGCGCTCGGGCAGGTCGACGTGCAGGCCGGCACCGTCACCGGTCTTGCCGTCGGCATCGACCGCGCCGCGGTGCCAGACCGCCTTCAGCGCATCGATCGCCGAGGACACCACGCGTCGGGACGCCTTGCCATCGGTGGCGGCGACCAGGCCGACGCCGCAGGCATCAGATTCGAATTCCGGCCGGTACATGCCTTCGCGAGCGAGGCGTTCGTGTTCGGGGGTGGGAAATGCGTGGGTCATTGATCGTCTTCCATCTGCGACAGCGAATCGTCAATCCTGTCCGCCGGCTGTGTGACGGGCGGCGGAAGATGTGCGGTTGCTGCCTCGACTTTTTTCATGATCGCCGGCATCGACTGCATCATCTCCGGCACCATGCCCATCATCGATTCCATCATTTCCGGATCGACAAAGACCATCATATAGTCGCGCGCGAAGGCGCTGCCGGTGTCGGTCGCGAAAAAGGCGTTCATTTCGGCAAGCTGGGGAACCGTGAACTTGCGGGTGTAGATTCTGGTCAGCGCATCCCGCAGGGCGGGCTCCATTCTGGTCATCAGGTCGGTCATTTCGTCCATCATGACCCGGGTCGAAATTTTCATCCGCTCCTCGAAATGGGGGTCGCGCTGCTTCATGATGTCATTGAATGACGAGTCGCCCAGCTCGTCGAGCGTCTTGTCCTCGAGCCCGTAGCCTTTCATCGTCTCGGCGACCGGCCGATCAAAGGTCTGCGTCAATATGCTGTCCATCAGCTGGTCCATGGTGCCCTTCATCATCCGCTCGTAGGTGCCGAGCGGGAACAGATAGTCGACCGTGACCCGGGCGGCTTCGAGACGGGCGGGAGCAACCGCAGCCCGTTCGCTATTGCCTGCTTTTTGCTCTGCATCCTGTGCGGCTGCGGGAAGGCTCAGCGTCAGCGCCAGGCTGGCAGCAAATGTCGAGAATATTGTCTTCATGGTGATGCTCCGTCTGCGGCCTATGCCGCGACCTTTTCTGCCAGTTTCTTCTCTTTCAGAAAGCGATGCATATGTTCGGTCACATCGCGCCCGTCGCGGATGCCCCAGACGACCAGGCTGGCGCCGCGGACAATGTCGCCGGCGGCGAACACGCCGTCGAGATTGGTCATCATCGACTTGTGGTCGACGCGCAATGTGCCCCAGCGAGTGACCGCGAGATCGGGGGAGCCGAACAGGCCGGGCAGGTCCTCGGCATCAAAGCCGAGCGCCTTGATCACCAGATCGGCCTCGACGGTAAAATCGCTGTCCGGCTCGATTTCCGGCGACCGGCGGCCGCTGGCGTCGGGTGCGCCAAGCCGCATGCGGGTCGCCTTGACCGCAGTGACATGATCGGTGCCCTCGATCGCTTTCGGTGCCGAGAGCCAGATAAATTCAACGCCCTCTTCCTCGGCATTGCGGACTTCATTCTGCGAGCCGGGCATATTGGCGCGGTCGCGGCGGTAGAGGCATTTGACCGATTTGGCGCCCTGCCGGATCGAGGTGCGGACGCAATCCATCGCGGTATCGCCGCCGCCAATGACGACGACATTCTTGCCCCTGGCGTTATAGCGGCCGCCGCCCGTGTCCGGGCCGAATTCGGGCACATCATCGCCAAAGCTCTTGCGGTTGGAGGCGATCAGGAAATCCAGCGCTTCCTCGACCCCCGGCGCGCCGACGCCCGGCATCTGGATGGCGCGGGCCTGGTAGACGCCGGTCGCGATCAGCAGCGCGTCATGCCTGGCGCGGAGCTCTTCCAGCGTGGCGTCCCTGCCGACCTCGAAACTCTCGTGGAAGTGGATGCCGCCGTCCTTCAGCCGCTGCACCCGGCGCATGATCACATGCTTTTCCAGCTTGAAGCCGGGAATACCGTAGGTCAGCAGGCCACCGGCGCGGTCATGCCGGTCATAGACATGCACGTCATAACCGGCGACCCGCAGATATTCGGCGGCGGTCAGCCCGGCCGGACCCGCCCCGATGATGCCGACCGACTGGCCCTGCGGCCGGCCCGGCTGCAGCGGTTCGACCCAGCCCTCGTCCCAGGCGGTGTCGGTGATATATTTCTCGACCGCGCCGATGGTGACCGCACCATGGCCGGAAAATTCGATCACGCAATTGCCCTCGCACAATCGGTCCTGCGGGCAGATGCGGCCACAGATTTCCGGCATGGTCGAGGTCAGGTTGGACATTTCATAGGCTTCGCGCAGTCGGCCCTCGGCGGTCAGCCGCAGCCAGTCGGGAATATGATTGTGCAGCGGACAGTGGACCGAGCAATAGGGCACGCCGCATTGCGAGCAGCGGGCGGCCTGTTCGGCGGCCTTTTGCGGCGCATATTTGTCGGCGATCTCCTGAAAATCTTCGGCGCGCAGTTCGGGCGGGCGCTTTTCGGGATAATCCTGTCCCAGATCGACAAATTTCAACATGTCCAGTTTGTCCGGGCTTTCTACCATGCCAGATGCTCGTTTCCTGCAATATATGATTGTCGGCGACCGCCCGTTTAGGCGGACAGAAGAACGGAAATAACCAAAAATAGCCCGGCTGTCACGCATAAATTCCGATATAAGACAGTTTTGCTGTCCTATTAGTGCTTGGCGCGGGATGCGCATCTTCCTTTGGGTGCCGATATCTTTGATATATGTTCCGCAACGGACCTATATTTTTTCACGACAACCGCCATGCGAATCGCTATTGCGCAGCAAACCAACATACGGCCACGCCAATATACGGAACGTCCATGACCTTCATTCAAATGCTGCTCCTCGCGATCGTGCAGGGCGTTACCGAGTTTCTGCCGATATCCTCGTCCGGCCATCTGATTCTGCTGCCGGTTTTCACCGGCTTCGAGGACCAGGGGCCGATGATCGATATCGCGGTCCATGTCGGCTCGCTGCTCGCGATCATCACCTATTTTTTCAAGGATGTCTGGTCGCTGGGCCGGGGCGGCCTCGCCACGATCGGGATCGGCCAGGCGCCGGCCGAACGGCGGCTGTTCTGGTGGATCATCATCGGCACGATTCCGGCCGTGCTGGTCGGTCTGTTCCTCAAGACCGGCGGCTATCTCGATGGCTTCCGCAGCACCACGCTGGTCGGCATCAATCTGATTATCTATGGCATCCTGCTGGGCATTGCCGACCGGTTCGGGCGGCAGATCAAGAGTTTTGAGGATCTGAGCCTGAAAGACGGCCTGATCGTCGGACTGGCCCAGGCACTGGCGCTGATTCCCGGCACCAGCCGGTCCGGCGTGACGATGACCGCGGCCCGCTTCCTCGGCTATACCCGGGTCGAGGCGGCGCGCTTTTCCTTCCTGCTGTCGATCCCCGCCGTCGCCGGCGCGGGCGTGCTGATCATTCCGGATCTGATGGGTGCCAGCACCGAGCTGCTGACCGAAGCACTGATCACCGGGACGATGACCTTCCTTGCGGCGCTGGCGACGATGGCCTTCCTGATGCAATTTTTGCGCAAGGCGTCGATGATGGTCTTCGTGATTTACCGCGTCGCCATGGGGATCGCGCTGCTCGCCTTTTTCTAGTCCGGCTCTGGCCGGCGGCGTCTAGCCGGCCTTGACGCTGGCGCCGAACCGGCCATGCGGCGTATATTTTTCCATCCAGCCCGGAGCCACTGCTGCCAGCGGCGTCGGGGACACGCCAAAGGCGTCGAGCCCCCTGGCGCCGGTCGCCACGACATTGTCCTTCTGCAGCATCCTGTACTGGTCGGCGGTAATCGGCGCGCCCGGCAACGGGCCAAGGACACGGGCCATCAGGCTGGCCGCGACATCCGGGACATCGACAAAGGTCCGGTCGCGTCCGGTCATGCGGGCGATCCGCCGGTTGATATCGCCCATGCTGAGGATTTCCGGACCGCCCAGCTCGAACGTCTGTCCGGCGTACAGCTCCGGCTGGCTCAGCGCCCGGGCCGCGACATCGGCGACATCGCCGACGAAAACCGGCTGGAACCGGGTATCGCCGCCGATTATCGGCACGACCGGCAGCATCGCGATCATCCCGGCGAAGCGGTTGATAAACTGGTCTTCGCGGCCGAAAATGATCGACGGGCGGAGAATGATCGCGTCGGGGAAGGCCTGTACAACCGCCTTTTCTCCATCACCCTTGCTGCGTCCGTAGCGCGACGGCGAATCGCTGTCGGCACCGATTGCCGACAGGTGCAGTAGCGACCGGCAACTCGCCGATGCCGCCGCTTCGGCGACATTGCGCGCGCCCTCGACATGAACCCGCTCGAAATCGCCTTTCAGCACGCCGACCAGATTGACCACCGCATCGCAGCCGCGGACCGCGCGCGTGACGCTGTCCTTCCTGGTCACGTCGGCGCTGACAAATTGCGTCTGGCCGAGATTGCCCAGCGGCTTGATATGCATGGCATTCTTGATATTGCGCTCGGCGATGCGCAGCCGCGCACCGCGCTCCAGCAGCGCCTGCGCGACATAGCGACCGACAAAGCCGCCGCCACCAAAGATGCAAATCAGTCGTCCGTCGAGATTCATGGTCCTGTTCCACCCGTGCCTTGGTTTTCCGCTTTGCCTCTGCCCCAGTGCGGCGGGCGAAGCAACAGTGGATTCCGCCTCCGCAAGAGCATTTTTGCCGCTCCGGCGCAACGCCGGGGTGCCGCGTCTCCGCCGGCCGTCGACAATGCTGTCGCTTTGTCGATATGAATCATTGACAGCCCGGCCACCTACCGGCTAATCGCCCGCCTCTATCAGGTGATATCGACATGATTATCGCCTGCATGGGCCCAGATGGCGGAATTGGTAGACGCGCTAGCTTCAGGTGCTAGTATTCGCAAGGATGTGGAGGTTCGAGTCCTCTTCTGGGCACCATCAACTCATGTCAGAGCATCCCAAAAAGGTCGACAAAACGGCAGAAATATGCCACTCTTAAGCCTCACCCATCCCGGAATGTGTCAGGCGATTTCAGGCAATCCGGGGCCATGAGGTGCCACGAACAGGGCGATATGGCCCCGCTCGAAATTTAATGGCCCCATGACCCCACAGCACCCTCGCCGGTGCACTCCCGGATCCGCTGAGGAGAATCGCCGTGGCACTCAAAGACATGCAAATCCGGAACATCCGTCCGACTTCCAAAATAACCCAGTACACAGATGATCGCGGCCTCTATGTTGAGGTCCATCCGAACGGATCGAAACTGTGGCGCTACAAGTACCGCTACATGGGCAAGCAGAAGCGGCTCGCGCTTGGCCGCTATCCTGATGTCGGGCTGGCAGAAGCCCGCCAACGCCGTGACGACGCGCGAAGGAAGTTGGACGGCGGGACCGATCCCTCGGCTGAGCGCAAGCGCGAAAAGCTCGTTGCTGCTTTCAGCGCGGCAAACACCTTTGTTGAGATCGCGAGGGAATATATCGACAAGCGGGTTGCCGAAGGACAGTCGGATGCGACGACGCAAAAAGCCAACTGGCTCCTTGAACAGCTCAGGCCGATCTGGACTTTCCCGGTTGCCGACATCAAGCCTGTCGATCTGCTGGCCGCGCTCAAGCGGATCGAGGCCCAAGGGAAGTATGAAACAGCGCGGCGTTGCCGATCCTTTGCTGGTCGCGTGTTCCGCTACGCCGTTGCAACCGGGCGCGGCGAGAACGATCCCAGTTCGATCCTGCGCGGCGCACTGGTCGTGCCGAAGGTCAAGCATCATGCCGCGATACTTGATCCCAAGCAGATGGGCGAACTTCTGCGCGCGATTGACGCCTATTCTGGCCACACGATCACGCGCCTTGCCATGCAGGTTTCGCCGCACGTCATTGCGCGACCAGGCGAGCTGCGCATGGCTGAGTGGTCGGAATTCGAACTAGGCAATGCCGTATGGAAAATCCCGGCCGAGCGCATGAAGATGCGTCGACCTCACCAAATTCCGCTTTCCCGGCAGGTGCTGGCCTATCTGGAGGAGCTTTTCGCTCTCACCGGCCCGGACGGCTTTGTTTTTCCAGCCTTCCATACCTCGAGGCGTCCAATGAGCGAGAACACCGTCAATCAGGCATTCCGTCGAATGGGTTACGCGACGGGAGAAGTGACGGCGCACGGGCTGCGAACCACCGCGTCAACCTTCCTGAACGAAAGCGGCAAATGGTCGCCGGACGCCATCGAGAGGTCGCTTTCCCATGCCGACGCCAACAGCGTTCGCGCAATCTACAATCGAGGCCGCTATTGGGACGAGCGCGTTGCCATGCACCAATGGTGGAGCGATCATCTCGACATGCTTCGCGACGGCGCGGTCATTTTGCCGATCAGCAGATCGACATGATATTGGCAGCACGGCCGGGCTGCCCCGGCCTAGTCGCAGTCAAACTCGTTCCGGGCATTGGCGACCCGATAACTAGGCGGATCGGCAACCCAGAGGTTGATCTCCGCTTCGCTCCAGCCCGCGCCATGAACGCTTATCGGTATCTGCGGCGGGAATGTGCCTTCGGCGATCTTGCGATAGACAGTCGAGCGCGACAGTCCGGTGCGATGAAGGACGGTTTTGAGGCGAATGATACGGTCTGGTTCTGGCATGTTCGTGGTTCCATTGCTTGGCGGTTGATGACACCCCCTGCGATGAGACTGACCGTTTTTCTCCGCGAGAAAAGAGCTTCTCCGGTGCAGCGAATGGCAGCGTAGAGAAAGCAGCGTACGGTGGCCAAAAACTGTATAGTGTCACTTGACGCCGAACAGATAAATCGATAGGAAAGGCTATGCGAATCAGGAACGTGATCCACAAAGGGTTGCGGCGCTTCATCGAAAATGACGACGCCAGCGGGTTGCAGGCTGCCGTTGTCGCCAAGGTGCAGCGCATCGTTTCCTTCCTCCAGGACATGGAGCGTGAGGACGAGCTGCGCACTGTGCCGAGCTGGAAAGCGCACATGCTGACCGGCGATCGCAAAGGTACGTGGAGTCTGTTCGTGACGAAGAACTGGCGGATGACGTTCCGCATCGACCGGGAAGAGATCGAGATCATCGACCTAGATTATGAAGATTACCACTAGGAGTTGGCTATGAGCGCAATTGCAGGCATCCGCATGAAGAATCCGGCCCATCCGGGCGGGTTCGTGAAGTCGGAGATCATCGAACCGCTCGGCCTGTCAGTGACGGCGGCGGCACAGGTGCTGGGCGTCACCCGCGCGACACTATCGACTTTGCTCAATGAGCATTCGCAGCTTTCATCCGAAATGGCGCTGCGGATCGAGAAGGCGTTCGGCGTATCTATGGACACGCTGATGCGGATGCAGAACAGCTATGATATTGCGCAAGCACGGAAGCGTGAGGGGGAGATCAAGGTTGCGTCCTTTAGGGGCTTACCGGTGATGTCCGACCGTCCACTGCACTCTAAGCGCCCCACTGTCCTCAAATGAACGCAGCGTAAGTATGCCGCAGGCTCGAAAGGCATTTCCTGTCATAGATTTGTTTGCGGGTCCGGGGGGACTTGGCGAGGGCTTTGCCTCACTTGCGGGAGCAGAAGGTGAACCCCGCTTTGAAAGCGCTGCCGCAATTGAGAAGGATGAATTTTCCTACCAGACACTGCTTCTCCGCCATTTCCTACATCAGTTTCCAGATAAGCAGTTCCCCGACGACTATTACAGATATTTGAGGCGCGAGATTGGGAAGGAGGAGCTTTACGCTCTGCACCCTGCTGAAATCGCCAAAGCGCGGCGCAGCGCGTTGAAGATTTCGCTTGGTCCCGAAAATCATGTCTTGGTGCAGAAAACCATTGGGGACAGGCTGTCGGACTCCTCCCGCTGGGTGCTGGTTGGAGGTCCGCCTTGCCAGGCATATTCGCTTGTCGGTCGATCAAAGATGATGGGGAGGACTGATTTCGAGGAGGACGAGCGCCACTTCCTTTATCGTGAATACCTGAAAATCATTGTCGATCATAAGCCGCCCGTGTTTGTAATGGAGAACGTCAAGGGGCTTCTTTCCGCGAAGATTGGCGGGCAGCCGATCATCAACCGGATCGTCGGTGATTTGGCCAAACCCAAAAAGGCTGTCGACAACACGGCCAATGGACTCGGATACAAGCTATACTCTCTTTCAGAGGATGAAATGCCCGATGAAGAGGTTGATCCACGTCTCTTTCTGGTGCGCGCCGAATACTACGGCGTGCCTCAGGCACGGCATAGAATGTTTATCGTCGGTATCCGCAACGACCTGAACATCCGACCAGCACGTCTCCGTCCTCATTTACCGCCGACGGTGCGTCAGACCATTGGGGGTCTGCCATCTCTGCGAAGCAGCCTTTCAAAAGGTGGAGACAGCGTTGAGCGATGGCGCGGCGAAATTGCTAAGCTCTCGTCTTCAGAAATCAGGCGTCAACTTAATGGATCTGTTTTCACGAACGACATAGTTCGTGGAATTGAACGGCAGAAAATGCAAGGCTCCGCCAGTCCGACCATCAGTTCGTCAACCAAGTATCTCAAAGGCTCAGCTGGCAAGCATCCCACGCTTCGCCGTTTGCACGATCCAAACCTGAACGTGCTCACCGCGCACGAGGCGCGGGGCCACATGGCATCCGATTTGCGGCGTTACCGCTTTGCGTCGATATTCTCCGAAGTATCGGGCAGAAGCCCCAAACTGTCCGACTTTCCCGACTTGTTGCTGCCCGCTCATCAAAATGTTGAGCTCGGCCGGACTGGTAAAATGTTCTCAGACCGTTTTCGCGTTCAACTCCCCGATCAGGTCGCTACGACCATCACGTCACACATCTCAAAAGATGGTCACTACTTCATCCATTACGACCCAGCGCAGTGCCGCAGCCTCACCGTGCGCGAAGCCGCGCGGCTCCAGACCTTCCCCGACAACTACAGCTTCGAGGGACCGCGAACCGCGCAGTATCATCAGGTCGGCAATGCCGTTCCACCCTATCTCGCGGCACAGATCGCGGAGATCATCGCCGAGGTGCTGGACGCCGTGCCGGACGCCGCCTGATGGCAGATTCACTCACTCCCGAACGGCGCAGTTGGAATATGTCGCGCATCCGCAGCCGCGACACCGGCCCAGAACTAACATTGCGGTCGATGCTTCACCATGCGGGCTTACGCTTCCGGCTGCATGATCGTTTGCTTCCAGGCACGCCCGACATCGTGATGAAGAAGCACCGAGCAGCAATTCTGGTTCATGGATGTTACTGGCACCGTCACGAGGGGTGCAGGAATGCCACCACGCCTTCCACCCGCACTGATTTCTGGCAGGAAAAATTCGGCGCTACGGTCGAGCGTGACAAACGAAATCTTGAAGCGCTGACTGTGCTGGGATGGAAACCGATCGTGGTCTGGGAGTGCGAATTGAAGAAGCGCCCCCAAGACGTGATGGCCGAGATCAAACAAAAGTTGGGGGTGGTATAATGGCTCGGGATCACCGTCTGCCGCCGTCTGCCGCCTGCCTGTCGGCATCCATGCGCGATCTCGGCTACTCTCTCGAGACCGCCATTGCCGACATCATCGACAACAGCATTTCCGCGAACGCCACGGCGATCGACATTATGTGCAACCTGACAGACGCGAAACCTTCACTCGTCATCATCGACAACGGATGGGGGATGAGCGGCGACGAGATTGTCGAGGCAATGCGACACGGAGCAGCCGACCCCAAGGTGGAACGCGGACCCAAGGATTTGGGCAGGTTTGGTCTGGGCCTTAAAACAGCGTCATTTTCGCAGTGCCGAACGCTGACCGTCACCAGTGCCAAGGATGGCCATGTAAACGGAGCGGTCTGGAGTCTCGATCGCATCGATGCGCTGGACGACTGGATGTTATCGATTCTGGATGACGACGATCTATCGGCGATCGGTTGTACTGATCGCCTCGGACAGCACGGCACGGCTGTCATCTGGACAAATCTGGACCGGCTCTTTGAGGACGAATCCGGCCCCCGCCGAGATGAGATCGTCAATGAGAAGCTCGGGATCGTCGAGCGGCATCTTTCACTGGTGTTCCACCGATTCCTCGCCGGTGACGTCAAAGGTCGAAAGAAGATCGCCATCTCCATGAACGGCCACGCGGTGTCACCATTTGACCCGTTCTGCCGAAAAAATATGGCGACCCAGATTCTTCCGGAAGAGATCGTTTATGTCGGCGGCGTCGCAGTGCAGATGCAGCCCTTCATTTTGCCCCATCACAGCCGCCTGACTGCGAGCGAGTATGATTTCTATCACAGCCGCAGCGACTTCATCTCCAATCAGGGCGCCTACATTTACCGCAACGGTCGGCTGATGGCGTGGGGGGACTGGTTTCGTCTCATCGCGAAAGGGGAGGCGACCAAACTCGCCCGAGTGCAGATCGACTTTCCCAACAGCCTCGATGAATCGTGGACCATCGACATCAAAAAGTCGCGCGCCCGGCCGCCCCATCCTGTCCGGGAACGGCTGCGCCAGATCATCGCGCAGATAAGCGGGCGCAGCACCACTGTTCACCGCGGTCGGGGAAAACGGTTGTTTGAAGAGACCTCCGCACCATTATGGGAACGATTCGCGGATCATGGCGGCATTCGGTATGGGGTCAACGGGCAGCACCCGCTCATTGAGTCTCTACGCGCCAAACTGACGCGTGATGAGGTCCGCAGCCTCAACATCATTCTCGATTCTGTGGCTGGCTCGCTGCCCGTTGAAATGATCTATTCGGACTATTCCACCAGCCCGCGCGAAGTTGACCGGGCTGCTGACAACGGGGATGAATCGCTCGAAAAATTAAGGAGTCTTCATGTAGCCCTCTACGGAAAGGGCGCGGGCGATGCTGAAGCCTTCTTGCAAATTGTGAAATCTACCCGTTTATTTGAAGGGCAGATGGATGTTGTCGAAAAATATGTGAAAGAGTCCTTTGCATGAGCCGGACACAGAACGATAAGGACAAAGGTTTCATTGCAACGCTCATAACCGCATTCGGCGACAGCGACGAACCACCGACCCGCGCCGAGATCGAAGCCAAGGCAGGCATGCTGGCTCCGATTCTTGGTTTTGACGGCGATCTTGAACACGTCGTAGCAGTGGCTGAAACGGTCATTCCGTCGAGAATGAACGCAGGTGTCTCGCTGGTCGATCCCGAGGCCGCCCACGACCAGGAATGGATTCTAAAGCGCGAGATTAGACCGACCTACTCCGACGCCTATGGCGATTTCCTTCGATCCGAGGGCTGGAAGCCCACTGTCGTCAACACGCTCCTGAACGACGACGGGGCAAAGATTCTGGGATTGCTGCAGGATCCCACGGACGACGGAGCCTGGAACCGGCGCGGCCTTGTCATTGGCCACGTTCAGTCAGGAAAGACTGCCAACTATCTCGGCGTCGTCGCGAAGGCCGCCGATGCCGGATACAAGTTCATTATCGTCATTGCGGGCATTCACAACAACCTGCGGAAACAGACACAGCGCCGCGTGGACGAAGGCTTCGTCGGAAGGTCAAGCGATCCCGCAAACCGGGTGCCGATCGGCGTCGGCCTCGACAAGGATTATCCGAACCCGGTCACGCTGACCAACATCCATATGGATTTCAACAAACAAACTGCCGACAAGAGCGGTGCCGAGCTGAACGATTTCAAGAAGCCGGTTATCATCGTCATAAAAAAGAACACCAAGACTCTTGAGGTTCTCCACACCTGGCTTCGCGAACTCAACGCCAAGGGTGCCGACCGCATCCGCGACGTTCCCATGCTCGTTATCGACGACGAGGCCGACAATGCCTCCATCAACACGAACAAGCCCGACATCAACCCGACGCTGACGAATGCCTGGATCAGGAGGATACTGCGGCTCTTCACCAAGTCCTGTTACGTTGGGTATACTGCAACCCCTTTCGCCAATATATTCATTGATCCCGACGCGTTTGACGAGGACGTTTACGAGGAGCTGTTCCCCAAGGATTTCATCTATTCCCTTGATGCGCCGACCACGTATTTCGGCCCCGATAAGGTCTTTCTCGACGAAGCCAGCAGCGCCCGGGTTCTGAGACCGATTCTCGACTGTGAGGATTATCTGCCGCTTACGCACAAGAACGGGACCCCGGTTTCCGAACTGCCACCAAGCCTCTATCGCGCGCTCGATCAGTTCATTGTCGCGCGCGCCATTCGTAACCTTCGGAAGCAGGAGCGGAAACACTGCTCGATGCTCATCAACATATCCCGGTTCGTATCAGTCCAGAAGGAGGTCAAAGGTTTTATCACCCTTCGGCTCGACAAGATGAAAGACGCCGTAAAAGCGAACTACATGATGCCCGAAAAAATTTCGGCGCAGAACCAATACATGGCGCGGCTGCGCACTGCCTTTGACGACGAGTTTTCAGACTGCGGAGTTGAATGGAACGAGGTGAAGCAAGCCCTGTGGGGCGTATTCGATCACCTCCGAACTTATGTCGTCAACAGCAAGACGACCGATGACCCGCTGGACTATGAGAAATACGAGCGCGAGGGTGTCGGACTGACCGCCGTGGCGATCGGAGGACTCAGCCTGTCCAGAGGACTGACGATCGAGGGCCTGACCGTCAGCTACATGTATCGCAACACCCGCATGTATGACACGCTCATGCAGATGGGACGATGGTTCGGCTATCGCCCTAATTTCGAGGACGTCTGCCGCGTCTATCTCTCCACGGATTCAATCAACTGGTATAAGCATATTGCTCTCGCGGCAGACGAACTTCGTCATCAGATAAGGCGCATGCGCAACGTGGGCCTGAGTCCGAGAGATTTCGGCCTGTATGTGCAATCTCACCCGGACAGCCTGATAGTTACTGCCGCGAACAAAATGCGGAGCGGCGAGAAGGTCACGCTCAAGCAGAACTACACCGGAAAGCTGATCGAAAGTTCCCTTCTGCCGCTGGATTCGCAGGTCAACGACGCAAACAGCGATCTTATAGCGAGACACTGGGCTGATCGTTTCGGGGGTGTGGGGCTGCATAAGACCGACAAGGGCTGGTTTCTGCCGGATGTGGATTCCGACAGGATAGGCGAGTTCCTTGCGGCGTTCAGATCGCACAAGGATGCCGTTCGACAGAAGGCGCTCGCGATCGACTATCTCAGCGCAATTTCTGACAAGTTTCCCAAGGGCGACGTGCTGCTCATATCGGTTGGACCCGGCGATCCTGACAATCACGTTCTGGGGCCGCAGGAACGCACTGCAGCTGACGCTACAGCCGATAAGTGGCAGGTTTCCGGCTACCGGGTTGCCAGTCGCGGTGATGAAAAGCTCGGGCTCAGTTCGGATCAGCAGCAAGCCGCAGAGCAGCTTGCTGCTGACGACGCCAAGAGCAAGTCGAACAAGCCTTCGGACTTCCACTACCGCCTTGTGCGCAATAAACCTTTGCTCATGATCCACGTGTTGGAGCCGACCAATAACGAGCAATTCGAAGGGTTGTGTGTCCCGGCATGGGGTTTGAGCTATCCGGACGGGCAGTATGGAACGGCTATCGAGGTTGTCGCCAACCGAGTGTGGATCGAACAGATGTATGGCTCGCTGGACGACGATCCCGATGACGACGGGGACTACGATGACGAGTAGGCCCGCCCCATGGGACAGCGTTCCCATTCCAGCGATCGACTACACAGTCGTTCGCGTTCCCGACCTGCGAGGAGTGCCGATTTATTGGGGCCGCGACACCGCCTCGCAGTGCCTGCTCATCGTGGAACTTACCGGCGATCACACTGACCAGCTTCGCTCCGGCAGCGTGACCCTGAACGGCATTGGCGTTGACATGCGGCTGGGAAATACCCCGGGCCGGCAGCGCCTTGTTCTGACGCTTGCCCGCCATGTGGACACGGATTTGTTCCAAGGGCTTTGCGAGACGCTGATTGAAAGCCTCAGAGAGGTTTCTGAATCGGCCACGGCGCTGGCCGTCACCCTGGCGCATCTGAAACGATGGAAGGCTTTCCTTTCCGGGCGCAAAACCACATTGTCTCCCGAACAGGTGCGAGGACTGTTCGCCGAACTTCAGATGATGCGATCGCTATACGTCTCGCGAACCACGCCCCCGGTGGCGGTCGATGCGTGGTGCGGCGCAGATCGCGTGCAGCAGGATTTCATCTTCGGTGACGTGGCGATCGAAGTGAAGTCATTGTCCGGCCGTGAACGAAATTCCGTTCGTATTTCATCTGAGGACCAGCTCGAAAGCCTGACTTCCAACCTATATCTGGCAGTCTACCGTCTCAGCGAAATACCGGACTCAGATCAATCGGCCTCGTTGAATGACCTCGTGGGAAAGATCGAAGCCGAGCTTGCAGACGCTCAGGCGCTGGAAGAATTTGCCCGAAAGCTATCGGCTTGTGGCTACGCTCCCCTGCACGATTATGACGGCCCGCGCTTCACCGTCAGCGATCTGAAGACCTACCAGGTGGTGGACGGATTTCCGCGCCTTGTGAGGTCGGGCATTCCGAACGGGATCGCGCGCCTGTCCTACGACATCGAACTGGAGACCATCCGCCCATTTGAGTGCAACAGCAGCTTGATATTGGGGAGGCCTTGATTGGAAACGTCAGCGGCAGAGTTCTTTCATGATTTTCGTCAGGAGACTCTGGCGGGCGCTGAGGCAAGCAGCAGCTTTCAGCTCGTCGCTTTCATGGAAGCTGTGGCGACTGAGCTTGTCGAAACCGGCTTTGTGGAAGGGTTCGAGTTCTGCCATTACCGCGCACAGCGGGGAATGCGCGTTGACGGTTACTGGTTCAATGACGAGGGTGCGCTGGACCTGTTTGTGGCCGACTTCGACTGCCGCAGCGAGCTGGTCACCGTCACTCGCACCGACGTCGATGCAGCGTTCAAGCGCCTCGCGAGCTTTTTCGAAGCGAGCGTAGCGAAAGGCCTTTCAAAAGACTTGGAGGTTACTTCGCCGGAATATGGTCTGTCTCGCCAGATCGCCGATCGCAAAGGCAGCATTCGTCAGCTCAATCTCATCCTCGTTTCCGAACGCGCCATCAGCGACCGCATTCAGAGCCTTCCCGACGGTGAAATTCAGGGCGTCCCGACCAGCTATCATATCTGGGACATCTCACGCCTGCATCGCCAGCGCAGCTCCAAGAGTCACAAGGAGCCTCTGGACCTCGATTTCATTGACATAATCGGCTCGGGCATACCATGCCTTCCTGCTCATCTGGGATCTGGCACGTATCAGTCATACCTCATGGTGATGCCCGCAGAGGTCATTTCCGGCCTCTACGAGAAGTTCGGCGCACGGTTGCTGGAGCAGAACGTGCGGACTTTTCTTCAGGCTCGCGGCAAAGTGAACAAGGGGATTCGAACGACGATTCTGACCGAACCCGGAATGTTTTTTGCTTACAACAACGGAATCACGGCAACAGCTCAGAAGGTCGAAGTGGACGACACGGACTCAGGTCTGAAAATCACCCGCATCCTCGATCTTCAGATCGTGAACGGAGGCCAGACGACCGCCTCACTTTTCCATACACGGCGCAAGGACAAGGCCAATCTGGCGAACATCTTCGTTCAGATGAAATTGTCGGTCATCGACAGCGACCAAAGCGAAAGCGTTGTCCCTCGTATATCGGAGTATGCAAACACCCAGAACCGCGTAAACGCGGCTGATTTTTTTTCCAACCACCCATTCCATGTTCGTTTGGAAGAGTTCTCTCGTCGACTCTGGGCACCGGCTCAGCAGGGAGCCCAGCGAGAGACCAAATGGTTCTATGAGCGCGCACGAGGCCAGTACGCTGACGCTCAGTCCAAGCTGACGGTTGGCGAACAGAAGCGATTCAAGGCCGAGAACCCGAAATCCCAGATGTTTACCAAAACCGATTTAGCCAAGTTCGAAAACACATGGGACGAGCATCCGCGCTGGGTAAATCTCGGCGCTCAGAAGAACTTCGCCAAATACGCCCATCGCATCGGGAAGGAGTGGGAGAAGGGTTCGGACAGCTTCAATGAGTTTTATTTCCGCCGCGCAGTCGCACGCGGGATAATTTTTCGGGCGGTGGAAAAGCTCGTTTCCTCGCAGCCTTGGTACAACGGCGGCTATCGCGCCAACATTGTTGCCTACAGCATTGCTGTGCTCAGCGAAATTACGAAGCGTCATAAGCAGAGCCTGGACTTCCAGCGGATATGGAATGCGCAGGGAATCAAAAAAACCTTGGAACAGGCTCTGAGTATCATCGCCGAAGCCGTAAATGACGACATTACCAAACCCGCACCGGGCATCTCGAACATCTCCGAGTGGTGCAAGAAAGACGCCTGCTGGACCCGTATCCAGGCTCAGAGTGACAGGATTGAAACCGAGCTACCAGACGAGTTCTGGGACGAGCTTGTCTCGGCAGATGAAGCGACGACCGAGGCCAAGTCAGCGAGGAAGACCCAGAAAATCGACAACGGTATCGACGCGCAGCGACAGGTTATCAGCATCCCGGCATCCGACTGGCGGAGAATCGAGGAGGCACTTGCGGCGAGGCGGCTGCTGACTCCCAAAGAGGTGGGTATTCTCAAAATTGCGACGCAGATACCGTCAAAAATTCCGACCGAAAAGCAGTGCGCCGTTCTTATGGACACACTTGAGAAGGCGCGGGCAGAAGGTATCTCCCTTCCTTGATCGGCTGCCTTGTGGTCAGACTGCAGCACTCCACATATCCTCGAAGCAGATTGTCCTGCCGTCGATCTCAAAGGAATAGGGAAGTGGTTTGCGCGCCTCTTTGCGGCTCTGCTCGGAAAAAATTCTGCTGTGAATCTCTGACAGTACCCGCTCAGCAGGACCAACCTCGTAGCGCAGACGAACAAACTGGTTCCAATTGCTGGCTGCTATATTATCGTTGGTCAAAGCGTACCCGTAGCTTTTGAATCGCGCACCGGACCTTCCCACCGCGAACATCATCACCCGGCTGGGGACAGCTCCCTTGGGAATTTGCAGCTTGAGGGATCGGCAAAGCTCAGCCTCGCCGAACTCTTCAATCCAATCCTCCACCTGGTCCGCCCACAAGCTGACCCGCTCAACAAAGTTCTTCGCCTTGCTTCTGATAGCTCCGAGCCGGTTCGAGGCGAGGTCCTGCCATTTGAGCTGAAACAGACCAAGTTCTCCAGTCGTCATATCCAGCACGGCAGCATCTATGTCGGTGACGAGCTGACGGTTTCTCTTTAGTCGCGTGGGGAGCTCGACAACCTGATATCGGCTGCCTTCAAATAGAGCGTAAAGGTCCGAAGTCATCCATTGCTCTCTCGGTTCCCTTACCGACTGAGCCGTCGCGGGATTGCGGAATTCGTTGAGCATTCTGATTGCAGTAATTGGGTTGCGGAAGATGCTGCTGACGGGAGCGAGCCAGTAGCCCTCGGAGACTTCCAGCAGCAACGGCATGAGGTGTGTCGGTTCAGCACCGAAATATGCGGAGTCTTCGCGAGTCACCACGATTGCGCGCAGGGCAGTTTCGACTCTCCCCGCATCCATCCCGGTGAAAGAGGAGATTGATTCGACGAGGTCATCCGGCTTCTTCCAGATGGTCAGGCTCATGCAGTAATTGATGCCCGAGAGACGCTTGTTTCCAACACCGACAAGCCAGATGTGCTTCAGATAAAAGCTGGCAAGCATCATCACCACGACGGCAACGTCTGCCCCATTTAGTTGATCTCCTTGGACATCTGGATGGACGCCCGCTTCAGCCCTCCATTCCAGAGTTTTCGGGCCGACAAGTTCAATAAAGTGTGCATCGAGTCTTGGATCGGCGTCGTAGCCAACCATTGTTCCACGGCCCGTCTCAAACGGAAACACGAGGGATGCGGCAATGTCATCAACTTCAGCAGCGGTCAGACTCTCGACGGTCTTTGGATCTTCGTTTTCGTTTAAAGCCCTTTCGAGCGCTTCGGATTCTAGCTGGTCAAGAAAATGATCGCTGTCCTCGCTGACCGTGAATTTGAGGCTGATACCATTCTCGGTTTCGCTGCCCGCTAGGAAACCGTGGAGCGACATATCTGCCGCCTTCTGAAGGACTGCACAATTGCCGAAGGCATGAAGAAGGGATCGGGCCTGCGAGCGAGTAGCAGCCGTGCTTTCTTGGATTGGAATCCCTACGGTCTTTGGAAGCCTCGGCAACGCATAGTGCAGAAGAGGATTCCAGCCCCGGCACATCACGTCGAACGCTGGATAAGGGAGATGATGGCTTGCATCCTCGCTGGAGCCCATCAGGACATTCTCATAGTCTATGACCCGGGCCGCCTCGATGAGAATTGCTGTGCAAAGCATTTCATCGAAGTCGTCGAGCCGAGCGTGGATGGCGGCCAAATGTGATACCGCCATTTGGGAGAGTGTCTGGTTGAGAATGTTACTTGGTATAGTCATCCGATTCGAAAATTAGCAGTAATGACGAATCATAGCCATAGCTGCCCTTCGGGCGACCTGCTCTATTCGCTTCGCGAACCGAGCCCTCAGTCTCGGCCCATTCGGGTAACGATCAGGAGCATTTCAGATTGAGTGGGAGGTGTTAAGGACGCGCTCTGTCCCGCGCTGCCGGCTCCTGAGGGCGCGGCTTTTTGAGCTGATCCGTTGGCACTCTCTCTCCTTGCCCGACGGGCGCTGGCACACAGCTGCGCACGCACACCATGCGGCTGCGTTGGGCCTTGCAAGGGTACCTTTGTCTGTATCGCGTTGCGAGGGGGCTGATCGCCCCCGTTTTCCGATTGGTGAGAACGCCAAGGGCTTCGCCCTCTCGTTCCCAAACCGGAATAGACACCCCCGTGTGGCGGGCTTTGCCCGCTGGCCCGCACCAAGGCATCGATTCCGGTTTTCCCTCCCCCTCCCATCCTCGCCGGAAGGCAGGCCGCATGCCGCAGGCAGTGCGGCTTTCAGCCGGAAGGATAAGGGATATGACCGACTTGCTTTTGCGTTATCGCGCTTGCGGTGCGGAGACTCGCGACGATTATCTGCGTTTATTGGCGCATGAAAATGGTCTGCCTCTGGAATGTGTGCGAGGCATAGCTGACCGGCTTGGCGAGCGCGATGATTTCGGAGCGTTGGTGCTGATATGCGAGGAGCGTCGAGGGCGGGCGCAATGAACGCTCGCGCGTCAAATTCAGCAGCCAACCATCAAGCTGATTGGACCGCGCTCTCCAGTTTGGAAATCCGCTCGGAGCAGACTTGGTGAACGACGCTACCGAGTTCCTCAGTCCGCTCGCCCAGCCAAGTCAGTTCCTCTTCGGAGATGCGATAATGCTTCGAGTAGCGTGCCTTCACATAGGCTTCCTTTAGTTTCTCAAACCTTGCACGATCTACCCGAAGTTCGCGCGGCCAAGCATCGACTAGCCGCATGTCAATGCGCTCGGCCTGCGTCCGCAAGAATCCGAGATTGTGGACGTGCGGGGTATAGAATGTGCATACCAAAAGGACGCAATGGTAAAGCCGCTCCGCTGCTTGGTGCAGGAGGAACGCCGCGTCGCGCAACTCGTGCTGCGACATGAAGAAGTGGAAACCCTTTTGCGCACTGGCCGCTAATGGAAGCCACTCATCAAAATACTCGGTCGCCATTTTCAGCGCTTGCTCTGGCGTTTTCGGCTTGGGCGTATGGAGTTGGCGGTCGTCGGCTTCGTAGAGGGCTATGCCGTCCTTGGCGACGTCCATAAAGAAATAGCGTCCGTGCGCCAAGCCATCGTTCACCTCTTGGAGAGTGTGAACGATGAAGTTGACCGGCGTGCGAAGGGTCTTGTCGATGGCGAGTTCTCGGATGAGCCGGTTGTCGAGCTTCAGCCAGTAGTCGACCTTGTCGGTCAGGCGCTTGTCATTGACGATGATGAGGATGTCGAAATCGGAGCGGTAGCCTTTTGCTGTATGCGGTTCATCGACCCAGCCGCCTCTCGCGTAACTGCCGTAAAGGATGATTTTCTCGATCCGGCCCTTCTTTTTCCATTCATGCTTGGCGAGAACGAGCGCATCCTCGAATTCTTCGAAGATGATCGCGCGCACACGCTCGAGCTCGCGCTGCTTATTCGAAGGAAGATAATCGAAATCGTTTCGCATTTGTTTCAGTCTAGCAAAACCGGAGTCGGTCTGCACCCTGTATTCGCATCATTTTTGCTCGAATGCGCGGGCACCGCGCCGCCGCCATAGGACGAGTGCCTGTTCGCGTTCCTCGCCTTGCAGCTTTGCGGCAATGGCAAGAAACGCGCCGAGCAACACCGCGCGGTCATCGTCGGCCAGTTCGATCAGCCCTGCCTTCTGGACCAGTCCGCCCAATTCGATCAGATGGCGGGTGCGTGTCCGGCGTTCCATGACCCAGCCTCTCTTGTCGGTGCGGCGCTGGCTGGCTTCAACGCGCAGTATCACTATCCGGACCTTCCGGACGGCCGTCAGCGTCGCCTTGAGCTCGCTTACCTGTCGCGCGCACCTTCCCTTGAAAGAATGCCTGGCCCTTCTTTGCCCAGCCCTCCCGCTTTTGAGGTTCCTTCGTCACAGCAATGGCAACGAGTGCGCCGGTCAGTTCGTCGATATTCAGGGTGTCGGCACCGGTCGCGATCACCAGCTCACCAAGTTGCTGCACCTTGCGGGTCTTGAGCATTGCGGCCTTGTCGTTAAGTGCCTTCAGTTCAGCATCGAAATCTCGGGGTTTGCGCATGTTCTTCTCCATCATTATGTGATGCGAGCACTATAAAGCGCTGCACTTCCGATTGCTGCATTGTTGCCGGGACAGGCTGACACCGCCCGGTCCCGAACAGGATTTTATCATGTGAGGGCGCGCTTATACGTCGTGCCGACGTTGCTTCGATTATGTAATTGGATTGCCGTCATGGCGATCTATCACTTCTCGGCCAAAATCGTCTCCCGTAGCTCAGGATCGAGCGCGGTGGCCTCTGCGGCCTATCGCGCCGCCGGACGGTTGCACGACGAACGGCTGGATCGCTCGCACGACTTCACCAACAAAGCAGGCGTTGTTCATTCGGAAGTGATGCTGCCCAGAGGTGCCCCCGAACGGCTGGGTGACCGTTCGACCTTGTGGAATGAGGTCGAAGCCACAGAATTGCGCAAGGACGCGCAGCTTTCGCGCGAGATCGAGTTTGCGATACCGCGCGAGTTGGACCAGCAACAGGGCATCGAGCTTACCCGTGACTTTGTGAAAGCCGAGTTTGTCGAATGCGGCATGATCGCCGACATCAACGTGCATTGGGATATCGGTGCAGACGGTCTCGCCAAACCGCATGCCCATATCATGCTCACGATGCGCGAAGTGAACGAAGACGGTTTCGGCGCGAAGGTGCGCGATTGGAACAAGACCAAGTTGATCGACACATGGCGCGAACGTTGGGCAGACCATGTGAACGAACGGCTGGCATCGCTCGACATCGACGCGCGGATCGATCACCGCAGCCTGCGCGCGCAGGGCATCGACCTTGAACCGCAAAACAAGATTGGTGCGCCAGCGCTCCGAATGGGACCGGATGCAGACCGGCTGATCGAACATCATGCCATCGCCCGCGAAAATGGCGACCGGATCATCGCTAATCCCGACATCGCACTGGACGCGATAACCAAGAGCCAGGCAACTTTTACCCGCCGCGATCTTGCGATGTTCGTGCATCGCCATTCAGCGGACAAGGACCAGTTCGACAACGCGTTGAACGCGGCGCAGTCCTCGCCTAATCTGGTCGCGCTGGGCACGGACGGTCGCGGTATCGAGCGTTTCACGTCGCGCGATATGATCGAGGTGGAAGCGAGATTGGAACGTGCTTCCACTTTGATGGCCGAACGAAAGCGGCACTGCATTCACGAGCAGCCGCGAGAGCGCGCGCTTGCCGCCGCTGAGGTACGGGGGCTTGCTCTTTCGAGCGAGCAGCGCGCGGCCTTCGAGTATGCGACTGCTGGCAACGACCTTGGCGTTATTGTCGGTTTTGCCGGGACGGGGAAGAGCACGATGCTTGGCGTCGCCCGCGCGGCGTGGGAAGACGTTGGCTACGAGGTGCGCGGTGCAGCGCTTTCTGGCATTGCCGCTGAGAATCTCGAAGCCGGATCGGGCATCGCGTCACGCACCATTGCCAGTCTTGAGCATCAATGGACGCAGGGCCGCGAGCTGCTCACCGCAAACGATGTGCTGGTCATCGACGAAGCCGGGATGATCGGGTCGCGCCAGATGGAGCGTGTGCTGTCCGCAGCCGAACAGGCCGGAGCCAAGGTCGTGCTTGTCGGCGACCCGCAGCAGTTGCAGGCCATTGAAGCAGGCGCGGCATTCCGATCGATTTCTGAGCGGCATGGCGGCGTCGAGATTACCGAGATCCGGCGGCAGCAGGTGGATTGGCAGCGCGATGCTACCCGCCAGCTCGCCACCGGGCGAACGGGCGAAGCACTATCGGCCTATGACCGTCATGATATGGTTCATGTCGCGGATACGCGGGAGGCGGCGCGTGGCGATTTGATTGAAATTTGGGATCGCGAGCGCATCGCCAACCCTAACGACACCCGCATCATCCTGACCCACACCAACGGCGAAGTGCGCGCACTCAATGAGGTGGCGCGCGAGCGGCTGCACGCAAGGGGCATACTTGGCGAAAACATCGCCACAACAGTCGAGCGTGGCGAGCGGAGCTTTGGGATTGGCGACCGGTTGATGTTCCTGCGCAACGACCGCGAGCTTGGCGTCAAGAACGGCAGCCTCGGCACACTGCAATCGGTCAGCGCGCAACGCATGGCCGTGCTGCTCGACGATGGCCGCAGCATCGCCTTCGACACCAAGGATTATGCCCATATTGACCACGGTTACGCCGCGACAATCCACAAATCGCAAGGCGTGACCGTGGACCGCGCCCATGTTCTCGCCACGTCGGGAATGGATCAGCACAGCAGCTATGTCGCGCTGTCGCGTCATCGCAAGTCCGTTTCGCTGCATTATGGCAAAGATGATTTCGCAGACGCCGATAAGCTCGCCCGCGCCCTGTCCCGTGAGCGGGCCAAGGACATGGCTTCGGACTATGGTCTGAACGATGGCATGGAACGGCGCTTTGCAGAGCGGCGCGGCATCAGCTTCCGCGAACGGCTGGTCGAAGTCATCCGCAAGGTGCCGGAAAAAGTGCGCGGGCTGTTCGATGGTCTGCAATTGCTGCACTCGCCCGCACCGGAAGCAGATCGCCAGGGCAGGGCGCAGGCTGCCATTCGGCGTCACGCCCGTGCAATCAGCAATTTGTTCTTGGCGCAGGAAGGTGGGACGACAGTCAATCAGCTTGTCGAGCAGGGGCGCTATGCGCCGATGGGGCAGGAGCTAGCGGCAGCGCGCAACGAGTTGAACGCCTTTGGCGCAAATTATTCACGCGACATGGAGCGTGCCTATCTTGCGGATCAACCGCTCGCGCATGAAGCCGCAAACGGACAAATCCGGCGCGCCATCCTCGCCATGAAGGCGCAGCAGGAACTTCGAGAAACAGGACAGGAGCGCGCCAGCCAGTTTGTTGCCCGCTGGCAGAAATATGAAAGAACGAGCCAGCGAAATTACGAGAACGGCGAGATGGGCAGCTACCGCGCAACGCGGTCTAAGATGGCCGAAATGGCCAAAAGCCTCCAACGCGACCCCCAGCTTGAATCGCTCTTGGCCAATCGCAAGGCTGAGCTGGGCATCGCAACCGTCAGCGGTCGATCACTTGGCGGCGAGCTGGCGTTAAGTAAGCGAGAGCTGTGGGCCGCGTATTATGCGGCTTGACGTGTCCGCTTATTATCGTCTGTCCAGTTCCACGGCATGAGTTCGTCCCATCGGGAAGCGGGCCAATCGGATGCGATTTTTTCAATAAC